>Ga0208815_1000471_pt1 | contig 10993 bp, 6 predicted proteins | sample Virmet3438_5245_FD_185733 | JGI IMG/M metagenome (GOLD analysis project Ga0208815, IMG submission 185733) | Marine viral communities from the Southern Atlantic ocean transect to study dissolved organic matter and carbon cycling - metaG... | ecosystem: Environmental > Aquatic > Marine > Oceanic ... | reverse complement strand
CGGACAAAGTAATGCTGTAACCACGGGCGAGCGTTGAAAGAGGACTTACGGATTGTAAGAGGCTAACTTTACCACCAAGTTCATTTTTTTTGCTTCTAATGAGTGTATTCATGCTTGATAAGAGCTTAGTGCTAGCATAGTTTAATTTGTCTTTTGCACGCGCCACGTTTGCTGATGGCGATTGTTTGTTTAGCCTGTAATCAAGACCTTGTAATTGCTTCTCTGCTTTTGCCAAGTCGTTTTGCATCTTATGCGCTAAACGAAGTTGTAATCTGTCTAACGTTTGCCACTGCGATTGAATGCGGCTTTGTGGATGCAACGCATTTAACCGTTGTTTCTTTAAAACAAGCTGTTGTTTACTCGTTTGAAGGTACTGATGTATTGCCCTTGCTAAGCGTTGCTTTTGCTGACTTAGCGTTTGGTAAAGAGCGGCAGAATCCTGACTTAAGATTTCGGCAGCAGCAGATGGGGTAGGGGCGCGAACATCAGCGACGAAGTCACTAATGGTGAAGTCTACCTCATGGCCTACGGCGCTAACTATGGGCAAAGCACTTGCAGCGACTTCTCTTGCCAAGATTTCATCATTAAAACACCACAAGTCTTCTAATGAACCTCCGCCTCGCGTAAGTAACAGCACATCCACTTCTGCGCGGCGGTTGGCCGTTCTTAACGCATTAATTAACTGTAAAGGTGCGGTTTCACCCTGAACCATCGACGGATAAACAATGATTTCGGTTTGTGGGCTGCGTCGTTTTAATACACTCAATACATCATGAAGCGCTGCACCGCTTGATGAAGTTATTACGCCGATGCGATTAATACGTTCAGGTAGCGCACGCTTGATAGCAGTATCGAACAAGCCTTCATTGTTGAGTTTGAACTTTAGGGCTTCGAACGCTTGCTTAAGCGCACCTTCGCCATCGCTTTCCATGTGTTCGACAACCAGTTGATAGTCGCCGCGTGCTTCGTAAAGGCCAACCGACGCTCGCACTAAAATTTTGTCGCCTTCTTTAGGGCGAATGCGAACATTGCGGTTTGATCCCTTGAACATGGCCGCGCGAACTTGGGCTTTGTTGTCCTTCAGCGTGAAATACCAATGCCCTGATGCGGCTGCCACAAAGTTGGATATTTCAGCCGATAGCCAAATAAGGCCAATTTCGCCTTCCAGTACGGTTCTGGCTAAGCGATTTAGCTTGGTAACTGTTAAAATTTGTCGAGACGTAGATGGCGAATTTGTAAACATAAAAAAAATCACTGGGTTTAATACATTTAGAGTTTACCTGAAAACTAAAAAACACTACAATTGCGCCGCAATTAACCCTCAACTGAATAGGTGTTGTTGCATGCTACGTATCATCCAAGAAGCCCTGACGTTCGACGATGTGTTGCTGGTTCCCGGCCACTCGACCGTCCTCCCTCACACAGCCAACTTACAAACACGCCTTACGCGTGGCGTAACGTTAAATATTCCAATGGTGTCTGCTGCCATGGACACGGTTTCTGAAGCCCGTCTAGCTATTGCGCTAGCCCAAGAGGGTGGTATTGGTTTCATTCATAAAAACATGAAGCCCGAAGAGCAAGCCAAACACGTACGTGAAGTTAAGAAATACGAAAGTGGTGTGGTATCTGACCCGGTAACGGTTGAAGAGAATGCGACCATTGGTGAAGTTATCGCGCTTTCTAAGCGTCTTGGTTACTCTGGCTTCCCGGTGACTGACAAAGATAATAACCTAATTGGTATTGTGACAGGCCGCGATCTTCGCTTTGAAAAGCGTTTGAATTTGCCTATTAGAAACGTAATGACCGGTAAGGATGATCTGGTTACCGTTAAAGAAGGTGCAAGCTCTGATGTGGTGTTAGATCTTATGCACGAACACCGCATTGAGAAAATTCTTGTCGTCGACGACGCGTTTAAGCTTACAGGCCTGATCACTGTTAAAGACTTTCAGAAAGCAGAAAATAAGCCTAACGCATGTAAAGACTCGCTTGGTCGCCTACGTGTTGGTGCTGCGGTAAGCGTTGGACCAGGTACTGACGAACGTATTGCACTACTTGTAGATGCAGGCGTTGACGTTCTACTTATCGATACCTCTCACGGTCACTCGCAAGGTGTTATTGACCGCGTGAAAAAGGTACGTGCAGACTATCCAGATGTACAAATTATTGCGGGTAACGTTGCGACGGGCGATGGCGCGAAAGCACTTGCCGATGCCGGCGTAGATGCTGTTAAAGTGGGAATTGGCCCTGGTTCAATTTGTACTACCCGTATCGTAACCGGTTGCGGTGTGCCTCAAATTACTGCGGTATCAGATGCAGTAGAAGCGCTTAAAGATACTGACATTCCAGTAATCGCTGACGGCGGTATTCGTTTTTCGGGTGACATTGCTAAGGCGTTGGCTGCTGGCGCAAGCTGCGTAATGGTTGGCAGCATGCTAGCAGGTACTGAAGAAGCGCCAGGCGAAGTAGAACTTTTCCAAGGCCGTTATTACAAGTCATATCGCGGTATGGGTTCACTAGGCGCTATGGATCAAAGCCACGGTTCGTCAGACCGTTACTTCCAAGATTCTGATAACGCTGAGAAATTAGTACCAGAAGGTATTGAAGGCCGCGTAGCGTACAAAGGTCCAATTGCTAATATTATCCATCAGCAAATGGGCGGCTTGCGCTCAGCCATGGGCTTAACGGGCTGCGCAACGATTGAAGAGCTCAATACCAAGGCACAATTTGTGCGCGTAACTTCAGCCGGAATGGGCGAGAGCCACGTTCACGATGTAAGCATTACCAAAGAAGCGCCAAACTACCGTTTAGGTTAAGGCGACCGACGACTGCGAGGCTGGTACTACACCAGCCTTTGTTCTTTTATTTAACGGGTAAAAATAAAACATGACCACAAATATCCACGACCAACGTATACTTATTTTGGATTTTGGCTCGCAATACACGCAGTTGATAGCACGTCGTGTTCGCGAAATAGGCGTTTACTGTGAGCTTTGGGCTTGGGATGTGACCGAAGAGCAAATCCGCGAATTTAATCCTCAAGGGATTATTCTGTCAGGTGGCCCAGAGTCAGTAACCGAAGAAGGTTCACCACGCGCGCCCGAGTACGTATTTGAAGCCGGCGTGCCAGTGCTAGGCGTGTGCTATGGCATGCAAACCATGGCACAACAGCTAGGTGGTGGCGTACTGGGTTCAGACAAGCGTGAATTTGGTTATGCGCAAGTAGAAGTGATTAAGCCAAGCCCGCTGCTGGATAAAATTGAAGATGCGATAGGCGATAACGGCGCGGCGCTGCTTGATGTATGGATGAGCCACGGCGATAAAGTGGCAGCTATTCCCGAAGGTTTTGAAACCATCGCGCAAACCGCTTCATGCCCACATGCTGCAATGTATAACGCAGAGAAGCAATTCTATGGCGTGCAGTTCCACCCTGAAGTGACTCACACTCGCCAAGGCATGCGTCTATTAACTCACTTTGTGATGGACATCTGTAAGTGTGAAAAGCTCTGGACAGCTGGCGCAATTATTGACGATGCCATTGAGCGTATAAAAGAGAAGGTGGGCGATGAAGAAGTTATTCTTGGCCTTTCAGGCGGCGTAGATTCTTCAGTAACAGCCATGCTGCTTCACCGCGCGATAGGTGACAAACTTACTTGTGTGTTTGTAGACAATGGCCTGCTTCGCTTAAATGAAGCTGATCAGGTAATGGAAATGTTTGGTGACCATTTCGGCCTTAACATTATCCGTGTAGACGCTGAAGAGCGTTTCCTTGAACGCCTAAAAGGCATTGAAGATCCTGAGCTGAAACGTAAAGCTATTGGTAATGAGTTCGTTCGTGTATTTGACGAAGAAGCGGGTAAGCGTGAAAACGCGAAGTGGTTAGCGCAAGGTACTATTTACCCAGACGTTATTGAATCAGCGGGTTCTGCAACGGGTAAAGCGCACGTAATCAAATCGCACCACAACGTGGGTGGTCTTCCAGAAGATATGGAGCTAGGTCTTGTTGAGCCACTGCGTGAACTCTTTAAAGACGAAGTACGCAAAATCGGCCTTGAGCTAGGTTTACCGTACGACATGCTTTACCGTCACCCGTTCCCTGGTCCGGGTCTAGGTGTTCGTGTACTTGGTGAAATTAAGAAAGAATATTGCGACTTACTACGTCGTGCAGACGCTATCTTCATTGAAGAGCTATATGCAGCTGACCTATACCAAAAAGTAAGCCAAGCGTTTACCGTATTTCTTCCAGTGCGCTCAGTTGGCGTAATGGGTGATGCGCGTAAATATGACTGGGTAGTAAGCCTTCGTGCAGTAGAAACCATCGATTTCATGACAGCTCACTGGGCACATTTACCCTACGACTTCCTAGGTAAAGTGTCGAATCGCATTATCAATGAAATTGACGGCATTAGCCGCGTAGTATACGACATTTCTGGTAAGCCACCTGCTACGATTGAGTGGGAATAAACGGGTGTAAATTTACCGAAATGAAAAGAGAGCCTTCGGGCTCTTTTTTTGTATCTACTTAAAAAAGAGCGAGTTTATAAGCCTGTTACTATAAGGGTGTATATTTTCGCATATATTAGTATGTTGATTCATACCAAATTTGTAACCATACCGTCATAAAAATATCATTTAATGGCGACGTCCTTCTTTAAATTTATACTAAAGGTTAAGCCGTGTTCAATTACACAAGCATCAGCCGTTTGGTGATGACGCCTGTTCTCGCCAGCTTTTTAATTCTTGTACTATTAAACGGTGCCTCAATTCTAAAGTCTTTTTCGTTACTTAATTCATTCGATGAGTTAGAAAACACCCTTGTTCAGTCTGAACGAGACGTCAATACCACGCTAAGTACTTTCAAAACTCAAGTGCAAGAGTGGAAGAACGTATTGTTGCGTGGCCACAAAAAAGACGACCGAGAAAAATACTGGGAGCGATTCAAGCAGAGAGAGGCCGACATCACTCGCGAGTTTGACCTGATGCTATCAAGTAGTGTGATAAGTGAAAGCGTGAAGTCAGATATCAGGCAATTTCAAAAAGCCCATGCAGTCATGGCCGAGAAATACCGTGAAGGATACGACGCATTTATTAACTCAGGGTTTGATCCAAAGGTTGGAGATAGCTTTGTTCGAGGTATTGATAGAGAGCCTGCTAAGCTCCTCTCAGGTATCGCGGCGGAAATTGCAGCCGATTCAGCGAACGCGATTGCTGAACTTAAAGCCAATACGCGCACTATGCTTTGGATAATTCTACTGGCAGCAATTGCGCTTTCTGTGCTTTCTGTTGCTTATGTGATTGCTCGTTTGCGCTCTCAGGTTATTAAACCAACGAAGCAGGTTGCAGCGTGTATCGCAAATCTAGCTAATAGCCGCTACGACTACAATTTGACCTATGCCAGTGACCATGAGCTAGGCATGCTTGCAGATTCCGCACGAGCATTACAGTACAAATTAAAGGACTCGGTTGCACAACTTCAACAAGCGGAGACCGAAATGGAGAAGGCGTTTGGCACCCTCGGTAACGTCAGTCAATCCATTATGGAAGGCGCCAATGGACAACGGGATGCGTCGCGCTCGCTTGATAGCAGTACGGATAAACTTAAAGAGATTGTGCAAAATTTAGTGGCAATCACCGACCAAGTTGCTGTGGCGACAAATAACTCAGAAAAGAACGTGGCAAGTTGTTATGCCACGTTTGAAAGTGCCAATGCAGGCTTTAAGCAGCTAGCAAAAACGGTAACCGAATCAAGTAATATCGTGTCAGAACTGCAAAGCCGCAGTACCAATATTCTAAAAGTGGTAAATGTTATTAATGAAATTGCCGATCAGACTAACCTGCTGGCTCTAAACGCAGCAATTGAAGCTGCTAGGGCAGGTGAGCATGGCCGTGGTTTTGCTGTGGTAGCCGACGAGGTTCGAGCACTTGCAGCTAAAACACAGCAGTCGACCAAGGAAATTAACGACATTTTAAGTAGTTTTGAAGCTGAAGCAAAAGGGGCCGTTGCGGCGATGTCGTCAGGCAAGCAGCTGTCAGACACAAACGCAGCAGAAGCAGCGACAGCGCTTGAAACACTCAATAACGTGGTGAGGGATATTCAAGAAACGGCCAGCGTAGTTGTGGCGCTTAACGAAGCCGCAGATGAGCAAGAGGCTGTACTTCAGCAGGTGGAAACAATTATCAGTAATGTGGTCACATCATCTGAAAAATATCATCAACTTGCTCAGCGTGATGACATGTCACGCTCAATGAAAAGTATGTCAGAAAATGTTGAAAAGGTGGTGAACAGTTTGACCCGCTAACTGTGCTTTGTCAGTATAAACACGTTAAAAGGGAGTGTTCGAACAATGTTCACGCTCCTTTTCTTTTATCTATTATAGATGCGCACGTCCTAAACCAGTATTGATAATAATGACAACACCACTCGTATTTCATCCTATTTATAGCCAGTTAGATCTTCCTGAGCGACACCGATTTCCCATCGAGAAGTACGTAGGTATTCGCGATGAATTGTTAAATCGTGGTGTGGAAGCATCGCGTTTTGTTACTCCATCACCGGTTGATCTTTCTTTTCTCACTGCTTATTACGATCCGGACTATGTTGATGCACTAAGTACTGGCGCATTAGATAAGAAAGCCATGCGCCGCATAGGCTTTCCCTGGTCGCAGCAGCTGATTGAGCGTACCCGTACTGCCGTTGCTGGAACCTGTTTAACAGCCAAGCTAGCTTTAGAGCATGGAAAAGCATTGAATTTAACGGGCGGGTATCATCACGCGTTTGCTGATTTTGGTTCAGGTTTTTGCTTGTTCAACGATTTATATTTGGCAGCGAAAACTATGCAGCAAACCCCGTCCGTTGAAAATGTGCTTATTGTCGATCTAGATGTGCATCAAGGCGATGGCACAGCCAAACTTGCCGAAAACGACCGTGATATTTTTACCTTATCTATTCATGGTGAAAAGAACTTCCCTCACAGAAAGCAGCGTTCCGATATTGATATAGGGCTCGATAAGGGCACCGAAGACGATGAGTATCTAACTACGCTAGAACAAGCGCTAACGATGGTAATGAGACAATTTCAGCCCGATGCCATCATCTATGACGCAGGCGTTGATGTGCATGTAAACGACGACCTTGGTCATTTGCATATTTCTACGCAAGGCGTGTACGAAAGAGATACGCAAGTCTTTGCGTTAGCCGAGCGTTTGGGCGTTCCGATTGCTGCGGTAATTGGTGGAGGCTACCAAAGAGATATTGCAGCGCTGGTAGATGTGCATATTCAGCTTTATCGCGCGGCAGGCGTGATTGATTAGCAAACAGTGATGTCTAAAAAGAAAAGAGCACGCCATACAAAAGCGGTTTGGCGCGCCCATCCTGAGTCTACATGGTAATTTATTATAAAAAGTGCAGCTGAAAACCGATACCAATACGTTCTTGTGAGCGGTTATAGTCGATAAGCGAATCGCCATAGCCATTGAAGTATTGAAGCAAGACTTCGTAGCGGTCAGAGATAGGGTAGGTGAAGTCTAACTGGATGCTGCCTCGGTTCTCATCTACGTCGAGGTTATTTCGTAAAAGCGCCAGTACTTTAAACGCGCCAATTTTTCTTCCATAACCAAGTTCCATTCTACCGTAATAGTCTTGTATATCAGGGTTATCGTCGCCGGTAGGATCAAGCGGGTCTGTTTTCTCGTCTTCAGGAATACGGTACCACGTCTTTAGGTAGTAGATATCGTCGTCGTCGCTAAAGACAATAGAGGCAAATATACGGTTCCAGCTTCGAGAGCGCAGGCCGCTTTGGCCGTTCGACATATGATTGAAACCGACACGGAAGGTATTGAACTTGTAGCCTAGTACGGAGTAGTCAGCTGTTTCTTGCCAAAAGACTTCCGGTTCATAATTGGTTTCTCGGAAAGGCTTCGACGCTTCACTGTTATAAAGCTGCCAGAATGAGGTTAACGTAAAGCCGAAATAGAGTCCGTCGAAGCCAGTATCTTCTAGATACAGTGGTAGCTTGGCACTTACCTGAAACTTAGCTTCTTTATTGTCTATGTTTTCTTCCGTTAACTCTTCACTACCGAAAGTGTTAGGGTTAGAAACGTAAGTAATAGGCAGTAAATAGTTTTGTCTATGCTGAGTGATAGCAAACACATTATCCAGTGCTTCTTTATCGCCTTCTAATCGGTTGTCTAGCGCGCTCTCTGTAGTCGTATCACGTTTAATGATATCGATAACTTCAATACCGCTTTCTTTCTGTGATGTTTGACCGTCCTCGTTTTCAACAGTGTTTCTTTGTTCACTGTTATCGAGTTCCGACGTTTGTTCGCTCATCACTTCTTGTGATTGTTGTGCGCACACAGGCGTACAAGCAGCAAATGCTGCCAATAATACAAAAGGCTTTAACACAGACACCTTAAATTCTCCGTAACGTGGGGTTGTTGTTATGCTTAACTGAAGTCCAGTGCTTGGCCTTCTGAAGATGCAAATACTTGTAGATTAGACTCTGCCACTGTGACGTATACATTACAATGGTTTACAACATCATCTATATCGTCATCAGTCCGTTCTGGATCATGACTATATAAAGCTAATTTTTTTGCGTTACATGCCATTGCTAGTTTCACCGCTTCTTCCGCGACCGAATGACCCCATCCGTTCTTCGCTGGCATGTCAGACAACATATACTGTGCATCGTGTATTAGCAGATCGGCATTTTGTGCAAATTTTGCGAAATCGATAAAGTCTGTTTCTTTTTTGTAGGGGGGGTAAAGCTCATTATCTGTTATGTAAGCCACCTTTGCGTCATCGGCTTCAATACAATAAGCACTGCCACGACCGGGGTGGTTCATGGCTAAGCGAGTTATGGTTGCGCTTCCTACTGAAAATCGGCTTGTAGACTTGGGAATATCGAAAATAGAAATGTTAGCTTTCAGCGCACTTCGGGGGACTGGAAATAACGACCCTTCCATTTGCTTTAAAATTTGATCAGGTTCATCAAGGAGGGTTTGTCCCGGGTATATGTTGATTTCGCGTGAAGCCTGATAGATAGGCGCAAAAAAAGGGAAGCCTTGAATATGATCCCAATGGTTGTGGCTCAACAGCAGATTAATGGGGGTGTCTTTTTGAATAAGGCGCTCGCCAAGCGCGCGAATCCCTGTGCCTGAGTCGAGGATGATATCGGTACCATCCTCAAGCTCAATGTGAACGCATGCAGTATTACCACCATAGCGGACGTAAGCTGCTCCCGGGGTAGGGATTGACCCTCTTACGCCATAAAATGTTAACCGCATACGCCCTCTTTTCTAATCTAATCGGCGAGATCAGGCGCTAGAGTGCGGCTACAAAGTCCTTTGCTGCGCTAATATCTAACAACTGCTTTTCACCAGTACGTCTATTCTTATACTCAACCTGTTGATTATCTAGGTTTCTTTCACCAATAACAATGCTGTGAGGTATGCCAATTAATTCCATATCATTGAACATGACACCCGGACGCTCTTTTCTGTCGTCAAACAACACTTCTACGCCAAGGGCAACAAGCTCTTCATAAAGCGCTTCCGCTGCTTCTTTAATGCGATGAGACTTATGCATATTCATTGGTATTAATGCAATTTTAAACGGTGCAATAGGATCTGGCCACTTTATGCCAAATTTATCGTGGTTTTGCTCGATAGCTGCCGCAACAATTCGAGATACGCCTATACCATAACAACCCATCGTTAAGGTTTGGTGCTTACCTGATTCGCTTAGTACGCCGCAGTTCATGGCCTCTGAATACTTGCTGCCAAGCTGGAAGATATGACCCACTTCGATGCCGCGTTTAATATCTAGTGTGCCTTTCCCGTCAGGAGATGCATCGCCTGCTACAACGTTGCGAATATCAACGCCAGTAATATCTTCAGACCAGTTTACGTTAATATTTACCTTACCGCCTGCGCCTGCGCCTGTAGTGAAGTCAGCAAGGGCAGCTGCACTAGCGTCAATAAAAGCGGGTACAGGCAGGTTGGTTGCATCAGCAAACAATGGTGACACGCCAAGAATATCTTTTGCTTGTTCAAATGATGCTTCAACAAGCGGGCTTGCAACGCCGTCTAACTTCTCTGCTTTTACATCATTAAGCTCATGATCAGCACGAAGTACAAGGGCTACCCATTTATCAGAAACTACTTCTTCGCCTTTACTGTCTACTTCATTAGCGGCTTTCACTACTACGACTTTGACCGCGTTTGTCACTTCGGCTTCTACGCTTTTTAAGATGGCATTGAAATCTTTGCCTTTGGCATCTTTAGTCTCAACTGCAGCGCCCGATGCGACAGCTTTTTCAGGCGCAACAGCTTCAGCCATTTCAACATTGGCAGCGTAATCACTGTCGCTTGAGAAAGCGATATCGTCTTCACCTGATGCGGCAAGTACGTGGAATTCGTGAGAGTGATTACCACCAATAGAGCCAGAGTCGGCAATGACTGCTCTGAAGTCTAAGCCCATACGCGAGAATATATTGCAGTAAGCGTCGTACATTTTTTGATACGTTTCTTCTAAACAGCTGTCTTCTAAGTGGAAGCTGTACGCATCTTTCATGGTAAATTCACGACCACGCATAATGCCGAAACGGGGGCGCACTTCGTCGCGGAATTTAGTCTGAATTTGGTATAGATTGAGCGGAAGCTGCTTGTAGCTGCTAATTTCATTACGCACAAGCGCGGTAACAACTTCTTCGTGCGTTGGGCCTAATACGAAATCACGCTGGTGGCGGTCTTTAATACGAAGTAACTCTGGGCCGTATTCTTCCCATCGTCCAGATTCTTCCCACAGATCTGCGGGCTGAACAACGGGCATTAGCACTTCAATCGCGCCTGCTTTGTTCATTTCTTCACGAACAATATTGGCTACTTTATTAAGTACACGAAGACCAGATGGCAACCACGTGTATAGACCCGAGGCAAGCTTTCTGATCATACCAGCTCTTAGCATAAGCTGGTGGCTGATAACCTCTGCATC
>Ga0208815_1000469_pt1 | contig 11032 bp, 8 predicted proteins | sample Virmet3438_5245_FD_185733 | JGI IMG/M metagenome (GOLD analysis project Ga0208815, IMG submission 185733) | Marine viral communities from the Southern Atlantic ocean transect to study dissolved organic matter and carbon cycling - metaG... | ecosystem: Environmental > Aquatic > Marine > Oceanic ... | reverse complement strand
GTCTAAGACAATCGCTCTCATCTGTTTTGGGGGCGATGCGGCCGACATGCCCATTTCTCAGAGTGGCATGTCTTCAAAATAAGAAAAGCCCCGTGGACCTGACCCACGGGGCTTTTCCGTTATGGGGAGATCAAAGGTGGCCATCTGTGAGGGGTGAGAGAGCAAATGATGACCGGAGGGAACATGATCTTCCGCTGCCCTTCTGGGCCGCTCTATGCAGGAATGAGTGTGCAGCCGCAGATGAGTCGTCGCAACGGGCGCGCCGTTAGATGCGCGCAAATATCAGATCCAATTGTCTGAAACTATTTGGGTCGGCCAGAGCGCTTTCCACCACAGCATGCAGAGAATTGGAGGGGGGCAGGCCCGAATGGGCCTGCGCTGCAACCGCCCGGATCGGATCGCCTATGGCGATCCGATCGCTCTTGGCCGATGGGCAGAGATCAAAAAGAAACGCCCCCGAAAACCGAGGGCGTTTCTTTTTCGACAGAGTGCCAGTGGGCACGCATTCTGGTGTTTAGCCCTGAAGGCTCTTTACCTCGACCTCACCTTCAGCTTGCGCCTGAATGGCGCGTGCTGCAGCATGAGCGCCAGCCGCAGTTGTGAAATAGGGGATCTTGTCATAGAGCGCCACTTCACGCATCGGTTTGGAGTCTTCGACGGCTTGCGTCCCTTCGGTCGTGTTCAGCACCAGCTGGATGCCACCGTCCTTGAGCATGTCCACCACATGCGGACGGCCCTCATAGACCTTGTTCACAATGGCGCATTCAACCCCATGACCGGCAAGCCAGCCTTGTGTGCCGCGGGTTGCGACCAGCTCAAACCCCTGACCAATCAGGATACGGGCGGTGTCGAGCATCACCTCGGTTTTATCCTGATCTTTGATCGAGATAAATGCGCGGCCCTTGCTGGGGAGGACCATGCCAGCCCCCATCTGAGCCTTGAGGAAAGCACGCGCAAAGCTGCGATCCCAGCCCATGACCTCGCCGGTGGAGCGCATCTCTGGACCCAGAATGGTGTCGACGCCTGGGAAGCGGGCGAAGGGCAGCACGGCCTCTTTGACGGAGAACCACGGCATGTCCGGATCGGCAAGCGTCATCGGATCGGCCATGGGGGTGTTCACATCATACCCTGCATCCGGCTCGTATGGGGCGCGTTGCGGGAAGTTTGAGAGCGGCTCCCCCGCCATCACGCGGGCCGCGATGGATGCAATTGCGCTGTCGGTGGCTTTGGCGACGAAAGGCACAGTCCGAGACGCGCGTGGGTTCACCTCGATGAGGTAGATCTCATTGTCCTTGATTGCGAACTGCACGTTCATCAGGCCAACCACATTGAGCGCCTTGGCAAGCGCAAAGCTCTGCTCCTTGATGCGTTCAATCACGTCCTTATCAAGGGAATAGGGCGGCAGGGAGCAGGCGCTATCGCCGGAGTGAACGCCAGCCTCTTCGATGTGTTGCATAATGCCAGCGACATGCACGTCGGTGCCATCACAGATCGCATCCACATCAAGTTCCACCGCACCGGACAGATAGCTGTCCAGCAGTACCGGGCTGTCGCCAGAGACCACCACGGCCTCTTTGATGTAGCGCTTCAACTGATCCATATCGCGCACGATTTCCATCGCACGGCCACCCAGCACATAGGAGGGGCGGATCACCAGCGGGAAGCCGATTTCCTCAGCAATCTTCAGCGCTTGCTCATCGGTGGAGGCGATGCCGTTCTTTGGCTGTTTCAGGCCCAGTTCGTTGACCAGTGACTGGAACCGCTCGCGGTCTTCGGCCAGATCGATGGCGTCCGGTGTGGTGCCGAGGATCGGTATGCCTTCGGCCTCCAGCGCGTTGGCGAGTTTGAGCGGGGTCTGGCCGCCGAACTGGACGATAACGCCGTGGAGCGTGCCGTTTTCCTGCTCGACACGCAGGATCTCCATCACATGCTCCATCGTCAGGGGCTCAAAGTACAGGCGATCCGAGGTGTCATAGTCGGTCGAGACGGTCTCCGGGTTACAGTTGACCATGATGGTCTCATAGCCCGCATCCGTAAGCGCGAAACATGCATGACAGCAGCAATAATCGAATTCGATGCCCTGACCGATCCGGTTCGGACCACCGCCGAGGATGACGACCTTTTTGCGTTCTGAGGGACGCGCCTCGCATTCCACCTCACCCATCATCGGGCTCTCATAGGTAGAGTACATATAGGGTGTTTGCGCCTCGAATTCGGCGGCGCAGGTGTCGATGCGTTTGAACACCGCTTTGACGCCGAGGTTGTGGCGCGCGCGGCGGACGTTGTCCTCGTCACGACCGGTGAGCGCGCCGAGGCGGGCGTCGGAGAAGCCGAGCATCTTGAGGGCGCGCAGCTTGTCTTCGCGCATCGGCAGGCCGTTTTTGCGAATTTCACGCTCGGCGTCGATAATCTCGCGGATGCGGGCGAGGAACCAAGGGTCAAATTTGGTGACGCCCTGAATTTCGACATCCGACAGACCGTGACGCATGGCTTGCGCGATGGTGCGCAGCCGGTCCGGTGTCTGCTGGCTGATGGCCTTGATGACGGCGGCCTTATCGTCGGCGCCAACGCTTTCCCAGAGACCGGCATGCACACCGGGAATATCGACTTCGTCAAAGCCGGTGAGACCCGATTCCATCGAGGCGAGCGCTTTTTGCATCGATTCGTGGATGGTGCGGCCAATCGCCATGGCCTCGCCCACGGATTTCATTGCGGTGGTGAGGAAGGGTTCGGAGCCGGGGAATTTCTCGAAGGCGAATTTTGGGATCTTGGTAACCACATAGTCGATGGTCGGCTCAAAGGACGCAGGCGTCACTTTGGTGATATCGTTGTCCAACTCGTCCAGCGTGTAGCCCACCGCGAGTTTCGCGGCGATTTTGGCAATTGGAAAGCCGGTTGCCTTGGAGGCGAGCGCCGAAGAACGGCTCACACGCGGGTTCATCTCGATCACGACCATGCGGCCATCATCGGGGTTCACGGCCCATTGCACGTTGGAACCACCAGTCTCCACGCCGATCTCGCGCAGAACCGCAATCGAGGCGGTACGCATGATCTGGTATTCCTTGTCGGTCAGGGTCAGGGCGGGCGCAACGGTGATCGAGTCGCCAGTGTGCACACCCATCGGGTCGACGTTCTCAATCGAGCAGACGATAATGGCGTTATCCGCTTTGTCGCGGACCACTTCCATTTCGTATTCTTTCCAGCCCAAAAGGCTCTCATCGACGAGGATTTGATTCACCGGTGAGGCATCCATGCCAGAGCGGCAGTAATGGATGTAGTCCTCGCGGTTGTAGGCCACGCCGCCGCCGGTGCCGCCGAGGGTGAAGGCCGGGCGAATGATCGCGGGCAGGCCGATGTCCTCGAGTGCCTCGAGCGCGATCTGCACCCCGGCCTCAAGATCCGCACTGCCGTTGTCTTTTTTCGGAGCGGTGACGATGGTGGCCCGAGGGTTTTCAAGGCCGAGGCGGTCCATCGCTTCGCGGAACAGCTTGCGGTCTTCGGCCATCTCAATGGCCTCGCGCTTGGCGCCGATCATCTCGACGTTGTATTTTTCCAGCACCCCCATTTCCTCAAGCGCGAGCGAGGTGTTGAGGCCGGTTTGCCCGCCCATGGTCGGCAAGAGCGCGTCGGGGCGTTCCTTCTCAATGATCTTGGCGACCACCTCAGGTGTGATCGGTTCGATATAGGTGGCATCCGCAAGGCCCGGGTCGGTCATAATCGTTGCCGGGTTGGAGTTCACGAGGATAACGCGGTAACCTTCTTCGCGCAGCGCTTTACAGGCTTGTGCGCCGGAATAGTCGAATTCGCAGGCCTGGCCGATGACGATGGGCCCGGCGCCAATGATCATGATCGACTTGATATCGGTTCTCTTCGGCATGGCGGGCGTCCTTTTGACAGAAATTACGGCGTGGCAGTCTGAATCAGGCGCGGGCAGCGCCCAAATTGTCCTGCGTTATAGGCAGCGAGACGAAAGGTGCAAGGGGGATCGGCGTTGCGGTGCAAATTGCCGTTTTCGGGCCTTTCGTGTGGCGGCCAAACCGCTATATGCGGGGGCAAGGGAGACATTGACTGCTCACGGAGACCCTGACGGTGCAAATCCGCTTTGACAATGGCCCATTTGGGGCTGCGGCGCAGTTCGAGGCACCGCTGGAGTTGATCCACGCGGAGCGGCCCCATGAGGTGCGCCCGGCGCTGGCAGCTCTGGACCGCGCGCGAAGCGCGGGGCATTGGGTCGCGGGATATGCATCATATGAGCTGGGTTATGCGCTGGAGCCGCGACTGGAGCATAAGCTTCCCACGCACCGGCGTCTGCCGCTCTTGCAATTTGGGGTCTACCGCGCGCCGGTGCAGGCTGATGTTCCGCTTTGGGCCGGCGATGCTGGGGTTGGGGATAGGACAGCGCGCTGGAGTGCGGCGCGCTATAGGCAGGCCTTTGATACCGTAAAAAGCTATATAGGCGCAGGCGATATTTATCAGGCCAACCTGACCTTTCCGATTGATGCGAAGGTTTGGGGCGGGGCGGAGGCTCTCTATGCTGCCCTCGCAGAGCGTCAACCGGTGGGATACGGGGCGCTCATCACGCAAGACGGTCTGCCAACGATCCTGTCGCGCAGCCCGGAGTTGTTCTTTCGCACATCCCCTGATGGCGTCATTGAAACGCGGCCCATGAAAGGCACGCAACCGCGCAGTCAGGACCCAGTGGAGGACGCCCGCCGCCGCGCGTTCCTTCAGGTGGATGAAAAAAACCGCGCTGAGAACCTGATGATTGTTGATCTGCTGCGCAACGACATCAGCCGGATCGCTGAAACCGGTTCAGTACATGTGCCTGAACTCTTTGCAGTAGAAAGCTACGCCACCGTGCATCAGATGGTCTCACTGGTGCGGGCACGGCTGAAGGCCGGGGCTGGTTTGGCTGATATATTCGCAGCGCTTTATCCCTGCGGTTCTATCACCGGAGCGCCAAAAATTCGCGCAATGGAGGTGCTGCACGAGCTGGAGCCATGGGCGCGCGATATCTATTGTGGCTCCATCGGCTGGGCTGCGCCGGACGGACGGTCGGAATTTAACGTGGCCATCCGCACCATGATGCTGGAGGGCGATGCGGCGACGTTCAACGTAGGCGGCGGGCTGGTGTGGGACAGCACTGCCAGCTCGGAATATGAGGAAGCATTGTGGAAAGCCCGTTTCGCGCAAGTGACGACCCCGATTTCCGCCTGATCGAGACCTTTGCTTTTGTGCCAAAGCTGGGCTTGGCGCGGCTTGAGTTGCATCTGGCGCGCATGGCGCGCAGTGCAGAGGTCTTTGGGATCGATTTCGACCTATCTCAGGCACGTGGTCGGGTGGCTGGCCTGTCCGGTGCTGTTCCACTGCGCTGTCGATTGACCCTTGCCCCGGACGGGCGGTTTGAGGTGGCGACGACAGTGATGCCCGCGCCTGCCGATAGGTGGCGATTTGCAATAGCGGATACGTCGTTATGGTCCGGAGATCCGTTTCTGCGCCACAAGACAACACGGCGTGGGGTTTATGACCGTGCAAGGCACGCTTTGCCCGCAGGGATTGATGAGCTGGTGTTTTGCAACGAACGCGGTGAAATCTGTGAAGGTACAATCACCAATATTGTCGTGACACTTGAAAAAGGCCCGCGAGTGACGCCACCACTGTCCTCGGGGTGCTTGCCGGGAGTGTATCGTCAGAGCTTGATTGACGCGGGTCACGTGCGAGAAGCCGTCCTAACGGTTGCAGACCTGAGGCATGCGAAGTCAGTCCATCTTGTTAACGCGCTGCGCGGCGAAATTCCCGCCGTTTTGATTGAGAAATAGAAGAAGGCTCCCGCACCCTCGGCGTGCCCTGCCCAGCAGGATCCTTGCGGCCTTGGGCGTGGCAGCGCGCCCCTACCGGGGCGCGCTGCCACCGCGGGTCCCCGAGGGGACCCGCGCCGGGCCCAACGGGAGCGGAGGCATTTTCTAATGCGCTCCGCGACGGGCGGGAGAGCCCCCGTGCTTGTTATGCGCTGGCATTCTACGTTGAACGGCCGCGAAAGCGCATCAAATCGCCCACGTTGCTTGACAACTGGGCGGGAACCTTGTGTACGGAAGGTTGAATTTTGCTTGGGCCCGGCACACGCACGCGTGCCCCCGCCGCAGACCGAAAGAGACCAGATCCATGCACGCATTTCGCAGCCATACCTGCGCCGAACTGAACAAATCTCACGTGGGCGAAACCGTTCGCCTCTCCGGCTGGGTCCACCGTGTCCGAGATCACGGCGGCCTGTTGTTCATCGACCTGCGCGACCACTATGGCGTCACGCAGGTCATGGCCGATCCCGACAGCCCCGTGTTTGCCGAGATCGAAAAGGTCCGCTCCGAATGGTGTATCCGCATCGATGGAGAGGTGAAGGCGCGGGACGAGAGCCTTGTGAACGCCAAGATCCCGACCGGTGAGATCGAAGTGTTCATCCGTGACATCGAAGCTCTGGGCAAATCCGAAGAGCTGCCGCTGATGGTCTTTGGCGAGCAGGAATACCCGGAAGAAACCCGCCTGCGCTACCGCTACCTCGACCTGCGCCGCGAGAAAATGCAGCGTAACATGGTGCTGCGCTCCAACATGATCCGCTCCATCCGCAACCGGATGTGGGATCAGGGGTTCAACGAATATCAGACACCGATTATCACCGCATCGAGCCCCGAGGGCGCGCGCGACTTCCTCGTGCCGTCGCGTCTGCACCCGGGCAAATTCTACGCGCTGCCGCAGGCGCCGCAGCAGTTCAAACAGCTGATGATGGTCTCGGGCTTTGACAAGTATTTCCAGATCGCGCCCTGTTTCCGCGACGAAGATCCGCGTGCCGACCGTTCGCCCACCGATTTTTACCAGCTCGACATGGAAATGTCCTTTGTCACCCAGCAGGATGTGTTCGACACCATCGCGCCGGTGATCGCGGGCGTGTTTGAGGAGTTCGGTCAGGGCCGCAAGGTGGACGCAGCCAACGAGTGGCCGCAGATTTCCTACAAGGATGCCGCCCTGTGGTATGGTTCGGACAAGCCGGACCTGCGCAACCCGATCAAAATGCAGGTGGTGTCCGAGCATTTCCGCGGCTCTGGTTTTGCGATCTTCGCCAAACTGCTGGAGCAGGAAGGTACCGAGATCCGCGCCATTCCCGCGCCCACCGGTGGCAGCCGCAAGTTCTGTGACCGCATGAACGCCTTTGCCCAGAAAGAGGGCCTGCCGGGCATGGGCTATATCTTCTGGCGCAAGAAGGGTGAGGGTGACAAAGAGTTTGATACGGCAGCCGCCCGAGCACGATCATTGTTAGCCGCAATTGATAACCTAGGCGATTCGGATCCCGATGTTGCTGCAAAGAACGTATTGAGCAAAGAGGTGGACCAACTGATCGAAACGATGGAGGAGATTGTTGGCACAGCCAAGGCCGCTGCCGGCTACTTCGACAAGGCGTTCAAAATCGCAAAAGATCTCAAGGAACACGGCAAACCAGAGATGGCCCAATCGGTGTTGGTCGATGCTTACGTATCGACTACAATTGAGGCAGCAGGCCCCTTGGCCAAGAACATCGGTCCTGAGCGCACTGAGGCGATCCGCCAGCAGCTTGGTCTTGGCGTAGGAGATGCGGCCTTCTTCCTTGGCGGTAAGCCGAAGACGTTTGAGGCGGTCGCTGGCCGGGCGCGCAACGTGATTGGTGAAGAGCTGAACCTCACTGACAAAGACCGCTTTGCCTTTGCCTGGATCGTGGATTTCCCGATTTATGAAAAGGACGAAGAGACCGGCAAGATCGACTTTGAGCACAACCCGTTCTCCATGCCGCAGGGTGGGATGGATGCGCTCAATGGTGACCCGCTGGACGTGCGTGGCAACCAGTACGATCTGGCGTGTAACGGCTATGAACTGGTTTCTGGTGCGATCCGGAACCACAAGCCGGAGATCATGTTCAAAGCGTTTGAAATTGCCGGCTACGGCAAGGAAGAAGTCGAAAAGCGCTTTGGCGGTATGGTCAACGCGTTTCAGTACGGCGCCCCGCCGCATGGGGGCTGTGCAGCCGGTATCGACCGGATGGTGATGCTTCTGGCTGATGAGGCCAACATCCGCGAGGTCATCATGTTCCCGATGAACCAACGCGCCGAAGATCTGATGATGGCCGCCCCGAGCGAGCCCATGTCAGAGCAGCTGATGGAATTGGGCCTGCGCGTGATCCCGCAGGACGACTGATGCTGAGGCGTCGACAGATTATGATGGGGGCTGCCGGTTTGGCGGCCCCTTTTTCTTTGGCCAGCGCGCGTTTCCGCAGATGCCAGGGCTGCGTCTTTCAACACAGACGGCATTACTTGACACAGCTATGCTGAGGGGCAGGAGCGTGCGCAGGTTGAAGGCAAGCCGATCTATATGCTGGTGCACGCGACCTGGTGCCCGACATGTCGCGCATTTCGGTCCGTTTTCTTTGAGCGCCGCGTCGAGGTGCTTTCTCAAAAACTCATATTCGTGTTGGTTGACCGCGATCAGGAACCAGAGATCAGTCAAGCCTACGCACCGGATGGTGACTATGTTCCGCGTTCAATGATCCTTTCGCCCGAGGGCGTATTGCAGGGGGCGCTCAATTCGGGGCGCGGTGATTACCGCTATTTTTTGCCAGTAGGAAACCCGGGCCCGCTGATTGGTCTGTTGCAGCAATCACTGGAGATCCGGATCTAACGAAGCCCGAACCGACGACGGGAGGTTCGGGGCTTTCTCGCATCCGGTCGGCTCGGGATAAGGCGGGACTGAAGCCCGAGTACGATGATCAGGGTCAGTGATGCGATCAGCAACGATTGTAGCATGTTAGATCGCGATCTTGCGATGAAGCCGCTCTTGTACGAGGTCGGCAATCATTGCGGTTTCAACTGCCAGCGGTCCGCCGGATTTCCGGGTTTCCGCCAGACGGGTTGCAGCAGTTGCCAGTGGCTTGTCCCCTACGCTGCGGGCGACACCACCAAGAAACTGCGCCAGATAGTCCAGCGTGCGTTCGTCCTTGGCCTCGTCCAGAACCTCTGCGGCATGCGCCATATCATCGCGAAACGCGAGCATATCAGGCTCCACCGCCTCATCGGTGACCGGGCGCGGCCCAATCGGTTGGCGCTCGGGGGGCATATTGCTGAGGATCGCATTCTGAAATGCGGCGAGAGACAGGATCGGTTTTGGCAAAAATCCATCGGCCCCTGCCTGCATCGTAGCGCTCTCGGCATTCTCATCGCCAGAGGTGCCAAGGATGACCGCAACGCGCGGCGAAGCTGTCGAGAGCGCCTCGATCAATTCAGCGCCCGAGCCATCAGGGAGGCCGAGGTCAATAATGACGACAGACGGGCGATAGACCTGCAGGTGTTTGCGCGCTGACTTCAGGCTATCGGCCCGACGGATGCGCGCGCCACTGCGCAAGCACAGCAAACGCATTGCCTCACAAGCATAGCGGCTGTCTTCTACTACTAGGATCGTCAAACCCAGAAGCGGGCGGCGTCCACTCCCAAGTCGGGCTGCGGAAGCAAAAAGATCCGAATCGTCCATGTCCTGACCTCACTGATTACATGCCCTCAACGCTATGGATTCTGGGCTAACAAGTTCTTAATAGGCGGCGACGTGACGTCTGGACGCGGTCAGTTTCAACCGAGGCGTGTGCGTGTGGGCTTGCAAGAAACATGCGGTTTTGATCTTTACGCAGACATATCGTTTCAAAACCAAGGATGCCTGCCATGATCGGACGTTTAAACCATGTCGCCATCGCTGTACCGGATCTGGAGGCTGCTATGGCTCAGTATCGAGATGCGCTCGGTGCAAATGTCGGTGCCCCCCAAGATGAACCGGACCATGGTGTGACGGTGGTGTTCATCGAGTTGCCCAACACCAAGATAGAACTGCTCTATCCACTGGGGGAGGGGTCTCCGATCCAAGGGTTCCTTGACAAAAATCCAGCTGGCGGGATTCACCACATTTGCTACGAGGTCGAAGACATCCTTGCGGCGCGCGACCACCTGAAAGCACGAGGAGCCCGCGTTCTGGGAACAGGAGAGCCGAAAATCGGTGCCCATGGTAAGCCGGTTCTTTTCCTGCATCCCAAAGATTTCAACGGCTGCCTGGTGGAACTCGAACAGGTTTGACGCTAGATGCACCGCAGAGAGCGCGATCACGCCCCTCTGCATGCCTCAGCCTTTTGAAAGGAACGTCTCATGGGTATCACGTCCGGTATCGTGCTTTATGCGGTCATCTGGTTCATGACCTTTTTGGTGGTCATCCCGATCCGGCTGCAGACGCAGGGGGATGCGGGAGAGATCGTGCCGGGCACTCATGCCGGGGCACCTGAGCGCCACTATCTGAAGCAGAAGGCATGGATCACCACCGGTGCAGCTGCCGTGATCTGGGCGGTCATCGCCGGAGTCATTTTGACAGGGGCGGTCAGTGTCAGCGACTTTGACTGGTTTGGTCGGTTGCCGCAGCGCCCCTGAGCAATCAAGGCTGGAATGCCCCGAAGTCTTTGTGCTGCGTTCCGACCTTCTGTTCTGATGTGCTTGCCCCGCGCTGAGAGATGACTCGCGCGGGGCTATTCATTCCAGAGCATACGCAGCGTATCATGTCCGGCTTCATCAGGTTGACTTTGGCCACGGTGGGACAGTGCGGTTTCAATCGTCATCAGCAACCATTGCAACCGCGCGGAATTTGAGAATCGGCGATGCCACACCAGATCGTATTGGTTCGGCGGCAGCTCAACAGGAAAGGGGGAAGAGGCCAGAATGCCTTCGGTATTGCGGGCGGCGTGCGCGGGCAGGCTGGCCAACATATCGGTTCCCTGCAGCAGCCGGATCAGCATCCAGAGGTTTGGAACCCCCAAGATAATCCGACGATGTATGGCCAGCGCCTCTAGTTCGGTCTGCAACACGCTCTTACGGCCCTGTCCAAACGCCACGGTCGCATGCGAGGCAGAACAGTAATCGGCAATGCTCTCAACGGGGCCGCGTACTTTGGGATCATAGAACACCCGCATAGTATCTTGTGACAGAGC
>Ga0208815_1000468_pt1 | contig 11044 bp, 18 predicted proteins | sample Virmet3438_5245_FD_185733 | JGI IMG/M metagenome (GOLD analysis project Ga0208815, IMG submission 185733) | Marine viral communities from the Southern Atlantic ocean transect to study dissolved organic matter and carbon cycling - metaG... | ecosystem: Environmental > Aquatic > Marine > Oceanic ... | reverse complement strand
ATACATGCCTGTGCAACGTACCACATCACATCTCCAAGTTCTCTCTTAAGATGAAATAAATTCTCTTCATTAACTGGCTTACCTTGAAATATCATCTTCTTAACTACTTCAGTAAACTCACCTGACTCTGCAGACATTCCTACTGCAGCAGTAAGAAGTCTTTCTACAGGAAGACCTTTAGCATAAAGATCTCTCAAACGAACTGAAAATGCTTCAGAATCTTTACTAGAAATAGATGTTACTGCATCTACAAACTCAGTGTATTTTTCAAAGTCAACATTCTTAGACATTCTTGACCTCTGCTGATGATTTACGTAGTTGTTCCAATGCGGCTACAACGTCTGGAGTTTCTTCCCAACTCCATTCTTGATTGTGTTGATCATTTTTCTTTTCGATCTTATGTGTTCTTAAAGTCAAAATTTCAGCTCCGCAAACTTGTTTTTAAATTTACTCTCAGAGCTATCATACTCTTCTTCTTGTCCATTGTCAAGTACATCTTCCTGTGCATTCTGTTCTACATCATACAATCTCATCTTTGCACGATCAATACCAACAATAAATCTCTTGTTCATTGTAGGATCATTATACCTATTCTTCAACTGTTTAACCATTATCTGATTTAATCCTTCCAACTCCTCAGTAGAAATGAGAGCGAACATAAGGTCAGCAGTAGCAGGGAGTCCGAAAGACTCTGACGTGTCAGTAAGATCAACATCACTAGAACCGAAACCAGAACGAGTAGTTTGAGTAGCACTAACGATTGGTACATTACTTTCGACAGCCAACCCACGAAGTTCCTCCGCAATCGCCTTAATATAGGAGTACGAATTAACATTACTTCCAGCCTTGTATCTTGAGGATGCACATATGTTCAAATAATCTATGAATATTATATCAGGTTTAAAGGATTTCTTCAATGCTAATTCATTTAGAAGGGCCTTAAAATGACCACTATGTGCAGATGCAGTAGGGTACTCTTTTATAATTAAAGATCCCTGAGTCTTCTTTGATAAATTATTTACTTTACTATCATACATGATCTTTGGTAGATCAGTTATTTCTTGAATGTTGACATTAAGAAGGTTGGCATCAATTCGTTCCGCAATTCGTTCTTCAGCCATTTCCATTGTAATGTACAAAACATTTTTCCCCTGCAAGAGGACGGAGCTAGCCATGTGGCACATGAATAAAGACTTCCCGACACCCGTACCAGCAAGAGCGATATTGAGAGTCTTATTAGGGAGCCCACCTTTTGTAATTTTGTTGAAATACTCCAAGTCGAACGGTATCTTCTCCTCTTTTCTATGGTAGGAGTCGTATCGTTGTTCGTAATCTTCGAGGTAGTCATGTCCTATGTGGTTGTCAAAAGAAACAGCAAGTGCATCAGAAAGTATTGTAGGGATTGCATCACGATTTTTCTTCTCATCTTGGCCATCAGCAATCTTGATAGAACTCATGAGGGCCAAATATATCGCACGGTCACGACACCACTTTTCTGTAGTGTCTACTAACCATTCAGAATTAATGACCTGTATATCTAGGGAAGTTAAAACCCCTATGATTTCTTTAAACTCATCATCATTGATATCTGACCTATTCTCAACTTCAATCTTAAGAATTTCTTGAGATGCTGGTTTATTATACTTAACAATAAATTGAGCAATCTCTTCAAAGATTACACGATCTTGATGACTGTCAAAATAATCTGGTTGAATGAAAGGAATAACCTTACGGAGATATTCCTCATCATGAATCAAATTTCTTAGAATTGTTGTTTCAACTCTATCCATCATACACCTTCAATTCCTAAAGTTTTGTCACCTATTCTATTAAAATTTTGATTAGCTGAATAATTTAAAAAAGAACCTAATATATATTTTCCATATCCATTAATAGATGGATTACCTTTGTGAAGATAACTCCATGTACATGGAAACATAAGAAGACCACCTGTTACTGGTTTAAACTTTAAATTAAAATGAGGAAACTCAGTTTCTCCACCTTCAAAATCATCATTCAAATAAGCAACTATAGCCACAAACCTTTTAGTTGATTCTATATTACCAACATCTGAATGATAATCATGTTGTTGTTTATCATTACATAGATATCTTTTTATTCTTAAATTTTCAAAAGCATACTTCTTAGGCCATTGTGTTGGATGAATGTTAGCATCTTTCTTATACTGTTCAATAACATTCTGCAATTGAAACATAACATATTTGAAAGACTCATTGAATTCATAGTGTCTCATAATATCCAATCTTTGGCAATCACAAGCACCACAAATTTTAGTACCATCCTCTGTATAACAAAGGCTCATTTTTTTTATCTGTTCTTCCTGTTCCTTCCACAGTTTTTCATAAGTCTGAATTAACTGTTGACATAAAATTGGCGAAAAAACATTTTCATACAATCTAATAAAATTAGATTCCATAACTAAACTCTTTCTTTGCAATCTCATCAAGAGCTTGCATTACTTCAGGAGTAAAATATTCTTCGGGATTAGAAAGTATCTGTTTAGCATATACTTTTTTTCCATTCATCTCATAACGACCAGCAACATTCTTCCACAAGTCTCCAGTTTCTCCTAATTCTAGAAGACCATAGTACTTATCAAGTCCTCTTTCATCATAGAACAAACGTATCTCAACCTGTTTATTCTCTTTACTTAAACGTGATTTGACAGTCTTTGCTTTGATAATGTTTCCAATGACTTCTTTACCATCCTTTTCTTTCTTCTTTCCAAGATATATGATTGTACTTGCTGCGTACTTGAGACCGCTGCCTCCCCCCATTTCTTTAGTAGGGATGTAAGATCCGATAACATCGTAGGTGTGATTAGTAACTATTAATGGAATGTTTGCTTGACCAAGCTTTAAAGTCAACATTCTGAATGCACCTTTAACAAGTTGAGATTTGGTCATATCTCTGACTTGTTTATCGTTGAGTGCGTCAGTAATCTCCTTTTCAGTGGAAAGCATTCCCAAGGAGTCTAACACAAACATACATGGTTTGCGTTCTTCTGTGTTGGTCTTTAAATATATATCAACTGCCTTAAGTGCCTTCTGTCGGAACTCTTCAATGGTAACTACATTTACCACCACAAGTCGTTTCATATCTATACCACGAGACTCAAGTAATCCTTTATTAACAGCAGCCTCAGTATCGAAATAAAGACAGTAACCGTCAGGGTTATTGTCCAGAAAGTTCTTGACAACTGCGAGGGAGAAGAAAGTTTTCCCAGTAGAGGATTCACCAGCGATGGCAGTAATCTTATTCCTAGATACGCCACCAAAAATGGAGCCGCTAACCATTGCATTAAAGATGTACGAACCTGTGTCGATGAACTCTTCTTCTTCGTTGATGTCAGATGCGATCTGGGTGTATTCATCACCAATTTCTTTGACAATATCTTTCAAAAAATCCATAATTACTTTTTAAAATACTTTTGAATTACTTGTATTTGATCTTCATATTTAGCAATAACATCAAGTTCTTTCTCAATTGATTCTAATATATCAGAGTGTTCTCCAATACCAGCAGGATGTGTGAGATAGACTTCTATGTTTGCTTTATGTTTTTCTATATCACCTCTTGCATGTGATATTAAAGCATTAATGATTTGATCTCTCATTTTTTTTCTCTTTGTGATGTGTATTCTTTATTGGATGGATACCAAGGTGTATTTTCACTCATGTCAAGCCATCTCTTAATCTTAAACCAAGTTCTCCAAAGAAATTGATTCATGTTGCCCTCCATGCCACATAGTATATGAATCCTAATCCTGATAGTATTGTAAAAGTAATTGGAAAAAATGGTATTACCATCATTGCATGAAGTACTTGTAGTATTACTATACCATAAAATATCCACATTATCCACATCCCAATCTTATTATGTCGGGAACCTCTCCTGTATTCAGGTGGTGATATATTTTGTTTCCATATATCACTGGACATGTATTCATCTAAAGGAATTTTTTTATTCATTTGTAAACTTCAAGGATAGTAAAGACCAAAATAACAATAGAACTCATACCAGTAATTATCAATAAAACTCCTAACCAACCCCAACATGTCATATCACCATACCATGTTCCTCTCTAAGAATTTTCTTATAAGGCCCATCAGGATTAGCATCCCTAACTTCTTTAACAAGTTTCAACTTTTCATATAAGTCTTTACATTGTGGTTCTCCTTCATTCTTACGGCACTTCCATAATGCAGTAACAATGTAACCAAACTCTTTATCGTCAATAGGTAATTCCATTATGCAAAAAAGGATTCTAATGTAGCTGTTTTTTCCACCTCCCATTGTATCACATCTAGGATAATTTTCAAGGGGTCTAGGAAAGATTTTTCAAATTGTAAATCATAATCAATATATTTTTCAATACCAAGTTCTCTAGGGAAGTCCTGAATGAATGACATCACATTCTCATGTATTGGATTTGGACTACGAAGATAACAGAATTTAACCTTCTCACCATTTCCGATAAGTGAATACTTACCTTCAAGTTTTAATCTCTTTACATGATGATTGAATAAAAGAGATCCTCTTGCATGAATGGGTGTTCCCTTTTCATATATGGCATTCCGACCTTTGTATTTAACAACATCAGAAACTGTTCTTGGAAATGATATATCCTCTGGTGGAAGTGATTTAAACTCATTACGAAACGTATCAATAAAATTAATCATCTCATCTTCAGTACCACTCATAATAACCTTTAGTGCATCTTTAATAGCCTTACGACAAGGTGCAGGTGTAGAAGACTTAACTGCCTCAATACCCATGATCTTAAGTTTGGCTTCATTATATCGTACACCCTCACTATCCCATACATTCAAGATGTATCTTTTCTTTGCTGTCCATATACCTCTATCAGCAATGTTCTCCCTTTTCATGATCATCTTCTGATCATACGCATTTACGTAGTCGGCCAATTCTTGGTAAGAACTCTCAATATACGGCTCAAGTTCCACCTCACAGATCTTATTAAGGAACGAAACAACGCCTTCAGTAGTTTTCTCTCTCCCCTCGTATACACGGTCAACCAAAGGGCCCAAATTAAGATAAATGGAATCAGTATCAGAAGCAATAACATAATCAATATCCTCAGTTTTTAGAATCTTATTAATCTTCCTATTCATTTTATTTTCTATCCAACGGATAGAAACTTGACCCGAAAGAGTAATAGCTTCAGCATTCTCTAATTTATAATAGCGGAAGTACTGATTGCCGATAGCACCATAAGCAGAGTTAAGAGATATCTTTTTCGCCATCTGTATATTGTTGCATCGGGCAATTTCTTTAGTAAGAGAAACCGATGGATTCTTCTCAAATTGTTTCTTCGCATTAATCATCCTCCTTTTAAAAGTTACACGTTGGTCATAATACTTCTGCATCAATTCTGGTAGGAACCCACGTATATCTTTTCTATACTGAGCTCCATTCGCACATGTTGCATACTTACTATCAACAGTTATCTCTTTATTTAAGATCCTCTCAACGCTCGCACTGGGATGTCGAGTCTCCCTGATGGTCTCTGGTGAGATATTGTACTGCATAATAAGATGAGGGTACAGACTGTTAAGGTCAAAACTAACCACCCAATCATACTTTCCTGCAATCGGTTCCTTGACATAAGCTCCTGCGTATTTTTCATCTTTTTTAGATCCTATCTTGGGAGGAATAGCAATATTCCTCTTCTTCAATTCATTGTATATTATACAATCCCAAAGTCTAACTTGAAAGAAAATGTCTTGATAATTAACCTTGGCATCATATGCCATAGTTAACGCAAGTTCAATCAACTTAAGTTTATCCTCAAGACGGTCAACCAATTGTACATCAATTATATTATACTCTACAAACTTTTGCCAACCATTTGTGTAGAAATCCTTAAAAGTATCAAATTCACTATGGTCTAATTTTTGTTGTCCTAACTCTTGTTGTGCAATATAATCCAAACGAAAACTCTCTTGGTTTGGTGTGCCAGGCGACCATTTATAAAGACGCATGTAATCTAATACAGATACACCACCAATATCAACAACAAAGTTCTTACGACCCATCTTCATAATTTCATTCTGAGTGACAAGGCCCCAAGGTGATAACCTCTTCATCATCTTAGCCCCCAGAACACGGTTCAGACGACCTGCCAAGTAGGGCATATCAAAGAACTCACAGTTCCATCCAGTAACAACATCAGGTGTATTCTCAATCCACCACTGTATGAAAGAACTCAATAAATGATGTTCAGAATCACACTGACGATAATCTACATTATCATGTTTGTTATTAAAAGACCCTACACCCCATGTAATTATCTTCTTAGATGTATAGTCCTGTATAGTAATCAACAATACTTCTTCAGAAGCAGACTCAACATCAGGGAATCCATTTTCAGATTTAGTCTCAATATCAATTGTTACTAATTTAATCTTACTAATATCAAATTCAATCTGATCCTCTGGATAATTATCAGAAATAAACTGATAAATGAATCTTTCAAATCCAAATACTTTAAAACCTTCTACACCATCATACTTGCTAATAAAATCTCTGGTTTCACGGATAGTGCCAGGTTTAACTGGTTCTACCGATTCTCCAGAGAGTGTTTTATATTTGGTTTTCTTCTTAGAAGAAACAAATAAAGTAGGATGATATATTTCTCTATTCTCTATTCTCTCACCATTCTCATAGCCTCGAACCAATATTTGGTTTCCAACCATTTGAATGTTAGTATAGAATCGCATTAGGTGATTGTCACGTAGTAATCTAAAAGATCTGTAGTCGGCTCGACAAATGTAAGAACATCATCCGACCTTATCATTATACCATCTTGGTCTGTATATTCATCCAACCAAGGGACCACTCTTTTATCTGGCCTATCACCAGCAACTAGTAATTTAGGTTTGACTAATTTACAATCAGGTTCTCCTATCTCTTGCATCATTTGAATGACTTCAGAGATAATAACCTTATCATTCTTCAGTATCAGAATCTGTACGTTCTTCATTTAATAATTCCTGTTGTACGACTGTATTTGTTGTTGGTTCTGTCATCTGTTGAATCAAAGTTTCCTCTGTTTCCACTTTAGATTTCCAAGTCTGAACTAACTTTGGTATTGGTTCACATATAACATTAACAATATCGCCTGGAACTTGATACTTAGTATCTACTGAATATGGATTCCAACGACTAATATTAACACTAATACTATTATACTCAGGATTTTCCTCATCCATAACTTTAGAAAGAGTAATCACATATGGATGTGATAATTGATATCCAACAACTCTTCCAGTATCACCTTCAATATCAGGATTGGGTTGTGTACGAATTTCCTCTATATCAGCAATGACATCCTGACTAGGTTTTAGACTCAAAAGTTTTACAGTCATTATTATTACAATATTTGTAAGTATTATATATGATATTTATGATTTAGTCAATACATCACCTATAACCCAAGATTTTAAACCATGTCCTTCTATTCTTAACTGAACATCTGCTGCTACATTCTCAGGAACTACCAGACAATACCCAATACCAAGATTAAATACTTTTTTCATTTCCTCTTCTGGAATCTCACCAGCAAGCATAATCTTACTAAACACTTCTGGCATCTTCCATGAATTATAATCAATCCTTGCTTCACATCCATCTGGAATACATCTTGGAATATTTCCTACAATACCACCACCAGTAATATGAGCCATACCCATGATAGGAAAATCTTTTATTAAACTTGCAACAACAGGAGCATAGATTGTTGTAGGAGTAAGTAACTCAGGCATAGGTTTTCCAATATGACTTTGATTAAAAGTTATCTTATGTCTCCATAACATATCATTTACAAGAGTATATCCATTACTATGCAACCCACTACTTTCAATGCCAATAATTACATCACTCTCACGAACTAAACTCCCATCAATTAATTCAGACTTCTCTACTATACCTGTACAGAATCCAGCAAGATCATAATCTCTTTGTCTGAAATGCTCTGCTGTTTCTCCACCTATAAGTTCTACACCTGCTAGTTCGCATCCTTTAAGAATACCAACCATAATGTCATCAACATTCTCATCTATCTTCTGAGTAGAAACATAATCTAAGAAGTATAATGGTTTAGCACCACAAGTGATTATATCATTAACACACATTGCAACAAGATCTATACCAATAGTAGTATAATCATTACCAATTCTACACATATTAATTTTAGTTCCTACACCATCAGTACCAGATACTAAAATAGGTTCCTCATAACCATGAGGAACCTTAAACATACCACCAAAACCACCAATACTAGGTGCTTGATTTTTTAATTTTTCAACAAAAGCATTACCAGCTTCAATATCAACTCCAGAAGTTTTATAATCCATCATGTAATCATAACTATAAGAATATTATATCACAAATATTCTTTTCTTGCATGATGTTCTGGAACTATTTTCTTTAAATTTACAACTAATAGTCCATCGTCAAAGCTGACGGATCCAACCTCCGTATCGTCTGTGACCGTCCAAACTCGTTTGAAGGATCGTTGGGCCAATCCTTTGTGGACAAACGTTCCATCATCTTTCGATTCTTCTTTTCTGCCCTCCACATATAACTTTCCAAACTCTGTATAGACTTTGAGCTCATCTTTCTTGAACCCCGCAAGTGCGATTTCGAGTTTTGATTCATGATTATTTAACTGTATCAAGTTGTATGGTGGATAATTGGAAGTGGTTGTATCTTCCCAAAAACGATTGAGGTAATCATCTAAACCTATGCCATTCTTATGGATCTTCTCCATTAATTCTGGAAGATTGGCAGCGTGGTATCGTGCTAGAGTGTTCATGGTTCTCCTTTAAAAGCGAGTGTTAATTGTGTACCCTTACGGCGTACACTACTATTTAACCATAAAACATAAAAAAAGGGAATGTTGAATCCCCTACATTTTTATTCGGTTTATGCGTCAAACAAAGAATGTTTAGAAGTACCAGCATTATCATTTGATATATTACCAATTCCAGTTTCTTCTGTTTCTTCTAGTTTATATTCCCAATCCTCTATCACAGTATTAGAAAGCATTCTATCAGACAGAAGATCCATCTCTTCTCTTGCTATCTCTTCAGTCTCTGCATCAAACCAGAAATCAATTACCTTACCGATCCTCAACAAATGAGGTTCAAGATTAGGAGCAATTCTTTTGACATTATTCATCACTGCATTACCAGCAGCATCAGATACAGATCCTCTCAATCTAACATGAACAAGGGCTTTGAATCTCATATATATCCACTCTCTCTAAAAATATTGGGGTGGGAGGTTGGAATTCTGTATTACCAACAAAGAACGGGCATTACTACAGTAGTAAATTTTACGTCCTTGCCTGAGACCCGACTGGTAAGTCGATTCTACTCTCACGAGTAGCAGCACCACCTGTGTCTCATCACCTTATCCAGCTATATGCCAGAAAGATTATTCAGTCACTCCCCGTTGAACCCGTCGATTCAACAAATATATTATAACAGAAAAAAAGAGGATGGCAAGGCCTACTTAGACTCCTCGACTTTCTTCTTCTTACCAATATTATATTTGGTCTCCAAAATCCAATCTCCCTTCTCACTATATGCAAGAACTTTAATTTGGTTTAAAGGAGCAACTTCAGAAATAGAACCATCTACGACCACATCAACCAATCCCCAATCAGAAAGAAGTTGTGTAATTCTATTTCTACGTTGAACATCATTCACTGTAAGATTTGCATGTTTGCCATCCAGTGCAAACAATTCCTTAAAGTGAACAATAAAATACTTACCTTGTTTATGTAAAATATGACAAGACTGATAGAGTTTCTTTTCTTTTCTTGAAGCAACTCCTATACGAGTCAAAGTCTCTCGAACTTTTAAAAAATCATCTGGTTCACGAAGTCTCACTTCCACCATTTTATCAGGTGTCCAGCGAACTTCAGGTTCAGCGGTACTCATTTTTTTCCTCCAATCTCAAGTTTAGATCTAATAAATGCAATTTGTTCGGGAGATAAAATGCGTAGAGCTTGTGCCGCTTTTTCATTACTATAACCATAGTATGATTTAACCACATCAAGGTCTTTGACTTTATCCTTTCGTAGCCAAGGAGAGAATCTCTTCCTTTTTCTCACACTATTTAGATAAAAATCATATTGCAACCTTTTAGATAAAAAATGACTACGATTCATTTCACTAGCAAATAAAACCGTATCAATATGGCCTGACATAATCTTATTAATAACAAAAGGAGTATACTCTCTTTCATTATCAGGATCCTCATCCATCAAATTATTCTTATTGAGGTTGATTGAATTCAACCAGTCTTTCAATTCAGTCTTCATGATTTACCCATAATGTCTTTTTCTATGGCAAACAGGACATAATGGTATGCACTTTGCCTTTTCACAGATAATTTTTTGTCTACCATATCTAAACTTACCATCACCCAAGTTAAATAATTTTGTAGTACCAGGCAAATGATGATACTCTAAATATTCAGTTTCTCCACAATCTTCACATACATCATCTTTTGTCAACTCTGCCCAGAACAATTTCTTTTTTGCCCTCTGATCTGCCGATTTCTTTTGATTCTTCTTTTTGAATTCGGGATCATCCTTTCTAACCGCATACCAATTGGCTTGGGATGGTGTTTGTTTTTCCCCTGTATAAATTGGGTCTAATTTGGTTCCGTGTGTCATTTAGGTAGTTTGCGATTAAAGTTCCAGTAATCAAATTTTTGCCAGAGATAATATATTCCTATCAAAGTTCTCTTGACAAACTCTTCAAAAAATATAATTGGAATAACAATAATTTCAAATGTAGTCATGTAAGTTCCTCAATTTTATCTCTCCAATACTGACGATCCTCATCAGTTATCCAAGGATTATGCACATGTATATGAGCATATTGCAACCACTGTTCCCTAGTCCAATCTCTCTTTGGGCCTAAGTGGTCTTTAAGGGTCATCGTATTATATCAATATCCATATCTTTTGTCCATACTTCTAACTC
>Ga0208815_1000467_pt1 | contig 11052 bp, 9 predicted proteins | sample Virmet3438_5245_FD_185733 | JGI IMG/M metagenome (GOLD analysis project Ga0208815, IMG submission 185733) | Marine viral communities from the Southern Atlantic ocean transect to study dissolved organic matter and carbon cycling - metaG... | ecosystem: Environmental > Aquatic > Marine > Oceanic ... | reverse complement strand
CAGGGGCGATAACTTGGCCCTGCGGTGCGCGCTTATAACCAGCGTCTTTTCAGACCACCTCCACACTTCAACATGTAATAAAATCGCTCTTTACGACCATTTCTTTTTGTTTTACCTCGCCGTTAAAGGGGTTCTAGGGATTTTCCCCTCTAAAAAGACATAATCCTCTGTAGACCACACCAATAAATGGCTGCGGAGGTGGGTTACTACTTATAAGTGTGGCAAATTAGGTAAATATCGTACATTTAGGACCCGCGGGGGCATTTGAACGAGAACCTACGGTTTTGAACCCAGTGACCACGTCGAAACCGTAGGTTTCCGTCGAATCATCCCTTCTCCTCATCTTCAATAAAGTATGTACCGTTGGGTAACACATGCTTATAGGGCAACAACGAGATATGAGATAAGGTCTCGTCGTCGATTTCCTCCCCTTGCTGCCGAAGCAGCTCCACAATGTCGCTTATCTTGATGGTGTTCCAGTACAGAATGGCATTGGACACAAAGCTGAGACTACTGGCCTTGTTCATGATTTCTTCATAGTCGCCTGTGGTGAATTCACCCTGATCCGCAAAGAATATCCAGCGCGGCAGTTTATGTCGGTATTCCCCTTTATTCAGTTGCCGTTGGACGGTTTGACGGAGTTCTTTGTCAGTCAGGTACCGCAGAATGTATTCGGTCTTGATAATCCGCCCCAAGTTCGTAAAGGCTTTGGTGAGGCGATCCGAAGGTGAACTATTGGTTAATCGTTGGACGATGACGTGTGCTGGCGCAGTTTTCTGCTTCAGTGAAATCGCCACTCGCATCATATATTCCCACTGTTCCTCAATGATGGCCAGATCGGCTGTTTTGGTGAGTAAATGGTTGAGGTCGCCGTAATCGACGGTTTTGTCAATACGGTAAAGCTGCTGATCTTTGAGATCCCGAATGCGCGGCATAAAGTAGAATCCGAGCAAATGACAGAGTGCGAAGACGATTTCGGTATAGCCATGTGTATCGGTGGTGTGCTCCCGGATTTTCAGAATCGTGTTGTTTTCCAGCAGGCCGTCCAAAACATACAGCGCTTCACGCGGGCTACAGGAAATAATCTTGGTGCTGAACACTGAATATTGATCGGAAACGTGGGTGTAGATCCCGATGGCTTTTTCATAATAACCGTAGTAGCGGGGATAGTAAGAAGCCAACAGGCTGTCGGCGCGGATTTTAAAGCGTTGCGCATCCGATGAGGACAATGTACCGGTGCCGTGCACCGCACTCAACGGCAGCTCATGGTGTTGATTCACAATTTCAGCACTGGCGTTGATCAGGGTTTCCTCTCGAATATAGTATTGCAGGATATGCCGGAGCATATCGACGGTCACACCTTTAACGCTATTGCTCATGGATACGACACCCAGGTTGGTGGCCTGCGAAATAATGGCGGCCATCAGGCTTTTGTAAAAGGCTTTGGGGCGCGATTGATGGTGCTGGATAGGGACAAAATGACGGCTGTAATGTGTCATTTGATCTACTTCCATCAGAAGCTGTTCGATACGTATGCTGGGCATATGTGCATCGATCACTTTTTGCAGTTGGTTGACTTTATCCGGGACCTCGAGCTTGTCATCACGTTTGAGTTTCAATCGGCCGTTTTGAATTTCCGCGAAGTTGTCCAGGCCGAACAGCTTTTTCGCTTCAGAGACTGATTCGTGGAACTGCGTTGAAATGGCGGCTCGAACTTCGTGCGGTGGAGGCTGTTGAAGTTCGGTATAGACAGCCTGTCTGGTTTCATCCCAACTGGGTTCATTTAAGGTGAGATCCCAGAACGAAACATGCTGCTTACTCTGCGGCAAGTACAAATCGCCGGAACGCAAGGCGTCTTTCATAGCGAGAGCCAATCCCATTTCCCAAACGTTGCGATTGATGTTACCGGCTTGATCTTTAAGGGTGCGGCGTAGTTCGCGGGGAATGAATGCTGTCGGTGTGTTCTCGGGTAGCTTTTTCAGGTCGCCATCATCCAATTTCCGGACGAACTCAATAGCTTTTATCAGCGGCCCGGAACCTTTAGCCACTTCAAATGGTAACCGGATAAAGTCGGCAAAATATTTTCGTAAACTGGGATAACGGGCCAGCAACAAATCGCAGTAGCCGCGTTCCTCCAGGCGTTTAAAAATGTGCAGGTCGTCAATGGATGCCAGCAGATGTTTCTCGTCAATGCGTTGCCACAAGTCCTTCTTGTACAATGGCTGTTCATCCGGCCATTCCAGCAAAACATGCGTGGTTTCAAGCACAGCATCGATGGCTTTCTTTTGGCGCTTGCGAAACTCCTTGTGTTTTTTGTCGTGGCTGTTTTTGGTTTGCCGGCATAGCTCTGTCATGTACTGATCATGCATTTTGACCAGATGATCCAACAGGATCTTGCGGGATTCCAACAGGAAGCAAATCATCAATGCATAGCGCTTATGGTCCTTGAAGCGCTTCATGTCCTTAGCGCTGTAACGCTTGGTCAGTCGGTACAGGTAGTTAAGAAAAGCGGTATCAATGACCTTTTCTTCGAACTCATTAATGCCGGTGGACACCAGATTGTCATAGCGTTCCAAATAGCGTTTCAGTGATGATATTTTCGCACCCGGCGGGTACTCTTTGAGTTGGTTGAAGTAGGTTCGTTGATTGCCGTCGGTGGCTTGCAACAAATCGTCAATGGCATCGCGTAATTCCGGCGACATCTGATCAAACACTTGCTCAAAAAGCTGAGCGTGTACCTGGTTACATATGCGGATGATCTGTCTTTCGATCGTCGTGGGGCCAGGTAAAACAATACGTTTCAACAGAAGGTGGCGTTCTGCCCGGTGAAAAAGTTCATCCGGAAGCAGTCCCTGTTGGGCATGTTCTTCAATCCAGCGGTCCAGATCTGCTTCCACTTTGTCGTCAAACCGATGAAAGCCCAGGTACTTGAGGATATTGTTCCGGTGTTCCAACACCGTGGCTTCTCTTTCGGGCACTTCCACCGTTAGCGTAGGAGGAAGATCGAGTTGACTACTCAGGTAGCTGATCACTCGTGGCGAAAGATCATGGAGCTGGTTTAGAAACCGGCCATAGAGGCGCATGGCACACAGTTGGATGGCAAATCCCAGGCGATATTGCTTGCGATACTTGTTGACGACCTCGCAATCACGACGGCTTAGCGTCCAATCGCGAACCATTTCCTCATCGGAGAATCGTTGCGGCAATATTAACGGTTGGTACCGCTGCTGATCGGTTAAGAACTGCTCTTTGGCTGTCATAGGACCTCACTTGGCTCCGGTCACGCCAACTGCGCTATAGCGCTGTTTTTATTGATGGATGCGGTATTTAAAGGTGCATCACCGCCTTTAAAGGCAATCGCTCTTGCCCAGGGGTTATTCGGTTTAAAAATGTGTAGAGTTTATAACATATATGTACTAAGATCTACGCATGTCCTGGATACTGCTGATACTTTCACTCCCCACTGAAAACGCCACCGTGCGCATGCGGGCATGGCGCGCCATCAAAGCCCTGGGGGCCGTTTCGCTGCGTGATGGCGTCTATCTACTGCCAGCCATCTCTGATCATGCCGAAAAGCTAGAGGCAATTGCCCAGGATGTCCGTGATAGTGGCGGGACCGCCCATGTACTGCACGCTAATGATCCTGAAACCGAAGCGTTCCCCCCGCTATTCGATCGCTCGGAAGACTATGAGTCGCTGGACTCGGCGATGGCGGACCTGCGGGCAAAGCTCTTGCCGGAAACCGCCATGGAGGTCATGAAGGAAACACGCAAACTGCGCAAAAGCTTCACGCGACTGTCAGCCATCGATTTTTTCCCCGGTGCCGCGCGGGATCGAATCGATACGGCTCTGAAACAGCTGGAAAGCGATGCCAACCGGGTCTTGTCTCCCGATGAGCCGCAGCCCGAACCTCGCACAATCCGCCGTCTTGATCGAGCCGATTATCAAGGCAGGCTCTGGGCGACGCGGCGTCGGCCGTGGGTGGACCGTTTGGCCAGTGCCTGGCTGATTGGCCGCTTCATCGATCCATCCGCACGCTTTTTATGGCTGGCCTCGCCGGACGACTGCCCGGATGAGGCGCTGGGGTTCGATTTCGATGGGGCGACCTTTACTCACGTGGAAGAAAAAGTCACTTTCGAAACGCTGCTGGCGAGCTTCGACCTGGATTCACCCGCGCTACTCCGGCTTGGAAAACTCGTGCACTACCTCGATGTGGGGGGACATCAGCCGCCGGAGGCCGCCGGGGTCGAGTGTGTATTGATAGGGCTGCGCGAAACCCATAGCGATGATGATCAATTATTACAAGCTGCCAATCAGGTTTTCGACAGCCTGTTGGTCACTTACGGTAAGGAACAATAACCATGCACGAACCGTCAACTTCATCTGTACCGCCAAGCAGCGGGTCCAATCAAATCACCAGGGATGCGACCGCTGGTAACCTCAATGCATTCGGCCATCACATCACCTTCGGGGAGGCCGTGCGTGTCTGGTTGCGGGTCGCCATCCTGAGCTTTGGCGGTCCCGCCGGCCAGATCGCGGTGATGCACCGTATTCTGGTGGATGAAAAGCAATGGGTCAGTGAGAGCCGCTTCCTGCACGCGCTGAATTACTGCATGGTGCTGCCCGGACCTGAAGCCCAGCAACTGGCCACCTATATCGGCTGGCTGCTGCATGGCATCAAGGGTGGACTGGTTGCGGGCGCCCTGTTCGTGCTGCCGGGCTTTCTCAGCATTCTGGTGCTCAGTCTGCTCTACGCTGGATTTCAGGAAGCGTCACTGGTGCAGGCCCTGTTTTTCGGTATCAAGGCGGCCGTGCTGGCGATCGTGATCCAGGCGGTGATCCGCATCGGCAAGCGCGTCCTCAAGAACGCCTACATGTACGCATTGGCGGTCGCCGCTTTCGTGGCGATCTTCTTCTTTGCCGTGCCTTTCCCGATCGTAATCGTTACCGCCGGATTGATCGGTCTGCTGGGTCGGCATGTCGATCCGGAACGCTTTGTGGTCATCAAGGGGCACGATACCCCCGAGGACGCCGGGCGTGCGATTGATGCCATGATGGAGGGCGGCGCGGCAAGCCATACCCGGGCGTCACGGGGGCGGGCACTCAAGGTGCTCGCCGTCTGGCTGCCGCTGTGGTTTGCGCCACTTGTCGCCCTGCTTGTGACCTTGGGCTATGAGGATGTGTTCACCCAGATTGGGCTTTTCTTCAGCAAACTGGCGGTTGTCACCTTCGGTGGCGCCTATTCGGTGCTGGCCTACATGGCCCAGGAGGCGGTACAAAACTATGGATGGCTGGCACCGGGGGAAATGCTGGATGGTCTGGGTATGGCGGAAACTACACCCGGCCCGCTGATCCAAGTGGTGCAATTCGTGGGCTTTATGGGGGCCTTCCGGGCTCCGGGAACGCTCGACCCCTTCACAGCAGGCATCTTGGCATCGGTTTTAGCCACCTGGGTCACCTTCGTTCCCTGCTTTTTGTGGATCTTCCTGGGCGCGCCGTATGTGGAAACACTGCGCGGCAACCAGGCGGTGAGCGCGGCGCTGTCGGCGGTCACGGCGGCCGTGGTGGGCGTGATGCTGAATCTCGCCATCTGGTTCGCGGTGCACGTCGCCTTTAACGAGGTTGAAACTGTACGGGCCTATGGTATGCTACTGCTGATACCCGCCTGGGGCAGCATCCACATTGTCAGCGTCGCGCTGGCCGCGGGCGCCTTTATCGCTATGTTGCGCTTTAAGGTGGGCATGTTGCCGATGATTTTAGTCAGCGCACTGCTGGGTATTGTGTACCATCTGTTATTTGCAGGCGTCCCGGCGGCGTAACCCCCCAATACAGCCAAAAATGTTTCACAGCAACAAAAAAAGAGGAATAGCCATGACAATGTCTCCGCTTCGAGCATTCATTCTAATGTGCGCTTTATTCATTCAAGCATCCATAACAATGGCCGACGATTCCGGCCGCCTCGATGATAAGGCCATTGGCCAGGCGGCTGGCACCCAGGCAACGGCCAAACCTGATGGCGTGGTGCGTATCGGCTGGAAGCGCGACGACGTGCCCGTCACCGTTGACGGTATGAAGTTCCCGCCGCCGGCGGGCCTCGGGAGTTGGGCCGCGTTCAAGGCCTTGCCGGAGGGTGGTGTTATGGTGATGGGGGATACGGTGGTGTTTGAGGATGAAATCACCCCGGCCATGGACGCCGCCTTTGCCCACGGCCTGGACATCACCGCGCTGCACAACCATTTCGTGTTCGACCGTCCGCCGGTTTACTTTATGCACATCGGCGGCCATGGACGAAACGCCGAGTCACTCGCCGAAGGCGTCAAGGCCATGTGGGATGCCATTAAACAAGTGCGTAAAAAGCATCCCGTACCGCAAGAACGATTTCCGGGTGATGTGCCCGATATCACCGGCAAATACAACACCAAGACGTTGGAAAAGATTCTGGATGCCGAGGGCAGCCTTAACGGGCAGGTGCTGAAATTCACGTTCGGGCGCAGCGCCAGAATGCACGGTGTGGAATTTGGCGCATCCATGGGCCTGTCCACCTGGGCCGCCTTCTCCGGGAATGAGAAGCAGGCGGTCGTCGATGGGGATTTTGCCATGACCGCGGACGAGATCCAGCCGGTGATGCGGACGCTGCGTCAGGCGGGCATCCACATCGTGGCGCTGCACAACCATATGACCGGTGAAACGCCTTCCTACTATTTCCTGCATTATTGGGGCAAGGGCAAGCCCGAGGATCTGGCGAAAGCGATACGGGCAGCGCTGGAGACGCAAAGATGAATTGAGAGTGGGATTCGTGATTTGACGGGTTATACGGGGTCGATCAGCGTGACCAACTTTTCCATCAATATCAGCGAGGCATTATTCGAAAGTTGCTGGCCTTCTTCGATGTACTCCCAGACCGTTGCATCGCTTTTCCAGCCGCCTTGTTTCTTGATCAGCTCGAAGTCTACCCGTTCTCGAGCCGCCGAAGTGGAGAGGCCGCGGCGAAAACTGTGACTGCTCAACTCGGGCACGAAGTCGAACTGACAGGCCTTGCCCAGGGTTTTGAGCAAGTCATTAATTGCCCCTGGGTTCAGAGGCCTGGGCGTCACCTGATCCCAGCGGTTAACCGGCCTAAAGAGCGGGCCGCTATCAATCTCAGCGCTATCCATCCAGGCCTTGATTGCTGTAGCCGGACAACAACCTGGTGTACCGAAAGGTAAGGCGCGGGCCAGCCCTGTCGCCTGTTGATCCGTTTTGGAGCGCGGCAACCGGATGATCAGGCCTTCCGGCTCCCAATTCAGATCACTGATTTGAATGGCCACCAGTTCGCTGCGACGAAAAGCGCCGAAAAAGCCGGTCAACACCAGGGCGATATCCCTATGCTTCTTTTTGCTATCCGGCAAACACCGCAGGTAATCCACCATTTGTGCGATGTGTTCCAGGCGTAGGGCCTTGGCCTTGCGTTTGGGTTGGCCATGAGTGCGACGAATGCCTTCCATGGTTTTCCGCACCAGGGGATCGCGCACCGGATCAGTGACGCCTTGGTAATGGTGCCACTGGCTAATGGCGGTGAGGTGGAGATCTAACGTCCGGGCGTTGAGCGATTCGGCCCTGGCGAGCAGATAGCGCACCACCGTATCTCGGTCAGTCGGCAACCGGCCACCCCATTTCTCAAATTGGCGAATGGCGGATCGGTAGGCCTTGCGGGTGTTATCGGAGGTGGCCGCCTGGAGGTAGTGCCGCAGTGACTCGGATTCCCGATGAGCAATCTGGTTCGATTCCTCATTACGTAATGCTAAGTCGGTGGCCATTTTGGGTGGTTTGGTGTTCATGAATTGGATTCCTATCGGTGTCACCAGAAAGGCGGCTATGTACCGGCGTTACAAGCAGAAGATTTTCAGCTTAATACCATAGCCAACGATAACCTTGATTATCGAAGGTTAAAAATTGAAACTCAAGAAACTTTGATAAGCATAAATATAATGTTATATTACGTGTTACATAATACGTTACTAAATAGTTTGAGAGGAAATCTCCCTATGGCACGCGCCGGAGTCACTTTCCACGATGTCGCCAAAGCCGCCGAAGCCATCAAAACCCAAGGCCAGGAGCCTACGGTGGATCGAGTGCGGGAACATATGGGCACCGGCAGCAAAAGCACCATCGCGCCGCTGCTCAAGCGTTGGCGATCAGACAACGGAGAGGCAGCCGATATCGGTGGACTCCCGAACGACCTGGTGGAGGTAGTGAAATCACTCCACGAGCGGGTACAGCAGATGGCCGACCACCGTATTGAGGAGACCCGTCAGGAATTTGAGGCGTCAAATAAAGAACTCCGCAAAGAATTGGCCGATTCCAAAAACACCATCGCGCAACTTACTGCCCGACAACAGGATCTTGAGAGCCAGATTGAACGGCAGAACAAAGAAAAAAGCGCGTTAGACAAGTCTCTGGAAGATGTGCGTATCAGCCTGGTCAAAGCCGAGGCCCAACGAGACGAAGCCATTGTGCGAACCGCTGAATTAAAGGAAAGTATTGCGGAACTTAAGCAGGAAAATAAGGACATCCGCGATCATTTTGAACATTATCAGCAGCGCACTGCCGAAGACCGTCAGCAAGAACGCGAACAGTTCCGGATCGATACCCAGGGGTTGAAAGACCAGATGCAGGAACTGCAACACCGGTTCGACCAGGCTGAGTCAAGAGCGTCCGAGTTATTTGATGCCAATGCGCAGTTACAAAGCAATGCCGATAAACTTGAACAGACCAATGCGACGCTAAACAGGGATTTGAACGGAAAGGTAGATGAGACCCAGAACCTGAAGCGCAACCTTGAAGACGCCATGACGAAGAACCAGGAATACCAGCATAAAAATGAGCAATTGGCAGAAAAAATAGCAGCTCTCACTGCTCAGAAAGCAGATGTCGATAAGGAATTGGCCGTGTTATCCCAAGCTTTGAAGGCCACCAAAACCGAGTTGAAAACCATCCAGGATAAAGTGACGTATCTGACCGATGAGAACAAGGTAATTCTTCAGGAAAAGGCGATGATCCTAGGACAATTCAAACAACTCCAGGGTTCGCTATGAAAAAGGCTGTCACAGCATTGAATATTCGGTAATGTTCCAAAGATGACCAAGTTTTAAGGGCAAATGCCGGGTTAGCGGCTATCTGACGGAAACCTACGGTTTCGAGGGTGCCACAGGATTCAAAACCGTAGGTTTTCGTTCAAATGCCCCCGCTGGTCCAATATCAACGAAGAGAAGTGCAAGACTGGCTCAACTTATTCGAGCAGCAAAAGCAAAGCGGACTCACTGCGGTAGAGTTTTGTCGTCAGCAACAGATTAACGTTCAAACTTACTATACCCGACGTCGCGATATCCGGCTTCAACGAACAAGTAGCAAGTTTGTTCAGGTGAAGCGTGAAGTCACGAAGGTTGAATCCTACACCGAGGAAATGGGTGGCGAACTTCTCCTGCAACTCGGAGAGGTTCAATTGAGCGTGCCAACCAATATTAACCCTCACTGGGTTGCCGCTGTGATGAAGGCATTAAGCGAATGAAGATGTTCGTTGAGCCTGCCGACATTTACCTGTACATGGATGTCGTCGACTTCCGCAAATCGATTAATGGCTTAATTGTCGTCGTTGAGCAGGATATGAACCTGAATCCGTTTCGCGATGCACTGTTCGTCTTCTGCAACAAAAAGCGCGATAAGGTCAAAATACTCTATTGGGATAAAACGGGCTTCGCACTCTGGTACAAGCAACTCGAGAAGCATCGTTTTAAATGGCCTGTCGATGCGAACTTAAAACAGATGCATATGAGTGAACAACAGCTACAATGGCTGTTATCGGGCTACGATGTCATAGGGCATCAACCGTTGCATTACAACGCATCCGGCTTATAACCTGTGATCATAAGTAGCGATTAACGATCACGAAATAGTCTTAATAATGTAAGGTAATCAGCAGCTTAATACGGGATAATAGCGGTATGAACGAGAAAGAATACCAATCCCGCATCGCTGAACTTGAAGCGCTTCTTGAAGAGAAGAGCGCGCGGATTGCCTATTTAGAAGAACAGTTCCGTGTTGCCCAGCACAAGCAGTTCGGAAAAAGTACCGAAGGCCACCCAGGGCAAGGTGAGTTGTTCAATGAAGCGGAAGAGCTGGTTGTTGAAACTGAAACAGCTGAAGAAGCGATTAGCTACACTCGTAAAAAGCCGACACGTAAACCATTGCCTCAAGACCTGCCTCGCGAAGTTATTGTTCACGATATTAGTGACGAAGAAAAAATCTGTGGCTGTTGTTCGGGCGAATTACATCGCATTGGTGAAGATACGTCGGAGAAGCTTCAGTTTATCCCAGCTCAAGTAAGAGTGATTGAGCATGTTCGCCCCAAGTATGCATGTCGTACTTGTGAGAAAGACGGTATCAGCAACACGATTAAACAAGCGCCCGTACCTCACAGCGTGATTCCAAAAGGCTACGCAACGCCAAGCTTGTTAAGTCAAATCATCACCAGCAAATATCAGTATGGGTTACCGCTTTATCGACAAGAAGCGATGTTCAAACAGCACGGTATTGAATTAAGCCGTAAGACGATGGCGGACTGGATAATCCGCTGCGCTGAGTTGTTTAAACCGCTTTACGAGCAGCTTCATCAACATCTGTTAAAGCAGCCTGTTATCGCAGCGGATGAAACCACGCTTAAAGTTGTTGAGTCTGAGAAAGTGAATAGTTATATGTGGCTATACGCCAGTGGCGCTGACTTACCTAGCGATAATATCCCCGATACAGCGACATCCAATATCGTGTTGTACGATTATCACAATAGTCGCGCCGGGCAATGCGCAGTCGACTTCCTTAATGGCTATAACGACTACCTGCAAGTAGACGGCTATCAAGGCTACGAGCAAACGCAAGCGACCCTTATCGGTTTCCGAGTAGATGAGGACATTACTGCCCTCACCCCTCACAGACCCGGACGAGCGCAATTAACGCATCCGGTTCTTCATAACAGTTTATTCGCTGCGTAGTGCATTAAACATATCGATGATAGATCCT
>Ga0208815_1000462_pt1 | contig 11112 bp, 4 predicted proteins | sample Virmet3438_5245_FD_185733 | JGI IMG/M metagenome (GOLD analysis project Ga0208815, IMG submission 185733) | Marine viral communities from the Southern Atlantic ocean transect to study dissolved organic matter and carbon cycling - metaG... | ecosystem: Environmental > Aquatic > Marine > Oceanic ... | reverse complement strand
TTTATAGATCTCAACAGATTCAGGAATATATTGGTGGAGTTCAGGATGGTATCTATTACTTGCTATTAACTAATGCATCTAATAAACCTACTGCAAGTCCATTCTCTACAGAAAGATATTCTCAACCTATTCAAAAGTTATATCCTCAGACAAATAGAGATAATCCTAAATCTGATCCTCAGGCTGCTTCCTCCTATGCTCTTCCAAATCCTATTGGTGCAGTAGTTGTTGATACTCCTCAACATAGTATCACTAAGGAGACCATAGAGGAAGGAATATTTGATTGGAGTGTTGGATTTGGAATTACAGAGATTACTTCTAACACAGCTGGTACTGCTCACACCATCTTCACCACTATTGATCATGGTTTAAATCGTGTTATTAATGTTTCTATCGCAGAAAGTGGTACTGGGTATGGAGATGGATCAGCAGGATATCTTTATGATGCTAAGTTAGTAGGTATTGGTACATCAGTTACTGGTGCTCATGCAACAGCTAGAGTTCAAGTTAATGATGCTGGTAACTTAGTTGCGTTGAAGATAATGGATGGAGGAAGTGCCTATGGAATAGGTAATAGTCTTCATGTTGTTGGTGTAGGAACCACTGCTCCACATACCGTGGGTATGGTTACTGTTACCGAAATTTATGATAACGTCGGAGATACTATTCAAATTCAAGGAGTTCTTCCTGATAGTGATAATGAGTTCAATACTCTTTATAGAATTACTCAGGTTGGTTCTTCGGAAGGATCTGTTGGTATAGGAACAAGTATTACCAAAAACACTAAAGAAATACAAGTAGCATCCGCATCTACTGTTGGTTCTGCTACTACTTTAGGTGTAGGAACAACAGATCTTTCAGCTGCAACTGGTTATCTTAGTGGTCAAACATTAGATGTAGCAGCATTTAATTATAATATGGACACTGGTACGGGTATAGTTACCACGGCACAGAGACATGGTTTAAATGTTGATAATAAGATTAAGTTGGGTGGATCTCAAAGAGAACTCTATCGTGGTGATTTCATCGTTAAGAAGGTTAGTGATCAAACATCATTTGATATTAGTATAGGAATAGGAACGACTGCACCTGATGCTACAGGTACAATGTATGCCTATAAGTTTGGATATACTTCAACTGGTGGTAATATTACTTTTGAAGAAGAAAATATATCAGGTAGACAACTTGCTGAATACGCAGGTATTACTACTACCTTATCTGCTGCTGTTCTTACGGAAACCACTACGAATCTTGAATTAACTAACATCGATAATTTAGATGTTAATATTGGTGATTATCTTTTAATTGAATCTGAAATCGTAAGAGTTAAATCTACGGTTACAACTAATCCTATTACTGTATTCAGAGGAGTTCAAGGAACAAAAGCAGCTACTCATGTTAATAATACTGTAGTAACCCGAATCAATTGCCGTCCTGTTGAATTTAGAAGAAACTCTATCATTCGTGCATCAGGACATACCTTTGAATATGTGGGATTTGGGCCAGGTAACTACTCAACTGCACTTCCTGATAAGCAAGATAGAAGTCTTACTGCTCAAGAAGAATTATTAGCACAATCTACTAGAAGAGATGGTGGTGTTAATGTTTACACTGGTATGAATGATGCTGGTGACTTCTACATTGGTAATAAGAAAGTAAGTTCTGCCACAGGTCAGGAAGAAGTATTTGATGCTCCGATTCCTACTATTACTGGTGAAGATGCATCTGAAGGTGGTATTAATATTGGATTTGATGTTCTTACTCCACTTGAAGCATCGATCAGTAGATCATTAAGAGTTGAAGGTGGCCCAAATGCAAACATCATATCTGAGTTTGATGGCCCTGTAATCTTCAACAATAAACTTACATCAACCTCAAGTAAAGGTATTGAATCTAACTCCTTGTTCTTACAAGGTGATGCTACGGTTTCAAGAAAACAAACCATCGGAGTTGGTACACCATCTCTTGCAGGTAACCCAGGTGACATAACTTACTTTGCTAATCCTACTAAGGGTGGATATAGTGGTTGGATTTATACCACAGATAATGACTGGTATCGTTTTGGTAATATCAGTCTTTCTAAGACCCTTGACATTGGAGTCTTTGATCAGTTAGGTATTGGAACTACATCACCTGGTTTGAATACTTTAAAGGTAGGATCAGGAACTTCTGAGTTTGCCGTTGATGGAACTGGAGTTGGTATTGGAACAACTGCCAATGGATATAAACTCAATATTGAGGGTAATGTTAATGTCGCTGGTATCGTAACTGCTCAGTTCTACAAAGGTGATGGTTCTTTACTAAGTAACCTTGCTACCGATAGTTTATGGGAGTCTATTGGATCAGGAACTTCTGCTGGATATGCTCCAATTAATGCTGCATCGAAACGTATAGGTATTGGTAATTCGGATCCTGCTTATATGCTGGATGTAGGAACAACAGGTATAGGAACCACAGCTTTATATGTTAGAAACACCGCAGTCTTTGCTGGATTTACTACCACTAAAGATCTTCAGGTAGGTGGAGCACTAAGTGCTACAACTTATAATCTAAATGATTCCTCCAGTAATATCGTCACAGGAATTGTAACCGCCACGACATTAATAGTTGGAAGTGCGGTAACTACCTCTTCTGGTAATGTTGGTTTGGGAACAGGAGTTCCAAGATCTGCTATAGATTTAGAGGGTTCTACTAAATTTAAGACTTATTTTGAAAATGTAGAGGATCTTGATATTTCAAGTGGTGTTGTTACCATTGACCTTGCAGTTGCTCAATCATTTACTTTAACTGTGGATGAGGCAGTCACTTCCTTTACTTTGAAGAATGCACCATCAGGAGCAACAGCCTTTACTCTTAAGATTGTTCAAGATTCTACTGGATATTCTGTGGGTATAGATACCTTTAAGAATGTGAGTGGAACTGGAATACCAGTTTACTGGCCTGCAGGTGGTGTAGTACCAGAGGTAACTCAAACAGCATCAAAAACAGATGTGTATTCGTTGATGACATTTGATGGATCTGATATTACTTCTTCAGGACTATATGGCGTTGTCGGGGGACAAAACTTCGCATGATAGGATTTAAAATACATCGTAGTATTCCAACTAGCATTGATTTAAACGGGCCTTATCTTTCTTATTCAACGCAACCAGTTGGAATTACTACAGATGCTACTACGGCCAGTTTTACTGCCATAGTAACATCAGAACCAACAGGCACGGGCCATCTTTCTTACCAATGGTATGAAGTTGGAGTGGGTAAACTTACTGATGGGGCAAATATAACAGGTAGTGCAACCACAACTGCGGTTGGTGGTGCATCAACATTAACTGTATCTAATTTATCTAACCCTGATGATGCAGGAAGACAATTTTATCTTGAAGCCAGTTATGTTGCATCTGCTTATGGTAGTAGTCCTATTACAGCAGGAACTGCTAGATCTACAGGTAATGCTGTTAATGCTCCATTAAAATCAGATACTGTTGGACTTTTAGTTGAACCTACACTTTCCTTTACTACTCAACCTGTAAGTCTTGCTGCTAATATAAACACTAATGCAGATTTTACTATAGTAGCCGATGTCACTGATAATACAACTGAAGATATTGTTTATAGTTGGTCACTCAATGGAACTACAATTAATGATGGTATAACTGATACTAGTTCTGGAGAGGAAGAGGGAGACATCATCTTCAATACTCCAGGATCTTACACATGGACTGCTCCTCAAGGAGTTACCGCAGTAGCAGCAGTTGCTATTGGTGGAGGTGGTGGTGGAACTGGTGGTGCAGTAGATGGTGGAGAAGCAATGTCAGGTGGAGGCGGTGGAGGTCTTGGATGGAATAATAATATTACTGTGGTTCCAGGTCAAACCTATAATATAGTGGTTGGTCAAGGTGGTGCTGGTTCTGCAACTCGTAGAAGAGATGTTAATAATGGTGAAGATAGTTGGTTTATTGATAGTGATACTGTAAGAGGAGGGGGTGGTGATGCCCTTGGTGGAGATTTTGCTGGTGATGGTGGACAAGGTGGTTCAGCACCTGGACTTGGTGGAGGAGGTGGATCTGCTGGATATTCTGAGGATTTAGGTGGTGGTGGTGGAACTGGTGGTTCTGCCACAGTAACAGGTGGAGGAGCTGGAGGTGGTGGTACAGGAGTATTTGGAAGTGGTGATACAGGTTCTGATGGAGATGATGTAAACACAATAGATGGTGCAGTTATAAATGGCGGCGGTGGTGGTTCAGGTGGAACTGCTGGAGAAAATGTAACAGCTCCTACTAAAGTATCTGATGGTTCTAGACCTGAAGGATTTAGATATTCCGAACCTGTAGGGGGAGGAAATGGAGGACTCTTCGGAGGTGGTGGTGGATCAGTTTACCATCCCGATTCCCGTAGTGGTAATGGTGGAGCAGGAGGAACTGGAGCAGTAAGAATTATTTGGCCTAATACTAGGTTCTATCCTTCTAATGCAAATGAGGGTGGTAAATTTACTGTTAGTGGTGCAACTACTCCTAGTCTTACAATTAAATCTAATGTTGCAGGAATTAATACTGTAAGATCTTCTATCTCTCATCCAACTGCAAAGAATTCTCCTCTTTTATCTGATGTTGTTACCTATACTTCTGTTGATAGTGGAGAAAGAAGAATAATTTATCTTGAAGAATTTGATGTTAATGCTACATTATATAATACTGATCAGGTTGATTTAACTACAACACCTTTAGTAATTAGTCCTTCGGATGGATTGAGTGTTACCTCTGACTGGAATAGAATATATTCATTCTATGCACCAGAAGGAAGTTTTAAAGTTAAGATAACAATGGGAGGGGCTGCTGGTACTGGTGTTGATGAAAAAGGTATTAAATCCGCAGGTGGTGAAGGTGGAGTAACCACTTGGATTATGGATCTTGCACAACAACAAGAGTATGTTGTTAATTTAGGTGCTGCCATATGGCCTTCAGGTGGATGGGGTAATCGTGGTAAGTTTGGTGGAGGAGGATCATTCTTCTATAGAGGAGGAGAGTTATTGATGGCATGTGGTGGAGGTGGTGCAGCTGGATTTGCAAAAGGAAATGGCGGTGGTGCTGGTTTAGATGGAACTAGTTCACCTTTTGCCTTTAATCAATATGGTCTAGGGGGACAAGGAATTACTGGAGCAGAGAATTTAAATCCGCTTGGTGGTGACCCATCAATTGGATCATTTGCTCGTAAGATAGATGGTGCAGCAACTTCAACATTACCACCTGGAAACGCAGCTTTTGGTGGTGAATATAATGTGGGTGGATATGTGGGAGGATGTACCATAGGTGATTATTGGCAGACTCAAGGAATCGCACCTTGTGCTGATATAGGAGGCGTGACCACTGTTTTCACAGGTGCAGATGGAACAGAAACTACTACGTTTGGAGTTCTTGTGAAGAGAGGATATAAAGCAGGTTTAAATTATCAGTGGAATGGTGGTTATGGTCAAGGAAATAGTTCTTTGTATACTGTAGGTGGTGGCGGTGGAGCCAGAGGTGGAAATGGTGGTGGTTTAGAGAGAAATATTGGTGGAGGTGGTGGAGGAGGATATAATAGTGGAGAATTTACTGGATCTTCTATTGTCTCTAATACACAAGGAGGAAACACAAACTTAGTGGGATATATAAAGATAGTTGCTGAAGCACCTGGTGGTGGTTGGATAGAGTAAAAGTTATATAAATAATAAAAAATATCGGGGGAGAGTGAACCCAAAATGGCTGTAAATAAGAATTTCGTTGTAAAGAACGGTTTAGAGGTTAATACAGATCTTATTTTTGCTGATCCTTCGAGTAATCGAGTTGGTATTGCTAGTACCATTCCTAGTATGCTGCTCGATGTTCAGGGTGGTATTGCTTGTACGGATATTCAGGTAAGTGGTGTAGCAACGATTGCGACAGGTATAATAACGAGTGCGGTTTGTGACTTCTTGAATGTAACGGGTATATCAACTCTTGCTGGTGCGTTATCATTTGAAGATTTAAGTGTTACTGGTATAGGAACCATTAGAACGGGTATCCTCACAGAAGCATATGTTCATTTCTTAAGTAATAAGAGTGGTGTTTCAACTGTTGGTAATTTAGTTGTAGCAGGGCCTTCTACTTGCACTGGTACGATAACAGTTGGATCTGGTGTAACAATTCAACCCCACGGTGGACTTTCCATTGCTGGTATAATGACGGTTGGGGGAGATTTAAATGTTGTTGGAGATATTACATATGATGAGATAGGAGGTAGAAACCTTAATATTACTGGTATTGCTACTCTTGCTTCTGCTAAGGTTTCTGATTTAACGGCTGGTAGAGTTGTAACTGCTGGTACTGGTGGAGAATTGCAAGATGCTTCCACGTTTACATTTAGTGGAGGAACCGTAACAGCTACAGCCTTTGCGGGAGATCTTACGGGTGATGTCACGGGTAACACTGATACTTTTACTGTTACAGCAAACAATAGTACGGATGAAACTGTATATCCTGTATTCGTAGATGGAGCAACAGGATCTCAAGGGGCTGAGTCCGATACTGGATTGACTTATAATCCTAATTCAGGTAATCTTTCAGCGACAAAATTTACTGGTGATGGATCTGGTTTAACAGGTGTTGCTTCCACAGATAATATTGTTACGGGAACAGCAGTTACGATCACTAATAATGTTAAGATTACTGGTATTACGACGATTTCTAATAATGTTAACATTAGTGGTATTTCGACTCTCGCTTCAATAGCTGACCAAACTGGATCAGTGGGAACAGCAGCTTCTATTTTATCTTCTACTGGTAGTGCTTTATCATGGATTAACGCTAATACCACCAGTGTGGATAATGCAAGTAAGGTAGGAACCAATGCGGATTCTACGGATGCATCTCAATATGTAGCTTTTCTTGGTGCTGCTAGTGGTAATAATCCTGTTAGAATTAACACTGGTTTAAGAATTAACCCTTCAACTAATGCTTTATCTGCTACTTCCTTTACAGGAGCAGTTGATCTAAATGGTGGTGTTCTAACTTTAGATGCTGATGCAGATACAACAATTACTGCCGATACAGATGATCAAATAGATATTGCATTTGCTGGTAGTGATAGAATCACTCTTTCAACTGGTTTGATTGATCTGAAGAACGATGGATCTCAATCAGCAGTTAGATTATATTGCGAATCTTCTAATGCTCACTACACAGCCATACAAGCAGCAGCACACTCTGAATATTCAGGAAACGCAACTGTAACTTTACCAGCATCTACAACCACTCTGGTGGGTAGAGATACAACTGATACTCTTACTAATAAGAGTCTTACATCTCCTACCATAACAGGAACAGGAAGTATAGCTGGAAGTTTCACAGGTAATGTCACTGGTAACTGTACTGGTTCTTCTGGATCTTGTACTGGTAATGCTGCAACAGCAGATGGCGTTGATATTACCGCAACCAGCACCGATGCCACTTATTATGTCGTCTTCGCTGATACCTCATCCACCACTGCTGGTGAAACCATGAGGGTTGATGCAGGAATAACTTATAATCCTTCAACCAACATTTTAGCAGCTACATCATTCACAGGTAATGTCACTGGTAATGTTACGGGTAATGTTACGGGTAATTGTACGGGATCATCAGGATCTTGTACGGGTAATGCTGCAAGTTCTGATACCGTAGACATAACTGCAACAAGTACTGATGCTACTTACTATGTCGTCTTCGCTGATACCTCATCGACGACTGCTGGTGAAACCATGAGGGTTGATGGAGGAATAACTTATAATCCTTCCACTAATGTCTTAGCAGCTACATCCTTTACTGGTAACGTCACTGGTAATGTAACTGGAAACTGCACGGGTTCCTCTGGATCTTGTACGGGTAATGCGGCTAGTTCTGATACAGTTGATATCACTGCCACCAGTAGTGATGCTACTTATTATGTTGTATTTGCCGATACCTCATCGACAACTGCTGGTGAAACCATGAGGGTTGATGGAGGAATAACATACAATCCTTCAACTAATGTTTTAAGTGCTACATCATTCACAGGAAATGTCACTGGTAACTGTACTGGTTCTTCTGGATCTTGTACTGGTAATGCGGCGAGTTCTGATACAGTAGACATAACTGCTACCAGCACCGACGCTACTTACTATGTTGTATTTGCGGATACTTCCTCAACGACTGCTGGAGAGACCATGCGAGTTGATGGAGGAATAACATATAATCCTTCAACCAACGTCTTAGCAGCTACATCATTCACAGGTAATGTCACAGGTAATGTTACTGGTAACTGTACTGGTTCTTCTGGATCTTGTACTGGTACAGCAAACGTTGCAACTAATGTAACTGCTACAGCAAACAACACAACTAACGAAACTGTATATCCTACATTTGTAGATGGAACTACAGGTTCTCAAGGAATTGAAACCGATAGTGGATTGACATATAATCCATCTACTGGTCTTATGACTGCTACTGCCTTCAGTGGTGATGGTAGTGCATTAACTGGTATTGCTGCTGGTGGTTCTGGAGAGTTTAATACGAGTATTAGTGGTGCTACTCAATATGATGTCACTACTTCAATGGCAACTGCGTTCACTGCTAATGCTAGTACTTCTCACAGAACAATTGTTCATTCAGTTCACATTGCTAATATTACTGGTGCGGAGGTTACGATTAGTGGAGAAATGCAATCTAGTTTCTCCTTTGCCCATACCATACCAGTTCCTGGAAACTCAGCAGTTGAATTACTTCATCAACCTAAAGTTCTTGGGCCAAGTGAAACAATTGAACTTCAAGCAAGTGCATCTTCATCATTAGAAGCAACGATTATTATAGAATATAAAGAGGATACGGATTTATGGGATGCTCAAGTTGCACTTTCTTCTGCTGCTACGATGACTGATTTATATACTTCTACTTCTAATCCATCTGTGGTTCAAAGTATTCTTCTTTGTAACAATGATGGAACCAATGATGTTAAGGCAAGAATAGTATGGACAGATGGAAGTAACAACGTCCAATCCTATCTATGTTATGATATGGTCGTTCCTGCTGATTCAACTGTAGAATTATGTCAGAAACCTAAATATCTAGCGTCAGGATATAAACTTCGAGCATATGCCAACCAAGCAGATAGATTAGAAGTCACTGCATCTGGTAAGCAAATTACATAAGGAGGACTGAATAATGACTAGAAAAGGTGTATGGGATTTACAGGAGGTACGAGATAAGTATCTCGAAAGTGAATGGGTGCAATACAATAAAGCATTCATAGTTGGAAATGGGACAAATGGGACATCGGGTTTAAATAATAACGCTGATCATTCATCACCCATACAATTACCTGGTCAATGGAATGTGGTTCTTTTTGAGGAACAGAATGGATTTCATGCAATGGGAGTTAGAGCTGATAATACATTATGGACATGGGGTAGTAATTCTTATGGTCAATTAGGAGTAAATAAAAGCCAACCAACTTTAGAGGGTGTATCCTCACCAACTCAAATACCAGGTTCATGGAAATCGGGATTTGGGGAAATTACTTGCTCCAGAAGGTTTTGTGGAGCAATTAAAACTGATGGAACATTGTGGATGTGGGGTGTTAATCAGTATGCTACGTTAGGTTTGAATGATACAAACTTCCGTTCATCACCAACACAAGTTCCTGGTACGTGGACTAGGATAAGTGGTGGTAATAATAACAGTGCAGGTATTAAGGATAATGGTGAGTTGTATCTATGGGGATTTGGGGCATGGAGTGGATATGGCCCAAACAAAAATACTCGTTCATCACCATATCAAATTCCTGGTACATGGAGTGAGGTATGTTGTTCTAAAGATCAGATTCTCGCTACCAAAACTGATGGAACATTATGGTCATGGGGTAAAAATGATAATGGACAATTAGGACAGAATAATCTAACACATTATTCATCACCTCGACAAGTAGGAACTAATACCAATTGGAAATATATAGGAAGAGCAGGGCAGGATCCTGCTATCTGGGCAACTAACACTGCTGGAGAATTATATACATGGGGAAAAGGTGAAAGTGGTTGTACTGGACACAATTATCAATACGGTGACGAGTCTTCTCCAAAACAACTTCCTGGTACGAACTGGAGTGTGGGAGCTGTAAATTGTGCAGACAGATCAATGGCTTTTACAAAAACTGATGGAACAGCATGGGCATGGGGAGAAAATGGTAATGGAAACTTAGGACAAAATGATACAGCAAATCGTTCATCACCAGTTCAAATACCTGGTACGTGGCTTGATGGTGAAGCAATGGGTAATACAAGTCTTTATAAGCAAGCTCTTGATTAGAAATATGTGGATAGAGTTTCAATTTTCAATTTACATTATAAATAAATAAAAAGAGAGGTCTTTTAGAGGTTATGGCCAAAAATATTAAATATGCAAAAGTCGATTCCGTGACTGGTATATCCGAAATAATTGCTACAGCAACTAATGGTGCTATACATCCTACTCTTAGTGGATTAAGTCAAACTTTTGATTGGGGACAATTCTATTATGGAACCGTAGATGATAGTGCTAGTACCGATGCTAGTAATTTTATATTTGAAATTAGTGATGCAGAGTGGATAAGTGATATTACAGGTAAAATTCAAGAGTTTGTAATAAATTGGGATGGTGAGGCATATAAAGAGGAGAGAGAGTTGAGAGAAACGGAATTAGGGAACTATGCGGATAGTGTTTATGCATCAGCATCAGGATATAAGTATGATGCGGCCGTTGCATTTATAAGTAGTGCAACGCCAAATGCGGGATTAACCACAGAGGCACTTTATCGTGATTGCACTGTAGGTACTCTTGCGGCTAAGATTAAGACTAATCATGAGGCATATATTGAGAAAGAAGCAAAGATTGCTGGACTTCGTGGGTTAATAACTGATAGAATAAGTGGTATAATGGCAGGTATTGATACTTCTACGGTGACAAAAGCACTTGAATCGTTTGCAGGTATTCACACTGAAGAAAAGATTGGAATTACTACTGTAGGAATTAGTACAGAATATGAAGATATAAATGTTGGATATTATAGACCTGGTTCAATAAGAACTCGTTATCAGCATTTATAAATTATGGC
>Ga0208815_1000460_pt1 | contig 11130 bp, 10 predicted proteins | sample Virmet3438_5245_FD_185733 | JGI IMG/M metagenome (GOLD analysis project Ga0208815, IMG submission 185733) | Marine viral communities from the Southern Atlantic ocean transect to study dissolved organic matter and carbon cycling - metaG... | ecosystem: Environmental > Aquatic > Marine > Oceanic ... | reverse complement strand
AATAGTGGAACAGGTCTCTCGCGCTTGGAATACATTCATTGCGGATGTTGAACGAGTCAAAAATCTCTGTTGGAGAGAGTGGATAAAGTTGGTCAATTAATTAATGCAATTGGTATAATTATGTCCTGATGTTTAAAGCAATAAAGTACTCTGACCCCATTTCTTTTGTGCTTGTGCTTGTGCTGTAAGCATATTTTGACTGGGAGAGATCTAGTAATAACATCTCCTTCCTATTATTTATTCGCAAAATCCTATATAAGTAATTTATCAATGAATAAATCGGTAAAAATGTGAAACGTAAGGTTCTTTTAGGTTATTGCTTAATTCTTATTTCTTGGGCGTATTGCGCAAGCTCTGAAGAAAATTTAAAAACAAAAAAGTCAATTACGCTTGGTGTCGTTGAGTTTCCGCCATTAGTGATTAAAGAACCCGACTCTTCGCGTTGTCATGGTGTAGCGACAGATGCAACTGTAGCCATATTGACTAAAATGAATTATCACGTGTTAGTTGAATGCATGCCTCCGGCCCGTTTGTTTGAACGTGTGAAGACTGAGAAGGTCGATGTCACAATTAATGTCAGAGGTACTTCAGCGTTAGATCAGAACGCTACATTTATAGACGCTCCATTTGTTTACTTATCTATTGTACTTCTACATAACGGACAACTTGCGGATGATAAGTCAATTTCGGCAATTCGCGGCTATGACTATTTAGGTATTCGACAGGCACTTCAGCAAGAAGGTTTTGAATTTTTTGATATGCCGACAAGTAGCGACGCGATTCACCTTTTTGATGTTGGAAGAACGTCTTATCTAATTAGCTACAAACAACCCTACCAATTTTATACAGAGTCCTTAGGTAGTCGATTGGTTGAGGTAAGTATTTCAGACAAGTTGACCATACCTTCCTATTTTGCAGTTTCAAATCACAGCAGGTACAAAGATGAACTTGTTGATAGTTTGAATCTGGTTACTACACATATAAGTGACTCTACAATATTAGAATCCTATCGAAGTGCGAATAAATAACTCTTTCCTTACCAAGCTGCACAACTGTTGCCTATACGAATCGGGCGGCTCAGTGTCAGGCACTTCATACTTGTGTCAAATAAAAAGCTCACAGTTAATATGGGAGTGGCAGCGAATGAAAATCTTTGTTATGAGAACATAACTTCTCTGTTGCAAGCGGCTGATACGCTTTTATATAAAGCTAAATTTCGAGGTAGTGAACAAATATGTTTAGGCCAGCACTGAGCAACGATCTCGTCAGAGGATACTACTTCTCCTTTTTGCTGACACAACAGCAGCAGAACATCCATGGTTTTCGGCTCTATAGTCCTCTTAAGCTTGCCGAGAGATAGAGTATTGCTGGTTACATCGACTTGCCATTGACCTAGATAAAATTGTTGCTTCACCGCGTTTACCCTGTACTTTTTGTAGGTACTGTACTTAACTTTTCCTGTTAACTTATTGTAAAAGTATGCAGATACACTTTTGTTAATATAAAACCTTTTAATATCAATGTCATAAAAATTAATTGTAAAAAAATTAATTTTTGTGAAATATCCTTTAGGCCCACAGGGTCTTTTAAAGTACACGTGCTTACTGTACGTTAAACATGACTAATATTATTGAGGGTACATCAATGAAACAAATCAAAAAATCATCAGTAGCGACAGCGTTGGGTGCAGTTGTAATTGGCTCTTTGGCGTCAACTGTTGCAGTAGCAGATGTAAATCCATTTGGTATGCAAGCATTAGAATCTGGTTACAGCCAATTCGCTGCGGAAGGCAAGTGTGGCGAAGGTAAATGCGGCGGCGACAAAGCAGAGAAAGAAGGCAAGTGCGGCGAAGGTAAGTGTGGCGGCGACAAGAAAGCTGAAAAAGAAGGCAAGTGTGGCGAAGGTAAGTGCGGCGGAGACAAGAAAGCTGACAAAGAAGGCAAGTGCGGCGAAGGCAAATGTGGCGGCGACAAGAAAGCTGACAAAGAAGGCAAGTGCGGCGAAGGCAAATGCGGTAGCATGTAACCGCCATTCAAAAAACATCGTGTAGCTTGAAAAAGAATGATGAAGGCTACACGAGTTACGCTTAGCAAAAAATGGCTGTCGAATGATAGCCTTTTTTGTCTAGTAACGTACGTTACTATTGTGCAATCCCATGCAGTAAAGGGGAAGATATGAAAAACATCTGTGGCGCAGGTCTTGGGTTTCGTCGGGAAATGCTAAAAGCGCTTTTACCTACATTGCCATCTGAAGTCGATTTTTGGGAAGTAGCCCCTGAAAATTGGATCCCACTTGGTGGGAAGTACCAAGAACAATTTCAGCAAGCGTCTTCGCAAGCTCCCTTTACAACTCATGGTTTATCTTTGTCTATCGGAAGTATTGACAAACTAGATGTCGAGTTTGTAAAAACCGTTAAGCGATTTTTAGACGCAAACAATATTGCATTGTATAGTGAGCACTTAAGCTTTTGTTCTGGCAACGGTCATATGTACGATCTGATGCCAATTCCTTTTACTGAAGACGCGATTAAGCACGTAGTATCTCGAATTATTCAAGTTCAAGATATCATCGAACGACCGCTGGTCTTAGAAAATGTCTCTTATTACATAGCGCCAGGCCAAGAGATGGATGAACTTGAATTTACCAAGAGCATACTAAATGAATCGGGTTGCAAAATGCTTCTCGACGTAAACAATGTTTACGTGAACAGTATCAACCATAAATACGATGCGAAAGCGTTCATTAACGGCTTGCCCTCAGACAAAATTGTGTATGGCCATATTGCTGGTCATTATGATGAAGCAGAGGATTTGAAAGTTGATACTCACGGGGCTGATGTCATTGAGCCAGTTTGGGCGCTGTTGGAGCATGCTTACCTTACTCACGGCGTATTTCCGACTTTGCTAGAGCGTGATTTTAATATTCCCCCGTTAAGCGAATTATTAGCGGAAGTGAAGAAAATTAAGCAAATTCAAGCAAAATGCGAAGCTGTTCAAGCGTCAAAGGTTAAAGGAAGTGTCGCGTGACTCAGTCATTTCAAACCACTCAAAAAACGTTCGTTGATGCGATCAAAGATCCCCAAACATATTGCGGTACCAACGCCGATCACGCTCGTCGGATGAAAATCTATCAATCATTATTTTTTAATAACATCGACAACTTCGTCAGCACCGGGTTTCCGGTTCTAAAATCCATCATAGTAAAACAGTATGGTGAGAAAGGGTGGGAGAGCATTGTGCGGCAGTTTTTTATTGAGCACGAATGCCGTTCTCCTTATTTTGCTGAAATAAGTAAAGAGTTCGTTGAGTACCTTTCAACAGAGCCAACCTTCGATATTACTCTGCCCGACTTTGCTGCGGAACTTGCTCACTATGAGTGGCTTGAGCTTGACGTCAGTATCAGAAAAAATGAAGACAATGTTGAGTTCTATCAGCAAGAAAACAATGTTACCGCAATTAGGGTGTCACCGTATGCCTCGTTGGCGGCATATCAGTTCGAAGTCCATCTAATTGGTGAGGATTATATCCCAGAGCAACCTGCCGAAGAACAGCAGTTTTACGTTGTTTACAGAGACCGTGAGTTTGACGTTCAATTTACTCATGTTAATCCGGTGACGGCTATTTTAGTCAACACGCTGGAACAAAATGAACTGGGAATGGAAATAGGACAATTAGCGGAGTCGTTGTGCCAACAACTTCCCCAAATTCCTTCAAACGTGCTTATAAATGGTATGAACCAGATCCTCACTGACATGTTACAAAAAGGAATACTGCTTCCAGTATCCTAAGTAACCATTACTATTTACCTGCTTTATATTAAACTTTCGCCAGGATCTGGTCTGAAAGTGAGCGATCGATCATATTAGCGCTGTCAATCGGGCTTGCTTTCGATTAACATTTAGCACCATTTTTTTGTTCACAAAATTGTTTAGGTAGTGCAAATGGCTGACAATTCAGATTTCAAAGAAGTCTATAACAAGTGGTACTTTCTAGCATCGCTAGTAACTCTAATCGCGTTCCCGTTGATGCATATCATCGCCGGCTGGTTCACCTTCTGGTTATAACGCAGACATTCAAGGCATAATTGTGACTGCAGAATATATTAAATCAGTAGTGAAAACCGTACCTGACTATCCAAAGCCAGGTATTTTATTTAGAGATGTGACCAGCGTTTTAGAAGATCACAAAGCATTTAGTAGCTGTATCTCGTTACTTGTAGAAAAGTATCAAGGTATGGGATTTACCAAGATAGCAGGTACTGAAGCACGCGGGTTCCTTTTTGGTGCGCCATTGGCCATCGAAATGGGCATTGGTTTTGTTCCAGTGAGAAAACCCAACAAACTTCCTCGTGAAGTAGTTAGCGAGAGCTACGAGCTTGAATATGGCATGGATACATTGGAAATCCATAAAGATGCCATTGAGCCAGGTGATAAAGTCCTTCTTATTGACGATTTACTTGCAACTGGTGGAACGATAGCCGCTTCTGCGAAACTAATTCGTTCACTAGGCGGTGAAGTAAACCATGCAGGTTTTGTTATTAACTTACCGGACCTAGGTGGCGAGAAGAAATTGAGTACGCTTGATATAGAAAGCTACTCTATTTGTGAGTTTGAAGGCGAATAATCGCTATAAAGCATAACTAGCAAAAGGCGAAATACGTAATAATGAGTTATCAGGTACTAGCAAGGAAGTGGCGACCGGGCAAGTTCAGTGAACTTGTGGGTCAGGAACATGTTGTCTCTGCCATTTCAAATGCTTTGGATAACGATCGTCTACACCACGCTTATCTGTTTACAGGTACGCGAGGCGTAGGTAAAACTACCATTGCACGTATTTTTTCAAAAAGCCTTAACTGCGAAGAAGGACAAGGGGCAAACCCTTGCGGTCAATGTAACACCTGTAAAGAGATAGAGCAGGGGAACTACGTTGATTTGTTAGAGATTGACGCTGCATCAAGAACCAAAGTTGAGGATACTCGCGAGCTTCTTGATAATGTGCAATACAAACCCACTCGCGGGCGTTACAAAGTGTACCTTATCGATGAGGTACACATGCTTTCAAAACACAGCTTTAATGCGCTGTTAAAAACGCTGGAAGAGCCACCTCCACATGTTAAGTTCTTACTGGCGACCACCGATCCTCAAAAACTTCCGATAACCATCTTATCCCGTTGCTTGCAGTTTAACTTGAAAGCCATGTCTCGGGAGCAGATTGTTGGACAGCTGCAGCATATTTTAGAGCATGAACAGCTGCCTTTCGAGCCACAAGCGTTAGCGCTTTTGGCAAGAGCCGCCCAAGGCAGTATGCGTGATGCGCTGAGTTTAACAGACCAAGCGATTGCACAGGGTGGGAATCAAGTGCTGGCATCGGTGGTAACCGATATGTTGGGGCTGATGGACAAGAACCAGTTGCTTAAAGTGGTTCATGCGGTAGTAAGTAAAAGTCCTGCCGATGTATTGCAGTTGGTCAATGACATCGCAGAGCAAGCCCCCGATTATGACAACGTACACAGCGAATTGGCTAGCCTGCTGCACCAAATAGCGTTAACGCAATGGGTGCCTGAAGCATGTAAGCTAGAAACCACATCGGCTAAAGCGATATTTCAATTAGCGAAAACTATTCCAGCGGAGCAAGTGCAGTTGCTTTATCAGATTGCACTGCAAGGAAGAAAAGATTTGCCGTTTGCTGCGGACGGAAAAAGTGCGTTTGAAATGACATTAATGCGTATGATGTCGTTTGCTCCAAATACCCCCATCAAAGACACCGCAAGCGAGATTGAAAACGGGAGGAGTGAGCATAGTTTACCTGTAGATCATGCTTCTTCCAGTGGTGGCCCGGGAAACGTCGGTAAGCAGGAGGAAGCGCCGTTAAGCGAAACTTCTGCAACCAATGTGCAGGAGGAGACGCCTTCTCATCTATCGGTTGAATCTACCTCTGAACAGTCGTTAGAAAGTGCGCCATCTACCTCTGACTCACTTGCTACATCAATAATCGAAAAAGAGCAGCAAGAACAATCGACGTCTCCATTTGAATCACAGCAAGAGCAGGAACACGCAGCCGCTGATGAAAGCGAGTTGAGTGGAAGTGAAACTCTGTCGGCGCTACCTCATTCAGAGTCAGGTGCAACGTCGACTCAAACAACAGCACTTGAGCGTGATGCTTCACATAATGATGAATCCGTAAAGCCAGCTCCAACTTCGTCTATTGAAGAACTACCCGTAGAAAACACCGCGGTACAAGCGGTACAAACAGAAAGCGTTGCTGCAGAGCTTGAACCAACGCCAAGTGAAGTCAGTGCGCCCCATAACGAAGCAGCGCAATATTTCGATGGACCTCCGTTAGATGCGTACATGGACGATATGCCACCTCCGTTAGAAGATGATGGTTCCTTAGGTTTTGAAGGTTTTCAAAGCACTGAAGGCTTTCATAACGCTGAGGGCTCTCGTAACGCTAAAGGCTCTGATAAAAACAGCAAGTCGTTGGCGCACGAGAACGAACCGTCCTCATTAACGGCCGAAGAGCAGCTTACCTCTACGGCTGATATGTTGGCACTTCGTCAAAAGTTAAAGCAAAGAAAAGCACAAGACGCAGAGGCAAAAAGTACCAGCGCAGCAAATGCTAAGACCGAAAGTGCAAGTGATATTCAAGCGCGCTTTACCAGAAGTAAAGCCGAGGCTTTGAGTACTGCACAAACTGCACATGGAGTTATCAAGGGTAGCGATAATAGTGCAGGGCAGGCTAACGCTGATAACGAAATCAAGAGTGGTGATTTAAACCCCGTTGGGCATGAAGACAGCCGTGAGCTGCAAGACCATAGCCCTAAGCCTCTAAATAATAGCCCAGAGCTTAGAGATAACAGCCCGGAGCGTATAGATAACGGCTCAGAACATAAAGATAATAGTGTTGCGCGCGGTGACACTCCTCAACTGGAAAGTACAGATTCAGGCTCGTCTTTAGGTAATACTCACGCGCATTCTTCTGACACTATGCATACTAGCGAGTCAGAAAAGAGTCATTCTAGCTCAAACAACACGAGCGATTTCTCGCTTGATGAATTTGAAGAGGATATGCCTTTTTCAAATGACGAATCTGAGGCGCAATCAAACTCGGAAACACCGGTTGAGGATATGCCACCTTGGGCTACTGATTACGATAATCAACCACCTCAACACGTTGAAGGTGCTGACTATGTTGAAACTCCCTCTGATAGCAGTTCGAATCACGACAGTGCCCCTGTGCAGATGGAAAGTGCGGGAGATCGGTCTTTTGCGCGGGATGCTCTAAATTTTGATACGCCGCTGAGCAATACCTATAACGGGCAGTTAAAAGCGTACTTAAATGACGGAAGCAAATTAACTCACGCTAGCCAAATTGACGAATGGAGCAATCTAGTTGAGCAAATGCCAGTTGCTGGTCTACTCAAACAATTGGTGCTGCACGCATCATTTTCTCGAGCGGGCAATCAAGTGTCCCTTGAAATTGACCATAGTCAGACGCATTTATTAAATGATAGTGCGAAAAAGCAATTGGTTGATGCAATCCATCATGGGTTGGGTGAAAACGTTGAAGTAAATATCATGTTAGGTGAACCAGCATCTACACCTTTTGCGTTACAACAAGAGATTCATGCCATGCGCCATGCGCATGCACACTCGGTGATTAAAACCGATGATACAATTCAAGCATTGCTATCGACTTTCGATGCGTCAGTGCTAACCGATTCGGTTAAAGCGCGATAGCAGAATTATTAACACCAAAACGAAGCGAGACAAAAATTATGTTTAAAGGTGGAATGGGCAATATCATGAAGCAGGCGCAGCAAATGCAAGAGCGCATGCAAAAAGCACAAGACGACCTAGCCAAAATTGAAGTAACAGGTGAAGCGGGTGCAGGCATGGTTAAAGTAACCATGACGTGCAACCACAACGTGCGTCGTGTAGACATTGATGAGTCATTGATGGACGACGACAAAGATATGGTTGAAGATTTGGTTGCTGCAGCATTTAACGACGCGGTACGTCGAGTTCAAGAAACTAGCAAAGAGAAGATGGGTGATGTAACTGGCGGAATGCCATTACCTCCTGGCTTCAAAATGCCGTTTTAAATAATTATGTAAAGCTAGAAGCGATACAGCTTGCAAGTATTTTGCGAGTGAACTCATAGAAAATCGCCGGCAACACGCCGGCGATTTTTATTGAAAACTTAAAATGTTGCCGATGGTCAGGCAAATGCGTTGCGCATTACTTTTCTATAAATGCTTGTTCAATTACATAATGCCCCTGACGACGCGAGTTAGCTTTCGAGAAGCCTTTGTCGTCTAGCATAGACATAAGGTCTTGTAGCATGTTGTCGTTGCCACATAACATGAATCTGTCATTTTCAGTGTCTAATTCAGGCATACCTATATCATCCAGCAACTTTCCGCTTTCAATTAGCTTCGTTATCCGTCCTTCGTGAGCGATACCGTTTTTCTCATAACTTTCTCTCGTAACAGTAGGATAGTAAATGAGTTTCTCACGCACTTCGTCACCGAAATAAGGGGTGTTAGGAAGTTGGTGCTCAATTTCGTTTTGATAGGCAAGTTCAGAGCGCCACCGCGTTCCGTGAACTAATATAATTTTTTCAAAGCTTTCATAAATGAAAGGATCTCTGATAATACTCATAAATGGTGCTAGACCTGTACCAGTGCTGAGCAAATAAAGATGTTTTCCGGGTAACAAGAAACCAGGCACGAGCGTACCTGTTGGCCTAACATTAATCATTACCTGGTCACCAGGTTCTATATTTTGAAGGCGAGAAGTAAGCGCACCATCTGGTACTTTAATACTAAAAAATTCCAATTCCTCATCATAATTTGGGCTTGCGATGCTGTAGGCCCTCATCAGTGGCCTACCATCTACTTCAAGACCAATCATAACGAATTGACCACTTTCAAAACGAAAAGATGACTCTCTCGTTGTTTTGAAACTAAACAGAGTGTCATTCCAATGGTGAACTTGGGTTACGGTTGCGTTTATAAGATTTCGCATTCGTTTTCCTACTTACTTAGTCATCAAGCCATGCTGCCATTCTCGCACACTTTTTAATATGGTAATAGTTATCATTATCGTTTGAGGTATCGGTATACGCACGTAAACGCTAACGTGCTATCAGTTTTAAATAAGTATTTTTAGCAATAGTTCAACCAGGCCTTTCTTCCGTAACATTAAAACACTGTCACATTCAGTCATTTAGCTTGCGCATAGCAAAGGAACCCAAATAATAGAATGTGGCAGTTCGAAATGAGGGAGGACGCTGTGTTAGCAAAAATGTTAAAACGCTTTCAGGCCCAACGTGATTGTGCCGTCGAAAACCCGTCTATCAATAATACCGCTGTATCCCTTTGGAAGGACACAGGCCAAGTCTACTATCTAGAGAACACGCTGAAGCTTACTTATCAGTCCAACGCAGGAAAGATAACAGTTGAAAAGCTCTCAATGACGTCTTTACCTCAAGTTCTTGCTGAGCTTCAAGCATTGGATACCGTCTCAACGCTAGCGCGAAAGGAAACTGCTAATCAGGTGGATGCATTTAGTGTTAGTGTGTGTGGTGTAACTTGGCAAACCGCAGACAATGGTCAGAGCATCCGTATTAAAGCGCTTCCAGAAGCTGCTACTCTGCGCAGCCCTACTGCCTGCTTCACAAAGTCTCAAGCAATTTTCAAACACGCCTTTATGCTTGAACATGATGACTTACTCACACCTGCATCATTGAGTAAGCCCGGGATCTTTACATACAATCGGATATCGTTAAATGATTTCATTAGTCAGTTAGCGCTGGCTAACGAAAAGTTAGCAAATGGGCAAAAAGCTACAGTGAGCGTTGGTCACCAAAATTTTGAAACTGCATTTACTGAGCATGAGCAGTCAATCATTGAAAAATTCATAAAGCACGATGAAACCGTATTCAATAAAGATGGACGTCAACGTCTACTTACTGATAAAGGTTAGGCTTGTTTTCAGCATGATACGTTGATAATTATGGGCTGATACACAGCTTACAAATGTTGAGCGCATGCCCAACTCATCGACATTAACAGTAAAATCTCATTTAACCGTTGTTCCGTAGAAAAAGTGTCCCAAATAGTTGAATGATCGTTGTATCATTGCGTTTTTTATCTTTCAGAAAACTCAACGTGTTCAGTTAACCGCTAAACGCGAAAGTTAACTCGTTAAAATAGAGGTTTTAGTAGTGCTAAGGAAAGGCTTAGTTATCACCACGGTTATTTTACTACCCATCGCAACCGTGTTGTTTTTTATGAGTATTTACGACCTGTTTAAAATGAAAACAGTAACGGTCGACCCGAAGCTTAAGGAAATTTCAGGTATAGAATACGATAAATACAAAAGGCTTTGGGCCATTAACGACAGTGGCGATGGACCTATCCTTTATATGCTCAATAAAGATGGAACTATTGAGAGGGAAGTTACAGTTACAAATGCCAAAAACGTCGACTGGGAAGACATGACACAAAACAGTTTCGGTCATTTTTTTTTGGGAGACTTCGGTAACAATGACAACAAGCGACGCTGGTTAACGATTTATAAAATTGAAAACCCCATTGATATAAAAACCGATACCACAGAAGCAGAAATCATCAAGTTTACTTACCCGGAAATGGGAAAAGGAAAAGTAAAACCGAAAGACAAGAACTACGATTTGGAAGCGTTCGTAGAGTACAAGCGTAATCTCTACCTGTTTACAAAAAATAGAACAAAACCCTTCGATGGCATCACCAAGTTGTATAAGGTGGGGGACCATGCCGCGAACTTTGACGCACAGTTCATTGGCGAATTTAAAACCTGTACCACCCTTGAAAAGTTATGCTGGATCACATCGGCTGCAATAAGCCCTGATCGGACGAAACTAGTGCTGTTAGATTCAACAAGCCTGTGGTTATTTGAAAATTTTGAAGGCGATAACTTCTTCAGTGGCGATGTGTCGCGTATTGATTTAGGCGTAGTTACACAAAAAGAGGCAGTGACGTTTTATGACGACAACACGCTGGTTTTCACCGATGAAGAGTACAAGGGGTTATTTGGGGGCAACATTTATGAAGTTAAGCTCGACCAAGCAAAGCGGAACGTGATTA
>Ga0208815_1000456_pt1 | contig 11263 bp, 16 predicted proteins | sample Virmet3438_5245_FD_185733 | JGI IMG/M metagenome (GOLD analysis project Ga0208815, IMG submission 185733) | Marine viral communities from the Southern Atlantic ocean transect to study dissolved organic matter and carbon cycling - metaG... | ecosystem: Environmental > Aquatic > Marine > Oceanic ... | reverse complement strand
TTATTCTCTTATAGAAATTATAACTATTATTCTATTGGAGTATATACATGCGTAGAAAATCCACAGCTTTAATCAGAGCAGAGAAATCGGCTCAATCGGCTCGACGTCGTTTGGCTAAATTTCGGGATGGAAAAAACCCGAACCTTTTAACCGTTGGTAGTGTCGCCCTTGGGGGAGCTCTTCCGGCTTTAGTTGTAGAGGGGTCAGATATGATTCCTAATGAGGTTGCCCAACTTCCCACAGAAGGACTAATCGGAGCCGGTCTATTGATCTTTAGCCATAGATTCAAAGGTGATACAAAAAAAGCCGTTGAAGGTATCGGAGAAGGCATGATCGCTGTTACCGCTTATAAACTCACTAAGAAATATTCTACCGGAGCCTAAAAAATGAAAATGCAAAAATCAAATGCTAGAGACTGCACCCCATCACAATTGGACCCTTGTCACCAAGTGAACCCTAAGTTTATGCCAACTTCCGGTTATACCGGAGGTACAGCCGGAAATCTTACAGCCAAATCACAGGAGCCTATTTTCTTAAAAAGTTTAATTCTAGGTTGTGATCAGGATTTCGTTGTGGATGATATTGTTATCGGAAATCAGTCTTTGAATTGTTCTGACTCAAGTATTGCCGGATCACTATTCAAACCAACTTCACAAAGAAAGCCGGTTATCGGTGTTGCTGTTGACGGTAATATTCAAAATACTGTCAGCGTAACTCTTGACGTTGCCGGAACTGTTAACGGTGGTTATTCCTGTGAAGCTGTTGATACTGCTCCAAGCATCCAAGCTCAGCAATTACAATTGAATAAATTCTTTGGAATGGGTAAAGTATCTGTCCCGGCTGCTGCTGCCGGTGTTGCCGGTAAAGCCCAATTATCTGCTCAGAGTTTAAGAGGTAATGTCTTTTTAAAGTCCCTGGTACTTCAAGTACATGGTGGTGCTCCATTACAGAACAATATTGACGGTCTAGATATTACAATCAGTGATATTACGATAAAAGGACGTTCGATCTTCACTGGTCAATCGGGTGATACTGTAGGCTCACTTACTCTTGATACAGTTGTTCAAGCCGAGTTGATTGGTATTAATACTTTGATTGATACAAATGAAAGAGTGATAATTAGCCTTGAAAACAATTCCGGTGCTGCTGTCACTGTATCCGGTGGGTTCTACGCTCAATAATGTCCTGTGATATTCAAAATACACCATTTGTTCAATCATTTGACCGATCCATACCGGCTGGGGAAACTGCTCTAGTCGGTAGGGTTGAAAAGGGTAATTGGCGGTTTTTTGTTGAAAGTGATCAACTAGTCAAGGTGTTAATACGTCAGAATTCAACACTTGCCACATTTGCAGATAAACAATTATATGTCGCAGCTAATACAGCTATTGAATTTCAAGGGTCTAGCCCTTGTAAAATATTTGTTTTGAATGAATCTGGATCAACCGCCAACATTTCCACCTATGACGCTGATTATCTACCGGGGGGACTTGAACCGGTTCGGTTTAGTGAAGATGGATTAATAACTCCTCCATTGACCGCTTGGGCTGAACTAGGAACTAATAATGGATTTGCCCAATCATACACAAATAAATGCCGTATTTATACGACGGCTCAATTTAGAATTAAAGCTGAAGATACTTCAGGTAATATTATTTTGCTCTCTGGTGTTCAACCGGTAGACGAGGCAATGTTTTTTGACTTTGATACACCTATGAATCTAAAATTTTACATACGCGAATCGGCTTCCAGTGCTACTGGAATATATTATGAGGCGATATGGATGAGGGGCGACTAATGCCAACTGAAGAACTATTCAAAAGTGATAAATTACAATCTAATGAATTATGGACTACGTCACCATTCAATAAAGGTCCAAATTACATTAATTATATAAATCCTATGTACAGAAAAACAATAGCCGAATTTCCGGCTTTTACGTCTTTCTGGGCGTTAAGAAATGAATATGAAGTAGCAAATTACCCTATTAGAATTGCTCCAACAGCGAGTAATTTTGATATATGGAATAAATACCGGGTTAATGCTATCAGTACTCTATACACTGATTTTGATACTAGAAATTTAGAAAGTAAACAAGTATCGCCATCTATCCCGGGGGGATTTTATAAACGAGGAACAAAATTGGATCAATTTTATATTGTAGAGGAGATGGGCAAAACATACCTATTACAAATTAATTTTGAATTCAAGACTCTTGCATACCTTGAAGATAATCAAGACGATTTCACACTTGCAACCGGGCGACGTTTTCGAGACTGGCTAAGAAATAAACTTACAGACCTTGCAAGCGTTAACAAAGAATTGGAAGATCAATCTGAGATACCTGAGGATGATACATCCGGGTTATTAGGTAGTATTAAAGATTTCATTGTAAATTTGGTAACTGAATCCAATGTATCTGACATTATAGCAGTCTGGGTTCCTGTTGATTATTCAGCAACAGAATTAGATACATCGAGAATATCAAGAGATAGTGATCCATTTGGATTCAATAGACGAAGAGATCAAAGAAAGGCAAAACGTGAAGATAAAGGATTTCCATTGTTGCCCATTGGATTGATTGGAACTGGTCTTTTTACTGGTATGTTACCGTTAACTTTAGTTGGTACTGGTCTGTTATTTCTAAATAATAGAACTGAAGATAACACTGATGAAGATAGTTCTGATAATCCAAATATTCTAGATTTCGCAACTCAAGAAGTCGTACAAACTGAAACACGTATAGATCAATTTTTACGGTGATATATGACATTAGATGATTTACTCGGTCGAGGGGGGGCAACTTCATTTTTCACTAATTTGGAAGATGCAAGATCATTTGTGCAAGGAACCATAAACGATAACCCCCGGCTAACGCCTACAGAAAAAGATCGACTTTTATATTTAGAAGAAGAGGCGGTCGAATTTGTTTTTGCTCCGTTGCCTTTCGGTTCCGGTTATGTTTGTGCTCCAAAAAATACAGCGGGCCCAGTAGACCTATCAAGTCAGAAATTTGAAAGAGAATGCATACAAAATTATTATTTATATTTGAAGGACCAATTTCCCCTGGTAACAGAGGACGAAAGATTTTTATCAATATATGATGCAGCTGTAGAGGGTGTAAAAGCGGTTAATACTTCAGTTTCTAAACCTTCTGACTTATTTAAGCCAAATAGAAACGCATATATCATAGGTGCTGTTATCCTCGGTTTACTTCTTTTGAGACGATAACATGTCCTATTTTATTAAATCAACAAATATTAAGTTATCTCAAAATATCATAGAATACCTTGAAAAATTCAATCAATACATTGATTTTGAATTTGAAATCATAGCCAGTGATAATTCACTTTCATTCACTATTGAAACAAACAATTTAAACAGTGACCAAATTAAAAGGATGTTAACCGTTGCTCAAATGCTGAAGTCAACATTTGTTAACTATGATCAAGATACTGATTCAATAGATATATCAATACCGAGAAAGGGTCTAAATCTAGGTAAAATTGCAATTTTCATACTAATATTAAGGGGCGTTGTATGGCTCAGGAAGTAAACCAGATTCAAACTTTTTTAAGAATCGTACAAAGTCTTAAAGATGACGGAAGTTTAGAACGAGAAGATTGGCTTCTGTTACTTCCACTATTTATCCGGTTGACGCAAAAATTAAGGGAGTCAATTCAAGGTAGACCATTTTTGATAATTGCCCTTGCCGGTGTCGAAAAAGTATTAGATGAGGTACTAGAACATGTCCAGGAGTTATCTGATGGGGTGGAGTAAAAAAAATACCGGTGTAGTACTTACTTCGGAACAAACAAATTACTTGAATATTTTATCTTCAAAACTTCCTTTTGATATAGTGGTTACTTCCGGATTCAGAACTCCAGAGAAACAAATTCGTGCAATGTTCACCAAAATTGAATTGGGTGATGATTTGATAGCTTTATATCGTGATGATCAATTCGCACAGGAGGTTATCGACGCTTATCCGGATGAAGAAAAAGGAATTCAGGCGGTCAATGACTATGTAGCCCGGGGAGGTGGAAAAACAATGCACCTATCCGGAAATGCGGTCGACATCAGAACTAGAGACAAAACACAACAAGAAAGCGATTTGATCATTTCTACTGTTCAGGAGATGGGAGATCGAGCGCTTTATGAACCGACCCCCCCCCATATTGATATAAGTTTTAGAAGTGACTATACACCAAAAAAAAAACCCATTGTCATTCTGGCATTGGTTAGTGGACTACTTTATTTCTTTCTTCAGTAGGTGATCTATGAGCGCCCCCGGGTATCAATCCCAAAGATGGATAAATCAAGATTGGAGATTTATTAGAATGAGTTTTCAAGACGGTGAACCAGTATTCACATTTAACAAAAAATGTGGAGCCAAGGGAACCAGATACCCAAATGGAAACGCTCGTTTGTGTCTACCTAACCAAGTTATCAAATCTTTAATTCGGTCTAAACGTGGTAAAGAATCCCTAAAAATTCAAGTAAGAAAAAAGCAGCGAGCTAATCCCGGGCAACGTGTACCCTATGAACCTTTAATATTAGAAAAATATCAAGCATTTCAAAAGCGTGATAAATTTAAAGATGATAGCCGGTTTAGGGGTAGAGGGGTCAAGGGTGACAGAAAAACCGGACAATTGAGGTTATTCTAATGACATTTGAAACAATACAGGCGTTAATTGAATCCGGAGGAACGCTCGCTTTTGCTTTGTTGGTATGGTGGGAACTCAGACAAATGAGAACCGAAATGACTTCGATACTTCATAGGCTTGATGAACGAACCCGAAAAGAATGAAATTACTTGATCGAAAAATAGTAATTGCCTATCTTCCATTGATTAATAAATTTGGCGTGTCAAGAGTTGCAAGAGGAGTGCAAAAATCAACAGCAACAAATCAGGGATTTACACAAGTTTTTCTATCTGGTAAATCATTATCTTCCAGGGCGACAAAAAACGAAACGTGGAACCAACGAAGAGAAAACTATTTAAAACGACATCTTAAAGGGGGTAAGCGAACCCCCCTATATAATTTGGACGGTTCTCCTAGTCGTTATCATTTATCACTAATTGCATGGGCTTTTTCACCTGACCCTAAAGGTTTAAAGAGATATATCAAATCACAGAATTTGAATAATACCTTATTCAATAAATATCTAGGTTAGTAAATATTTCCAGTGTAGATCAGGGCGAAACGTCAAGAATTTAAAATTTGTGGAGTGTTAAAAAATAGGACGCTTGCGACCGCATTTTTTTACACGTAACAGAATTTTGAATTATAGTTGTAGTACCTGAATCGATCTGGAAATATTTGAGTTATCCGATTTCCTTTTTCTCCTTTTGATATTTTTAGGTTGATTTGGGCTTTCTCATCTGTTAACATTTAACCACATGTTCTTTTTATCTTTGGGGATTGATTGAACTGGGACGTTAACCGCTAGTAGTCCCCACTCTAGCGGTTATCTTTAATCTAGGTGGGGATAGTGGGGACTATTATGAGTTTTACCGAATTTAAATGTGCAACCGTTGGTTGTGCAAAACCATATATAACAAGTAATCCAGATGCATTTGATCTGGATGGAAAAATGCATTGTTTTGATTGTGAAATGATTCAATATGTAAATGAATTGAATTTCAGTTTTGATACAAAAAAAACAATTTGCAAGTATTTAGTGGAACATTCTCTGGGTGGATTTACTTTGACGGTCTATGAAAATGACTGTAATAATTTGGATATATATATAAAAAACAGAACTATTAAATTTGCATTTACACGAGAGGAATTTGAAGTGGAAAAACAATTTACTGGATTCTTAGATGAATATAGAGAATGTATTTATATTAGTGAATTGGGTTTTTGGGTATTCATATTAAGAGATAACAATGAATCAATTCGTGGAAATGACATCGCCTTGTTGGAATGGTCCAGTTATTCTCCAGATGAAGATTCGGAATGACCGTTAAATTATCAAGAATATGGGCAATGCCGAACAAATCAACTTTTTTAATACCACCTATTAATTCATTAATTAATAGATATTTTGAATCAAATTCATTATGGGTTGACCCTTTCTCCGGATGGAATAGCCCGGCTCAAATAACTAATGATATGAATGAAAAAATGAATTCACAATATCATTTGTGTGCTCTGGAATTTTTGAAAGGTCTTGACAGTGAAAGTGTAAGGGGGGTTTTTTATGACCCCCCCTATTCAGCAAGACAAGCCCGGGAGCATTACAATTCGTTATCGTTAGAACATCTAAAACCTAAAAATTATACTCAGTACTGGAGTCAATGTAAAAATGAGATCGCCCGGGTATTGAATCCCGGGGGATTAGTTATTTGTTGTGGTTGGAATAGTATCGGATTAGGGAAGATAAGAAATTTCACAATGATTGAGACACTACTCGTTCCACATGGCGGAAGTCGATACGACACAATTGTAACAGTAGAAACTAAAAAATATACATGGGCAAATGATGAGCGTTGATATTTTCTATACTGCACAAATACAACGAGTATTAAATAACATGGGGTATAAAATAAACGAATTTCAAATCATCATCCTACTTCAGAAAATCGATAAATCGGCTGACCAACTGAGCAAAATGATAACGACCGGTCAAGTCTTTTTCTATGACCTCAGAGAAATTACAACTTTTTATACATCTATTGATAGACTAGTTGATCCGGATCCAAATATGATAATCGTACATGCTGACCTGTACATGGTGTATAAATAATGCGTGATAAACCCATAGAAAAAAAGAGGTCGCTTGACAGTATAGGGATAAGTGACGAAAAAGGGAGCCTTGGCGACCTCACGACCTATACTGACCGACCTCAACAAAGTACAATCAAAAAGCAATTAACGGGTATCACTGGGGATTATGTACGTGATTCTCGGATAAGGTTGAAAGGATTAAAAACTAGATTTGATTATCTAAAGATTCAAAGACAATACGCTCCAAATAAGTCGATGCGTTGTTGTTCCATGTATACCGTCCAATCACTTGTCAAAGAGGATGAAATTGGGAAGTACACCCTTGTCAAGGAGAAAGGAACCGACGAAAAAAGAAAGCATTATTTAAGTCAAGAATCTATTGAATCAATCCCGGATGTTAATTTAAAAGTTTCTCAATTTGGTAGTAGTCTCTCCGGGTTACAGACCTGTGATAATCCGTTCTGTTGTATGTGTAGCCGGTCTAAATCTATGGAACGATCAGAAATTATCAATGGTGTATTGGAGTATACAAAGCAGTTAAACTGGGGTCAATATTTTGTAACTTTAACCATTCAGAGACAACCGAACGCCAAAACTGCAGTACAGGAAATCCAAAGAAGATGGAGAAAGGTACAAAAATCATTACAGTACACTTTTAAGAAAAAAGGCGGGATGGAAATAGAATTCATTCGGGCTGTTGACGTTACTTTACGACCAGAACTGATTGAACATAACCAATGTTACCATATACATTTGCATACTTTGATTTTAATAAATAGACAATTCAATACTGAAATTGTAAAGGATTTAATTGTTTCCGCTTGGATGGATGGCGGTGATCAATCTATCGAAGTTAATGAACAGGGACAGGACATTCAGAATGTCAGAGACTCAAAAAAAATAAGTAAGTACGTGTCAAAAATGGCGGGTTTAGGTCTGGAGCTTGCATATTCCCAAAGTAAAAAAGGGCGGGGTGGTTCTCTTTCATTACCTCAACTAATGGAGAAAATTGATAATGGTTCGTCCTATTTGATTCCATTATATAGGGAATTTTTAACTGATATGAAAAACGTTAGAACAATGAGTTTTTCAAGAGGTATAAAGGTTTTATATGCTGAATATTTAGAACTAAAAGAAGATAATCAAGAGAATGAATCTGATTCAGATTCTACAGGTAAAGAATGGAATATTTTAATCCCCCGGGTATGGTGGGATGAATTTATCAACCAACAATCAAAAATTGTTCAGTCGGCATTTGAATTTTATAACAACCCAAAATATCAAGATAAACAAAAAAACCTCTTGATAGAACTTCTGGAATTTGACCCCATAGATAAAAGTATTTGGTTGTCTTGGTGGATGGATGGAAAATTAAACACTGATGTCCTTTCTTATTGCCAATAAGTTATCCACATTTTACTTGTCAAATGTTGACAAGTGTTTATTTTTGTGGATAAGTCAATCAAAAAAGGAGGAAATATGAGAGATAGACTAAATAGATGGGTGGAAAATTTACCGGAGGATGTGAATTCAATTACATTTCGAGCCGGGGAGTCTAGGAGAGAGGAAGATATAATTCAAAAATGGGTTATTTCTGATATGGAATTGGATGATTTAGTGGATGTTGTCGAAGATACAATGACTGTAGAGCATACTGGACGTGTCATCGCATACAACGGCAAATCGAAACAAGTACGTTCAATGAATGTCCGGGGGCAACCCAAACAAAAAGAAAATTCAGACGTTGGCATGTTGGTGGAGGGATTGATCAGGATGTCAGAAGAACAGAGAAGATTTCTCGCAACAATGTCTGATTCATTTCAAACTATGCACGATACAATTCAAGATTGTATTTTCCAAGAGAGACAACATCATGAAGATATGGCGGATGCTCAATTAGCGATTGCAATTAACGAACACGAGGCAACCCGGGATCAAGTATCAACAACTGATAGAGCGCTCGGTTTATTGGCTCAAGTCGTACAACAAAAAGCCGGAAATGTTGATATTAAGTCGGTAGTTATGGAAAATCCAGAAATAATCGACGAATTGCTCAAAGACGAAACAATTGTGTCAATGGTCCTCGATAAGGCTATGAAGTCAGAAAATTAATATTTTTTGTTGTAATTATTCAAATTGTGTTATTCTCTTATAGAAATTATAACTATTATTCTATTGGAGTATATACATGCGTAGAAAATCCACAGCTCTAATTAGAGCGGAAAAATCAGCCCAATCGGCACGTCGTCGTTTGGCTAAATTTCGGGATGGAAAAAACCCGAACCTTTTAACCGTTGGTAGTGTCGCCCTGGGGGGAGCTCTTCCGGCTCTAGTTGTTGAGGGGTCTGAAATGATTCCAAATGAGGTTGCCCAACTTCCGACAGAAGGACTAATTGGTGCCGGTCTTTTGATCTTTAGCCATAGATTCAAAGGTGATACGAAAAAAGCCGTTGAAGGTATCGGGGAAGGAATGATCGCTGTAACTGCTTATAAACTTACTAAGAAATATTCTACTGGAGCATAAAAAATGAAAATGCAAAAATCAAATGCGAGAGATTGCACCCCATCACAATTGGACCCTTGTCACCAAGTGAACCCTAAGTTTATGCCAACTTCCGGTTATACCGGAGGTACAGCCGGAAATCTTACAGCCAAATCACAGGAGCCTATTTTCTTAAAAAGTTTAATCCTAGGTTGTGATCAAGATTTTGTTGTGGATGATATTGTAATAGGAAATCAGTCTTTGAATTGTTCTGACTCAAGTATTGCCGGATCTTTATTCAAACCAACTTCACAAAGAAAGCCGGTTATCGGTGTTGCTGTTGACGGTAATATTCAAAATACTGTCAGCGTAACTCTAGACGTTGCCGGAACTGTTAACGGTGGTTACTCCTGTGAAGCTGTTGATACTGCTCCAAGCATCCAAGCTCAGCAATTACAATTGAATAAATTCTTTGGAATGGGTAAAGTATCTGTCCCGGCTTTGGCAGCTGGTGTCCCGGGTAAAGCTCAATTGTCCGCTCAGAGTTTAAGAGGTAACGTATTTTTAAAATCTCTTGTACTTCAAGTACATGGCGGTGCTCCTTTACAAAACAATATTGACGGGCTTGATATTACAATCAGTGATATCACTATTAAAGGACGCTCGATCTTTACTGGTCAATCTGGTGATACTGTAGGTTCACTTACTCTCGATACTGTTGTACAAGCCGAGTTAATCGGTATCAATACTTTGATTGATACAAATGAAAGAGTGATAATTAGCCTTGAAAACAATTCCGGTGCTGCTGTCACTGTATCCGGTGGGTTCTACGCTCAATAATGTCCTGTGATATTCAAAATACACCATTTGTTCAATCATTTGACCGATCCATACCGGCTGGGGAAACTGCTCTAGTCGGTAGGGTTGAAAAGGGTAATTGGCGGTTTTTTGTTGAAAGTGATCAACTAGTCAAGGTGTTAATACGTCAGAATTCAACACTTGCCACATTTGCAGATAAACAATTATATGTCGCAGCTAATACAGCTATTGAATTTCAAGGGTCTAGCCCTTGTAAAATATTTGTTTTGAATGAATCTGGATCAACCGCCAACATTTCCACCTATGACGCTGATTATCTACCGGGGGGACTTGAACCGGTTCGGTTTAGTGAAGATGGATTAATAACTCCTCCATTGACCGCTTGGGCTGAACTAGGAACTAATAATGGATTTGCCCAATCATACACAAATAAATGCCGTATTTATACGACGGCTCAATTTAGAATTAAAGCTGAAGATACTTCAGGTAATATTATTTTGCTCTCTGGTGTTCAACCGGTAGACGAGGCAATGTTTTTTGACTTTGATACACCTATGAATCTAAAATTTTACATACGCGAATCGGCTTCCAGTGCTACTGGAATATATTATGAGGCGATATGGATGAGGGGCGACTAATGCCAACTGAAGAACTATTCAAAAGTGATAAATTACAATCTAATGAATTATGGACTACGTCACCATTCAATAAAGGTCCAAATTACATTAATTATATAAATCCTATGTACAGAAAAACAATAGCCGAATTTCCGGCTTTTACGTCTTTCTGGGCGTTAAGAAATGAATATGAAGTAGCAAATTACCCTATTAGAATTGCTCCAACAGCGAGTAATTTTGATATATGGAATAAATACCGGGTTAATGCTATCAGTACTCTATACACTGATTTTGATACTAGAAATTTAGAAAGTAAACAAGTATCGCCATCTATCCCGGGGGGATTTTATAAACGAGGAACAAAATTGGATCAATTTTATATTGTAGAGGAGATGGGCAAAACATACCTATTACAAATTAATTTTGAATTCAAGACTCTTGCATACCTTGAAGATAATCAAGACGATTTCACACTTGCAACCGGGAGACGGTTCCGAGACTGGCTAAGAAATAAACTTACAGACCTTGCAAGCGTTAACAAAGAATTGCAAGATCAATCTGAGATACCTGAGGATGATACATCCGGGTTATTAGGTAGTATTAAAGAT
>Ga0208815_1000455_pt1 | contig 11303 bp, 6 predicted proteins | sample Virmet3438_5245_FD_185733 | JGI IMG/M metagenome (GOLD analysis project Ga0208815, IMG submission 185733) | Marine viral communities from the Southern Atlantic ocean transect to study dissolved organic matter and carbon cycling - metaG... | ecosystem: Environmental > Aquatic > Marine > Oceanic ... | reverse complement strand
GACCTGCGGTAACAATCGCAATAGTGTTGTTCGCCGTTGTAATGTCCAAAAAGCTAACCAAACCAGCAATACTGAACTCAGCGCCTTTCTTTGACGTGACCTTACGAGTTAAGCGCTCGATTAACCATGTTATACCGCCGTTAGCGTGCATAAGCGCCACAATACCGCCTATGGTTATAGCGATCATCGCTAAGTCTTGCATCCAGCCCATCCCTTTTTGGATGCTCTGCATCATTGAAAGTGGCGTAAAGCTGCCTTGTAGCAAGCCTACTACGCAGGCACTGGCAATACCCACTGCAAGTACGCTAATGACGTTAAACCCTGTTAGCGCAAAAGCGATAATGCACAAGTAAGGCACTATGCGCCAAAAATCGTAGCTGCCGCCTTCAACGATGCCAGAAGTATCAACATCTACCATAAGCAGCAACGCCATGGTGACGATGCATGCCGGCACAGCAACCATTAAGTTTGCCTTGAACTTGTCTTTTAGCTGAACGCCTTGGGTACGGGTTGCGGCAATGGTGGTGTCTGAAACAAACGAGAGGTTATCACCGAACATTGCGCCCCCCACCACAATACCCAGCGCCATTTCCACCGGCAGCCCTAAACTTGTGGCAAGACCTGCACCTATGGGCGAGAGCGCGGTAATGGTGCCCATGGACGTGCCCATTGAAAGTGATATGAAACAGCAAATCAAAAACAGGCCTGGCAATATAAGTGCAGAAGGCACAAATTGAAGTGCCATATTCACCGTGGCATCCCGAGCGCCAATATCTATAGTCACCGCATAAAACGCACCGGCTAACAGGAAAATAAGCACCAAAAGAATAATGTTTTTATCGCCACCGCCTTTGCAAAAGGTTTGTACTTTTTCAGAGAAGCTGACCTTTTTCCCTTTCGGGTTTAAACATAGCCCATAGCCAGCGCTGATAAAAAACGCAACCAAAATAGGCATCGCAGTGATGTCGTTTGTAGTAATGCCGGTTACCACAACAAGGATCACAAAAAGCAAAATAGGCGTTAAACCTAGCGGGTTAGGTGCAATAGAATTTGGTGCAATGTCTTTATTTTCGTGCACAGAAAACTCTCTTTTTGGGTTTTATTGCCTGCTAGCAACAGTTTAAAGGCTACGCGGAAAAGCCACCTGCCGGTTGCGAATGCGTAAGAAAAAGCTTCAACGAAACCATATTTTGACGGTCTTGAACGGTGAAAAGCTAAAGCTGCAAAGGATAAAAGGTTTTTAAAGCATTGAAAAGAAATTTACTTTCCAATAATTAACTCATCTGTACTGTGCCAGACGCTACGATGAGATTTCGAGTTATTACACGAGTGAAGCTACAACCATTAAGCTGTAGAACGCGACTGCCGCCCAGCTATTTTTCATAGCTGTGTTGCATAAATGTTTGGCATAAGTGTGTGGCATAGCTCTGTTACGTAGAAATATGGACAGGCGCTATCAGTCATTCACGTTAAATTCTAAGCTCGCTAGGGGTTTTACCTGTAAGCCGTTTTACCGTTCGTCGAAAGTTAGGTAAATCGTTAATGCCCATTGCATTGGCCGCCGTCTCGTTACTCACTTTGTGCACCGAAAGAAGTAAAAGTGTATGATTGCGCTGTACTTCCTCGCAGAGCGCGCGATAGCTAGTGCCGTACTCTTTTAGTTTCCGCTTTAGCGTAGCCACACTGACGTTTAAGGTTTCCGCTAATTCAGGTAATCCGATATTTGCTGCCTGTGTGTTGGAGGATGCATAAACATAACGCCTCACAAAGTCAGGCAAAGACAAGCGGTTTTGCAATTCAATAGAAGCCCCTTCTTTTGTTTGCGTTGCGCTGTTACTAACGACACCTTCCAGAGAAACATGTGACTCAGCAGAACAATCCGACTGAGCTGTTAGCTCCAAAGGTTGGCGTAATACGTCTTTCTCAATGCAAATACTGTTAAAAGCGCGATTAAACGATAACTTAAGCCCAAGGTGGGTTTCGTAATCAGCAATATTTCTTGGTCGACTCTCGGTAAAAGAGAAAGATAAACGAATTCGCTTATTCGCTATACTTTTCATAAGTGCAACAACGCTTGCGAATGCCATTTCAATGGAGAACTGAAGCTGTTTGCTGCTTACCACTGTAAACTGAGGCACTAACATTATTTGGTCTGCGTTTTCAAAACGCTGAAACTGACAGAGCGGTAGGCTACACCACCGGTATGTTTGGCGTTGAGTCAGCTGTAAAAGTAGCTGCTCTACATTTTCACATGCTTTGAGCGCATTAAGTGGACTAGATAGCCACTGCGAGGCGAAAGCTCCCCCCAGCAAAAAACTAACGTCGCCGCCTCTCGCCTGGCTTTGAACATTCACTAACAGCGATGAATATTGATTTATGCTTAATAGTGATTGGTGTTGCAACGCATCTTCAAAAATTCCTGTACCGCGCAAGAGCTTATTTTTATTCGCGCCACGAGAGAGCGCCACATTAAGTGCTGCCCTCACTAACCAATACCCAGCTATTACTTTATCTTGGCTAGACATCACTACATGAGCACTACCAGCACTATCGATGACACCCATGTTAAGCATATCAGCATCGCTTTTTACAGAGACACCCATGCCAAGCGCTTTAGCATCATCTTTTAGAGAGACACCCACTCCAGAAAGACGAGTTGAATGACGGTACTCAGCACCTGCAATTGCAGCTTCGTCCTCAGAGTCTCGTAGTGCGTTTAGTCTTGGTAACATTAAATCCATAAGTTACTCGCTGCAGGCATCTTCATTCATCTTCACCGGTTACCCCTACCAATTACTATCGCCAAATACACTGACCAAACCGGCCAAATTACGCTGCGCTACCATGGGCACGCTCAAGTTCTAAGAGCATGGTGTTAAGCACTGTCGCAAGGCGTTGGTTAGGTAACAAAGTCACTTGAGTACTGCGAGCGGTAGTGTAAATAGCGTTTGCATTTTGGCTGTGTCTAAACGCAAGGTGCTGAATGCTCACTTTGATATCGTTGAGGATAACGTCGGCCTGCATGGGCGAGACGTCAGGTATCAGAATAGCAAACCTATCACCGGCATAGCGGCACGCTAAATCTTGCTGACGCAAATTCATGATCACCAATTGCGCAATATCGTGCAGATACCTATCGCCTTCTGTATACCCATGTTTTTGGTTGAACAAAGAGAAGTTATTGATATCGATAATGGCGATGACAGCTGACTTGCCAGACTGCTGTAATTTATTAATTTGTGTTTTCCAATATTCTGCGCGGTAAAGCTGAGTGATGGGATCGATAGCATCGTGATCGCGAAAGTCCCATTCTCTGCGTCGTAATTGCAAATTTAACGCGCGCTGCTCTAGATGCCACTGATACAGTGCCGCGGTCATTACTACCATACCCACAGCCGCAGGATAAGACTCAATCATGCTTAGCCAATAAGCCTCTTCAGGATAATGAAAAAACTCATCCAAGAAATCTAAACTGACTGAAAATAGAAAGAAGCCGAGTCCTACCGTGAGAAGGCTCGTTACTTTACCTGGAGGACGGCTGGCAAGCGCAGCTAGCATCCACGCCAAGGTTAAAAAAGCAATGCTTCCCTCCCCCACAATATCGAGGCCTGATATCACCGTGCTTTCTTTTGCATCGCCAAACATAAAAGCTAAACAAACCGCCAACGCCACTACGCAAAATGTAAATGCTAGCCAAAGCTTGTGATGTCTAAATTGTGTTGAATTTGTAAAGGTAAACATAGTGCTCTCTTTGGAAATCTCTTGAATTGGATACATCACGCGTTAGTCCGGCCGGCGCCAGCGTTTATAACAAAACGAGAGTCTTGCCCAAATTTGATGAAACTGTCGAGGGTCAGTTTGGCTCAGCAATGTGACATCTTGATGGCAGCGAACTTTAGGAGCATAAAAAAGACACACAAACCAAACAAAATCAGTAATTTAAGCAAGGGTCAATTTAGCTCAGCCAATTGCAAATAGGCGACAATTACCGATTGTGTACCGCTTGTTCCATCAAATCGTCATATAACTGTCATGCAGCATTCTTAGGGTACTCATTCACTTACTTAGCACTTATTCAAAACGCCTTTTTACTGCTTAATTAATTGGAAAATAAATGAAAATTAAAACCGCGTACTCTTCTCTAACACTTGCCTGCATAGCGGCAATGGGCCTTAGCGTCGCTACACCTGCTTCAGCTGCTGATGGCGTAATTATCGGTTCAGTAAAAGACACCGCACAGACGCGCAGCTATACCGGTGCTCAAATTAAGCTTAAAGAATTAGGACTGGCTACTGAAGCTGGCACAGACGGTACATTTCGGTTTCCCTCTATTCCAGAGGGTACTTACACGCTAGAAATTTCTTATCTTGGTGAGGAAACGGTTACGCAAGCGATAAAAGTGACGGACAACGGCATTGCGCGCGCAGCCGTGGAGTTTGGCAGCGGCGATACCATCGATGAGATCTTGGTACGTGGTCAACGAAGCGGTCAGGCAAGTGCCATAAACCAGCAGCGAACGTCAGATCGTATTTCGTCTATTGTATCCGCAGATGCCATTGGACAATTTCCAGACCAAAATGCTGCTGAGTCGTTACAGCGTTTACCTGGCTTGTCGATTGAGCGAGATCAGGGTGAAGGTCGTTTCGTCGGCATACGCGGTATCGACCCCAACTTGAATAACGTAACCATTAACGGCTTGAATATTCCCTCGCCTGAATCAGGCGTACGTTCAGTAGCCCTTGACGTTATTCCCTCTGAACTCATCCAAACGTTGGAGGTATCTAAATCGGTAACGCCCGACATGGACGGAGACGCCATTGGTGGTTCAGTCGCGGTGAAAAGCGTGAGTGCGTTTGATAAGGCTCGTGATACCGCGAGCATTACCGTGCAAGCCAGTCAAAATGATTTACGCGATGAAACCAGTCCAAAGCTTTCTGGTACGTTTACCAAGAAGCTTTCCCCTGAATGGGGGGTGGCTGGCGCCATTTCCTACTTTGACCGAGATTTTGGTTCAGACAATGTTGAAAGTAACGGTGACGATGAGCTTGAGCAACGTCACTACACGATCACTCGCGAACGTTTGGGGAGTGCGTTAAATATAGATTTTCGTCCTGACTTCAACAACCAATACTTTCTTCGCACACTTTACAGTGAGTTTTCTGACGACGAATACCGTCAAGGTAATATATTCACGTTCGATGGCGAAGACTCAGAAATAGAAAGAGAAAGTAAAGACCGCTTTGAAAGCCAGAGTATTTTTACTGTGGCGCTTGGTGGTGAACACCAATTAGATACCTGGAAAGCAAACTGGCAGCTCGGTTATGCAAAGTCTGATGAAGACGAGCCAGATGCACTGTATTACGTATTCAAAACCGAAAATGACAGTATCGACGCAGACTTAAATACTATGCGTCCAACCGTGTCACAAAACGCTGATGCCATGGACTTATCAACCTATGAAGTCGATGAGATCAGCTTTGAAGATAACTACACGAAAGATACCGAAACCAGTATTAAATTCGACGCCGCCCGCCCCATCAACCTTGGTGGTTATATCGGTGAGTTAAAAATTGGCTCGAAATACCGAAGCCGAGAAAAAGACCGCGACAGCAGCATCGCTATTTTTGATGGAGAATTCGACGACCTAGACGCTTCGCAATTCGGAGCTGCCAGTCCAGACTACTCTCTTGATGACTTTGGGCCTGGGCTTAATCGAAGTGAAATGCGTAGCTACTTTAACGAAAACCGCGAGAGCTTGGAATTAGACAGCCTAAATTCTGAAGTAGAGTCTCGTGGCGCGACCTATGTGAATGAAGAGGATATTTTTGCCGCTTATATCATGGGCAGCGTAGATATAAATAAACTTCATTTGGTAGCAGGTGTACGCTATGAACGTACTGACTTTTCTACATCGGGTATGCGAGTAGAGCTTGTAGAAAACGAAGAAACCGACGTGGAAGAAGTGGTAAATACGCCATGGGAAGCAGAGCGCGACTACGATCATTGGTTACCCAGTGTAAATGCCAGATACACTGTTTCAGATAAACTTCAGCTTCGCGCTGCCTACACCCAAACTATTTCAAGACCAAAGTTTGAAGATGTAGCGGCATTTCAAATCATCGAGAGTAAAACGGAAGAAAATGATGGCGTCTTTGTTACTGAACGAGAGGCGGAAGTTGGCAACCCTGACCTTCAACCTTACGAAGCACAAAACGTTGATTTGTCGATTGAGTACTACCCGGGTGACATTGGTGTAATTTCAGCGGGGCTGTTCTACAAAAATATCGACAATTTTGTTGTGTACGCTGATGTTGCAGGCACTACTGGTTGGGAAGGCTTTGAAGAAGTCATACAGCCGATAAACGGCGACTCTGCCGATTTAACTGGCTTAGAACTCTCTTGGGTGAAAGCCTTCAACAATGGCTTTATTATTTCCGCCAATGCTACTTTTACCGATTCTGAAGCGACTACCTTCTTAGATGGCGAAAAATTTGAAACCCAGTTACCAAATCAATCAGACCGCATTGGCAATATCACCATTGGGTACGAAGCGAATGACTTCAGTGTACGTCTAGCCACCACCTATAAAAGCGACAATTTCGAAGAGATTGATGGTGACATGCTCAGATTTGAAGACGACCACGTACAGGTTGATTTCATGGCGCGCTACTACATCAACGACAGCATGCAGGTGTATTTCAACGGCATCAACTTAGGTGACGAACCTTTCTACAACTATTTCGATACGCGCAACCAAAACGCGCAGTATGAAGAATACGGCCGCACGTTCGAACTTGGCTTTACTTGGCAGCTTAACTAGGCAGGTATATCGAAAGTTAATTATCGGGTTTGAAGGCCGTAGGTAATTTGGCCTTTGAACTTGCTCTTAATAATCTGTAAGCCATGTTTTAGTCGATGGGCCATGCATGGTTTGATCTCAGTAAGTTTCAGGACAATAACAACAATGACCAATCAGCGTCACACCAAAACAGTTTTTAAAACCACATTTACCACAGCGGCACTTTCAAGCACACTTTTGACTTTGTTCGGTTGCGCAGCCTCTCACGATACTAATACCAGCGCAGATACCAGTGCAAATATCAAGTTAGCACACAGCGAAAGCCAGCTAGTAAAAGCAGAAAGCCAAGACATCGCATTACCGCTAACAAAGCTAAAAAAGGGTTTAGGCCTGACTCTGCACTACCAAACGCACGCCGACCATTCTAACACCAAAAGCGCTTACAAAGACGCTTACAAAGACACCCATGCTAACAACATTAGCAAGGACGCTCGCGCCAACCACAAACATAAAGTTTACGATGACACCCACGCTATCAACATTAATGTTAACGAACATAAGGGTATTTCACTAAGCAACTCTGAAGGAAAAAAACACTTCATTGCGGGACATTACACCTTAGCAAATGCTGAAGTTGTGGAGTCTAATTCAAAACAATGGGTGTCTTTAGTAGTGTTCAATAACAACACCCAGTACATAGAGGTGTATCGCATTAACGCCGCGTCTCTTGAGGTTTACCAACCGCAAACCCAGTTGACCAAAGGTTCTGAAGCCATTTGTGCTACAACATCAAGCGCTGGCGAACTGCAAATTGTTAATATCGATGCGACAGGCACATTGAATCAGTATGAATTTTACAACGGGCGCTTTTTATCGCTTAGAGACTTTGCGATAGGTCCAGGCATTAAAAGTTGCGCGATAAATGCCAACACCGAAACGCTATACCTTGCTGACGAATTTGCCGGTGTGTGGCAATTAGATACCGATATTGAAAGTGAGCTAGCAAAAACCCTTATTTTTCACGATCAAGATGTTGCCATTGAAGGTGTAGCCACCCTATCTTCAACGACGGTAGATGGCGTGGATATCGCTGCCTGGGTGAGTCCGGATGCCAGCGGGGTATGGCTTAAAGCGCCATGTCTTACGCAATTTGTCTCGCTAATGAATACGGCGAACGAAAGTGACTCAGCAGATCGCCAGGTGAACGCAACCAACAAGTCTACTTTTATTCAGCCTGAATTCATTCACCTGTCGTTAAGTGAAGAAGGCACGCATATTTCTCTCGTTGTTGATGATGATGAATCAGGCGACGTGTTTTCTGCCGAACTTCCCTCAAAACTAAGCGCAGCTTTACTTCATCGACAATGCGACACCCATATTAAAGCCACCTCGCCAAAAGAAAATTACATAGAGGAAGTGCATACAGATAACAGCGAACCCCAACATGCAAACCTCACTATCAAGGTCAAACCCGATGTTGAAACTGACCCAGTGGAAAATCATGGCGACGCTGCTGACGACCCTGCCATTTGGGTAAACTCGAATGCCCCTTCACAAAGTCGCGTAATCGGCACCGACAAAAAAGGCGCATTAAATAGCTATGACTTAGCCGGCAAGCTAGTGCAAAGCCTTCCTATTGGCAGAGTGAATAACGTTGATGTGGGATACAAGGTATCTGTGGCAGAAACCAAAGCTCTGCAAAGCGATACGCCACTTATCGATATCGCAGTGGCATCAAACCGGTCGAATAACAGTTTGTCTGTATTTGAAATAGATAAACGCGGTCATATGACTCAACTTGGCCACATAAGCACTACACTCAATGATATATACGGCATGTGCCTGTTTGTGTCAGGCGGAATAGCTCATGTATTTGCTAACGACACCAGTGGCCGCTTCGAGCGATATAGCGTGTCTATCGCTCCAGACAAATCTGTTGATGGACATTTAACACAGTCCTTTTCACTGCCCTCACAGCCAGAAGGATGTGTAGTGGATACTAAAACAAGAACTGCCTACCTAGGTGAGGAAGGTGCTGGGATTTGGGCCTTGGATATTACTTCAAACAGCAATCAGCCACAGTTAATCGCTGAGATGGAAGCTCCGGTAGAAGCTGATATAGAAGGTTTGGCTCTGTTTAATGTAGATGCACAAACTTACCTAATCGCATCTAGTCAGGGTAATAACAGCTATGCTATCTATCACGTACACCCTGAAAACCCTGAAGTCTTGGAACTTATGGGGCTTGTTCAAATTACGGCAGATAAAGCCGCACAAATTGACGGCGTGTCTGAAACAGATGGGCTTGATGTAACCAACGCTAACTTGGGAGGAAGGTTCACCGAAGGGCTTTGGGTAGTACAAGATGGAAGAAACGTCATGCCTAGCGAGACCCAAAACTTTAAGCTAGTTGCTGGTGCCTCACTTAAGGATGCGATCAGAAAATTAGCGAACGCCAAGCGTGAACGCCACTCAGACATGTAACGAATAATTCGAAAAGTAAATAAAAAGGAGGCGTTAAGCAAGTTAACGCCTCCTCTCCGGTATATGAAAAATACATAGCGCCGCACTAGCTTCTAGCCCTTCTAACCCAGCGCCGCATCTTCATTCATTACGCTACCTGCAGCACTAAATCCTACCAAGCTAAATTACAGTGCGTTAGCCTAGCCCGCGCGCTGGTATCCATCATTTAATTGAACATCAATAGCCCGTAGCACTGCCGTTCGATTAATTGAGCCTAACAGTACCCCGTCATCATCAACAATGGGGTAAACTCTCGGCTTTTCCTTTAACAGCAACTGCGCTAACTCTATTACCGACATATAAGGTTTGATAGAAATCACAGGGGTTTTCATGATTTCCCCTACTCTACAAATTTGTTCGCGATAGTAGCTTGACGCAATCATTTGAGCGATACAGTCTTGCTCAGACAAAAAGCCCACCACTCTACCTTTGCTATCGAGTACCGGACCACCACTCTGCCCACTGGCTAATAACACTTCGACAGCCTGCGCAACGGGCATATCGACATTAAGCTTCACTGGGTGAGTATTCATATAATCACTGACTTGCAACGATTCCATTTTCAATTCTCCAGCCGTGGCGCCTAATGTGACCGATACTGCGACTTAATTGGCGTTACGGCACTTCAATTATTTTTAACCACATGTGAAAGCAATTTTCCCCCACACTTTAAGATTAGACGTTTCGTTGCATACAAGCCAGCACATTTAACATTAAAATAACAAATAGTTTTTCAGTGATCAGTCCTTGTAAATTGCCACTTTAACTTTACCATTTATGTCAACACTAGCGCGGTACATCCCCGCAGAATTGAAAGGCATAGCGACGTTACCTTTAGCGTCAATAGCAATCACACCGCCATCGCCACCGGCGTTTACAAGTACGTCGTTAACTACAGTGTTCGCAGCGTCATTTAACGTTAAACCCTGGTACTTCATTCGCGCACAAATATCTGCTGCCACGTTGTATCGAATAAAATATTCACCATGTCCTGTGGCCGATACCGCGCAGCTTTCATTGTCAGCATAGGTACCCGCTCCAATAACAGGCGAGTCTCCAATACGTCCATACCGTTTAGCCGTCATTCCGCCAGTGGATGTTCCCGCGACAATGTTGCCTCCTTGATCCAATACTACGGCTCCAACAGTGCCAAAGCGCTCATTGCCTTGCTGCGAACCGTAACCACTCGATACCTGCTGCATACGTGCTTTCGCTTTATCTAAAGCTTGCTTGCGAAACTCGGTATCAAAAACGGTGTTGTCTACCTGTTCAAGGCCGTTTTCTTTTGCGTAATCTTCAGCGCCTCTCCCTGAAAGCATAACGTGTGGAGATTCATTCATTACCAATAACGCAGCCTCTATTGGGCTTCTTATTGTTTTCACCCCCGCAACAGCACCTGCATTTTTACTGCCGCCGTGCATTATCGACGCATCAAGCTCGTGCTCACCGTCGAAGGTATATACCGCACCGATGCCAGCATTAAATAACGGCGAGCTTTCAAGAATTTTGATGGTTTCTACTACCGCCACTTCACCTTTTTCGCCTTTCTGCAACAAGGCGTAGCCATGCTGCACCGCTTGGGTTAATACGCTTTTATAGTCCGCTTCTTTTTCTGGCGTCATCGATGATTTTAAAATGGTTCCTGCTCCGCCATGAATAGCGATAGCTACGGGTGTTTTTCCTAATTGTTTGGAATCATCCGCTAATGCGGGAACACTCGTAATGGCAAACGTTGCAGCAAGCGCGCCTATTGCATACAGTGCATGTCGAACTTTATTCGGCTGGCGAAAAATACGAGATGGGTTCAAAAGCTTTACTCCTAATAGCTACTTTTTACGTGCGCGCATAATCTGGGAGATGGTTTGAGTACAGATTTCTAGAATCAATTCAACGCGCTCTGTTGATGCGATTTTTACGCGACCTTAGACGTAAGATGACACAATTAGCTTAGGTAGGCTAGGCTACCTCAAGGATCTCTAAG
>Ga0208815_1000454_pt1 | contig 11310 bp, 15 predicted proteins | sample Virmet3438_5245_FD_185733 | JGI IMG/M metagenome (GOLD analysis project Ga0208815, IMG submission 185733) | Marine viral communities from the Southern Atlantic ocean transect to study dissolved organic matter and carbon cycling - metaG... | ecosystem: Environmental > Aquatic > Marine > Oceanic ... | reverse complement strand
TCATTCATCTAGTGTTTTTCATAGGGCAACGCTCTTCTAGTCGTGCAATTGATGTTTCAAGGCGATTTAACCTTAAAAAGATTTCTTGTTTAATCTCCGAGTTTTTCTTGGCTTGCATTGCTAGGTAGACAAAAGCACCTGAAACAATGGCCGCGCCAATCTCGGTCAATTTACAAATAAAAGAACTAGTATCAGAATAGAACAAGATTTGCTACGTCGCCGTAATGGAAACTAAAAAGGCTGAAACAAAGAAACCTAATATTTTGCAGAAAATGAAAGAAAAAATACCCGATAGAGACGAACAGTTTGAATATATAAGTATTGCAGTACGTTTATTAGTGGTTTTCTGGTCTGGGGCGCTGGTTACATTGAATTACTTGCCTAAGATTCCCGGCATTACAAGTGGAGAAAAGCAAGACATAACGTTTCCGGCTTCTCTTCTTAGCTCTAGTCTTTTAAGTTTTGGATTAGAAAAAGCAGCTAAGGGAAAAGAAGACAAGGAAAAGAAAAAAGATATTGACGCTAAAACCGAATTAAAAGAGATATTAGGAAATACCCAGCTAATAAGAATTGAAACTCCAGTCCGATTAGTTCCTATGGAACCTCGTATTGATCCAATTACAGGTAGAACAATCAACGATCAAGGCAAATTATTATGAAACGTTTTTTTCTTCTTGCTGCTTTTCTCGTAGCAACTCCGGGTTTAAAGGCTGATATACATCACACTATATCTGCGTCAGCAAGTCTCACTACTACAGCGGCGGCAACTCAGGCAACCCGTGTCGGTTCAAGTTTTTCAATTTCGGGCACTGGGGTTGATACAGCAATAGGAGATAACGCGGGGCAATTATCAGCGGGGACAATTACTTCGGGAATATATAGCCCCGGCACTGTTGTTAGTACCCAGAATGCGACCGGAGGCGAATCGTTCAGTTTTAGTTCTACCTATTTACAAGGTGACGTCGTCCCAACTTCGGCCTTAACAACAGGCGCAAGTCCTAATTTTAGTGACGTAATTTCAACGGCCGCAGGATCAGCAGGCGACGCCGCTGCAACTTTAACTTCAGCGCAAGCCGTTGGCCTAGTAGCCGGAGGCCCGGGTAGCCAAGTTGTTGGCCAAATAATTTCCGAAATAAAAATTACCGACTAATGCGTTTAATTTGGTTGCTTATATTTTTTGCACCAATAGCAAAGGCAGAGAAAATTGTTCCTAATTTTCAGCAAGGAATATTAACCCAACACAGTGAAACTAAAAGCGTTATTTTGCGCGACATGAAAATATTTGATATGCGCTCAGGTTATCAATTCACAGTAGGCGGCACTAACGTCAAACCTTCTACAGATAATATTGCACCCGCTGGTTTTACAGAACAAACAGGAACCATAGGGGGAACAGCTACAACGTATGTATTACCTGATTTATCAAATAAACCTGCTTATTCAATCGTTAATGAAGGCGCCGCATTTTCTTACTATGAAACACTAGAAACCCCCGGAATCCAGACATACACCCATCTAGTAGAAGAACACACCATAGAAAGCATTACGGATTCAACTAGTACTTTTCAATGAGAAAATATTTATATTTAATCGCTTTATTTATCCCTGTTAATTCTTCTTTTGCAAACACGATTAATACAACTAGTCAATCCTCCGGGTCCGTCGTTAATCAGGCCGTACAAGTGGTGCCAGCAAGGCAATTTCAGTACGCAATACAAAATACAAGTTGTCAGGGAGCAACATTAAATATTAGCCCATTTCTTTCTACTACCTATAGTTTTGGTTCACCTTATGAGCCTTATTATGACCGGCCAATCTATTCAACAAAAGATATACTTGGTGACTTCGACGACGATAATAATCCTATAGGTGATGGGGATGTTGACGAACCAAATTTAATATTAAGGACAGAACGAGTACGAACAGGAATGCAGGCAGGTAATACAAGTATTAATTCTGGAATTACAGCCACATTTTCCATACCTATCGGGAATCAATCAGCTTTAAGAAGTTGCAGGAAAGCTATGAAAAAGCAAGTTGAATTATATGAAGCATCCCTAGCTTCTAAGCGTTTGAATTATGAAATGACTCGGCTTGCTACATGCGGTAAGCACTTAAAAAATGGCTTAGTCTTTATTGGTGAAATGGCTAAAATCTGCGGTGACGTTCGTTTAGTTACACCGCCAAACGTAAAGCACACTCACGCTATTTCTTTAAAGGGGGAAGATCCCGCTTCTGACGATAAAGATTAGTTTTAATTTCTGATCGGGTTAATTTCTTTTCTTTTTTACCTAATAACTTTTTAACTTTTCCGACTAATTGTTTGAATAATGGTTTCAATGCCTTAGTTAAAATTGGCGTTAATGTTGCCGCACTTGTCGCAACAATTGTGATTCCGAACGTAGTAGCAGCAACGGAAGGACTTGGTAAATATTTATCAGCAATATTTGTTGGCCCCCATATCTCAACACATTTTTTATTAACAACTTCAAAACCAATGACCTTTTCTTTGGCTTTTGCGTTTCTTAAATCGCCTAATCTATAAGCCTGATCTTTAGCAGGACAATCAATTTCTTTTTCTTTTGGTAAGACATCCTCGCCGGGTAAATCAGCGTCAGGAGGATTAGGAGGATCAGAAGGATTAGGCGGTTGAGCTTTTTGAACATATTGCATTTTCTTCGGGTTATATTCAATTGGCGTATAAGTAGGAATTAAAAAATCTATCCCCGGTTTTTGTACGTTTAATTCTCTTGTTATATGGGGCGTATTAATTAACGTGTTGATCTTTGGTATCTGTATTTTCTGTATCTTTTCTATTTCCATTTTGTTTCTGTCTAATTAATTCTTCTTCTTTTAAACGCAATAATGCCTCTTTGATTGCTTCGGCTTGCAAAGAATTTACCCATATTAAAAAGGAAGGGCGGGGCCGGTTGATGTAGGAAGCTTTATATCAGGAACAGGTATTAGCTTTGTAATTTGATTTGTCAAATAAGCTTTTGCTTTAGCTTGGTTTGTTGGGTTCTTAGCGTAGAAATAAAGACCCGCGCCACCTGCTAGCACTCCCACTATAAAGACTGAATTGGCAATAACAAGAACATTAACAACTTTTTTCATAGCTTTAAGCGTTGCTACGCCTCGATATTAGACTAAAATCAAAATAAAAACATGTTTAACGATATATGGAAAGAAGCCATACTTAAAGCCGCGCCAATCATGGTTATGGTTATAGCTTTTTCAACAGTGGCTTTATTACCTGCGTATTTAATGACAGGGATATTAATTAAACAGCAACAGGGTCAACAGCAGTCGATTCAGGTTGATCTAGCGCGTCAAGTTCATTAAGTCTAGTTTGCAATTCAACTTCTTTTTTAGTAAACAAATCAACGGCTAATTTTGCCTGTTTTAATTCACTTTGAATTGTATTTAATTCGCTGCTTAATTGTTCGCGGCGTTCTGTGATTGTATTAGTCATATTTATGAGGGTGTAGCGTCTTTGTTAGCGACTAAGAAAGCGGTGTAGTCGGCTTTAACTGTTCCGACTCCCCAAGCACTTTCCGCAATTGCTTTTACATCAGCGTCTTCAGAACTCAAATCAGTTTCAATCAAAGTATCTTTATCTGCACCATCGCCACCTTTAAGTGTTCCCGGTGTTAATACTTTACGATGGAAACTACGAGTCAGTTCTACGCCATCTTCTTTGATGATACTGGCGCACCTCACTTGAATAGTCCACTTATTAACGACTTCTATTTTGTCGTTCTCTTGTGTTTTTGTAATTGCCATTTTTAAGGAAGCTCTCCGAGCTAAATAGGTTTAAATGGTGCGTAGTTTATAGACGTGCTAACGGTCTTAATTATCAATTAATGCAGTAGGAAATTGACCAAATAATGTTAAAAGCATAATCAGTCGTAGCAGATAATCCTGCCCACGATCCACCATCATCACTGTAGTAAAGCATCATGTCATTGTTATCAGCAGGTTTGTAAGTAACGACCCAATTTATAGATCCAAAAGCAAAATTATCTAACATACAACTTCCAGTTGCGTAAACATTATCTACACTACTACCTGCATTAAAAGGTAAATTATTCAATTTCCACGTACCTGTAGGAGCCGTTGAGGTGTAACCTGTTATTTGTGTATAGCCATTACACCAAACTCTATGTCCTATTTTTGTATATTTACCTTTATTTTGTCCATAAGTCGCATCCCCATTTACAGTACTCCCTACCCATTGGGGTAAAAATCGTCCCTCTTCATAGTCGTCTAAAAGATTACTATCAGAACCATTAGTCGTGTCAGTATTGTCGTATGGATTGAAGCTAATACCGTGGCCAGCAGTTCCTATTACTAAATCACCATCTTGTATCGTTACATTTCCATTGTTTTCAATGCGAAGTCTTTCTGTATTTGTACCAGCATCATTGGCTGTAAAAATTCTCATATGACCCTTAAAAGCATCTCCAGTACCAGCAGCACCTTGAGGAGATATACTTGCAATTACTTGGTTGCTTGTTGCGGTATCAGTTAATGTAAAAGTTAAAGGAGGGGTGTTTGTTGCACTTGCAACATTTCCGCTAAATGTTCTACTTAATGCAATACCAGCAGAACCATCTGTATTAACGTTTTTTAAAGTACCATCAAAAGTAAGATTTGCCTCACCTTGAATTGCATCGGCTCCGGTAACAGTGCAAACAGTGTTATTAGTTGAACCGCTTAAATTAACAAAATGAATATCTGTACCATCCAGTTTGAATAAAGAAACCCAACCATTATTAGCCGCGTTCCTGATTTTTAAATATCCACTATTAGTGTCAGCCCATGTTTGATAAGCTACTTTTCCAGAACTCGGTTCAGTACTTCCTGAATGATTTGACCATAAGGCGGCATATTGATTATTAATATCACTTCTTACAGCCGAGCCCGTACCGTTTGCGACTACTCCATCAGCTTGTGCCATTTTCTAACTCATACGTAGCATTATCGTTATTCTATACTGCTTTGCCGTAACCTACCGCCGACCAAGTGAAATTTCTATCGACTGCGGCATTACTTGAATTTTTAAAGGTCACAACAAAAGAACTAGCTGTTACTGTTCCCATCTCGATATAGTCACCGCTTGCAAGATTCATTGCATTAATACCAATCGAAGGTAAATAAGCGTTCGTTCCTCCTAAGCTACCTGTTCCGGTAAAGAAGTTTTTAGCGAAATTGATTGTTTTACTACCTGCCCCAGATGCAACCGCCCCGGTGCTTTGTTCTTGCCTTCTTTGAAGTGTGGCCGTATAACCCAATTCATCAACAAGAATATTTTCATCTGTGTTAGTACTTGTAAGTATCGTTTTAAAATCAAAGCCTCGGCCTGTAAATGTTCCATTAATAAACTCTTTCCAGCCTGACCAGCTGGCACCGCCTGACGCCGGATCATCATCTGTTGACCTTAAATATAATCTTGCGTCTACATTTAATATTGCTGCGCCGTCCCAATCGTTAATCGCGTCAACATCTGCCACCGCGTCGAAATCATCAGCAGGTAAATACCCCCTAGTTACAAAATGACGTTTTAAGTCAAGTGAGAATTTAGCGCCTAAATCTAATTTATTGGCAAAGGTATATGTTCCTTCAGAATCAACCCCGGTTGAAATATCAAAATCAGCCATCGCGTCAACATCAGCAACAGTATCAAAAAGGGCTGTTCCTTGCAGCGTTAAAGCGTCTAAATCTTCCTCGTAGTAGGTATCAGAATTAGTGCCTTGAAATGGTGGTGAATCACTATCTTCTCGTCTTGTTTGAACAGCTAAAGCACCAATAGGATCGGGTAGATCAATAACAATCGAAGTAGCGCTTGATATTCTGCCGCCTGAGTCTTCAAAGGCTAAGAATATTTCACCTTCCACCATTGGAATTGTTGCTTCTGTTTGACTTCCAGCCTTTGCAGCAATAAGCGTTACAGCGTTTGAAAATGTTGCTGTTCCATCTGTTTTATTGGAATGCCTAAACACACATTTACCGCCTAATTTTACGTCAAGGTCGGTTGATTGATCCCACGTAAGCCGCCCCGTATTTGCGTTAATTGCTTCAAAGAAAAGATTTGTTGGTGCGCTCGGTACTGCTGTTTTTCCTACGGCTGTATAAGTTAATTCACTAGGAACAGTAGAAGGAATCCCAACGCCATTAATTGAAAAGACTCTTACTTCATAATCACCCGCCGTTGCATCAAGAATCTCAAAATCAGGTCTTGATAAGGCATCAGCAGAAACGAAATTATCGCTTCCTTTTCTCCATTGAACACGGTATGAACTAGCTCTAGGTACTGATTGCCAACTAACAATAATTTTTACTTTTGCTTGATTATTTTCTTCATAAAATTGCTCTGTTGCAGATAAAGAACCGGGAGCATTAGGGGGTGTATTTAAGACACTTGTATTTCTTGTTGGTAGTGTTGAACCATCTTCTACATAAGCGTATTTCCCTGAGTTATAAGGCAACGCCGTAACAATATAATTAACGCCCTCTTCTTCTGTAATTGTTAAAACTCGCCATTGAGTTGTCTGTACTGTGTCGTTTTGTAAGATCCATACTGAATTACTATTTGGCGCGGAACTAAAAGCAGAACTAACGGTTATCTCTGCCCCTGATATTCCACTAACTGTTTTTGTCTGAACGGAACCATCAGAAAGAACAACAGAAAGCGTTGGGTTGTTGGTTGTTGGCAAATCTGTTTGGTCAGTATTATCTACGGTTATAACTGTTGTAGTAGCTGATTTAATCAAGCCACCGCGCCGAACTCCAGCCCTGACAGGATCACTGATCTCTATAACTGCGCCGGGTCTAATTAATACGCCTGCTGACAATCCAATTAAAAAACTTACAATTTCAGATTCATTTTGTTCTGTATAAAGAAGCCAACGACCTAAACGCGCCGCCTGATTACGTGAGGTACAAAAGAGGCTCCTTACTTGCTTAACAACTGCGCCATATTTTGTTTTTGCCGTACTATCAACTATTTCCTCAAAATCTATTTCTTGCGTTTCCATATCGAACCAACCGACATTAACAACCGTATGACGACTCTTTAATGATGATCCAGAATAGGTAAAGCCACCTTCTCCCACGTTGGCAAGTGTGAATAAATAACTTGCGTCTTTTGGTGCATCTTGTGAAATCGTTAAGGCGCCCGCACTCCAAAAGGGCATGCAACGCATTACAGAACAAAGATCATTAATTAATCGGTATGCGTCTACCTGTTGCTGAACAACTCCATTAACTGCAAATCTTGGTTCGGTTCCTCCATTGCCATCATCAACACTTGCGCCGCAATATTGGGAAACAGCATAAAAGTCATATTTTGAAAGTTGACTAGCTGAGATATGAGCGCCACAGCCCCAACGGGTATTAACTAATAATTCATGGAGTATCATCGCGGGATCCGTGGTCCATTCGGGGTCTGTTTTAAATGATCCGTTCCAACTTCCTGAATAACTAATTGCACCTGTTGTTGAATTAACTGTCCCATTTGACGGTATAGGGATCTTTAATCCACGAACACGATATGAACGAGAAGGTGTTTGTGGGAATTGCTCGGCGTCAAACCTTAAAGAAACATGCGCCGTATTTGCGTAGGCTCTTTGTTCAAATAAGATTTCTGTATAAGATGACCAGTTAAAAGCATCTATTATTTTTGCATCAGTACTATCTGCCGCCGTTCTTTTTACTGTAACTGTATAAGGTTCGACAAGTGTAGTTGAACGAAAACTAATTACATAATCTTTGAAATATGCGCTTGAAGTTCTTCCAGTAATTGCATTATCAGCAATTGGCGTTGCTACTGTTCCGTTATTATCTGTAATTTGAATTGTGACATAAGTAGTTAAACCTGAAATACTGCCATCATCTTCAAATTTTTGTAATCTTGGTACACCAATAGTTACCCTGACAGCATCAATATTGCTTGTTAAAGTCCTTGAGACAGAAGTTGAATAAGTTACATTAGCACCAACGCTATATTCAGTTTCAATATTATTTATTCCACCAATAAATGTTTGATCAGAAGTACCAAATCTAGGCTCAAACTCTACATCTTTAAAGTTATAATCTGTATCTTGTAAATTAGTTACATCAGCCGAAGATTTAAGGATTTGTGTTTTGTTTAAATAAATATCTTTTAACGCCGCTAAATTATAATTTGTTGTTCCTTTTGTGTAAGCCGCTGCACTCGGGAAGCCTTCAATTTCGCCTTCTCCTAATACCTCAATAAAGGTTGCAAATTGTTTACTTCCTAAAACACCTTTTGGAAGTGTTGGGTCTACAATGCTATCAAATTGCCAAGTATTTGAAGCCATAATTAAAGTTCTTTGTAAACTTGAGCCGTATTTATACCAGCGCTAACAATATTGGAACCGCTGAAGATTTCACCAAAGATTAAATTAACAGGAACACCGGAACGACTAACATTTTGAACGCCGCTAAATGAATAGTTACTCTGCGGGTCTAAAGCCGAATCATTACCGCTAAATGTTGGAATGTCTGGGGTTGGCGTCAGCATTTGAGAAACGCCACCTAAAGCAAGACTTATACCGATACCTGTGGCAATTGATCCATACGTTACAGCAGCAGCCCCCGCCCCTATTGTTCCAGCAAAGAAAGTTGGCGCAAGGTATGGGGCGGCTATAAAAGCAGCAGCCGCAACAAACTTACCAACAGTGGAATCAAAGAAACCTCCGGCACCAACAGCAACCGGGACAATTCTTATTTCTTCTGTTTGACCAATAGGAAAATTTAATTCTTCTTCTGAAACGTTGTAATTACCAACAAAAATTTTATAGTGTTGATCCTGCATATGCTTTTCAATATCAGGCCAATTAGCAACTAAAAAACGGCCTGCCTCCGCAACATTAGAAATATCAGCTAAAAAGGTTCCTGTTTCCCAATTAAGAAACTTTCTTAAAGCTCCATAGACTTTGATTTTACGCAGCATGGCGATACCTCCGAACAGTTGCATCAATCAAAAACTGATTGTATAAATCGCGAGAACTTAAACGCCCCGCCATGTGATGTAAAACCATTTGTTCACCGATATAAATGGCTACATGGTCAGGATCAGGGCCAGTAAATTTCATCAATAACAAATCACCCGGTAACGTTTCTTTATTATCGTCTATTTGAACAAAATTACTGCGCGGTATTAATCTTTCAAATATGCCATTAGTTAATATTTCTTCCGGCTTGTTTGGTCTTTTCCAATCTTTAACGGTTAAACCTTTTTTAGCAAAATAATCAATCACCAAGCCCCAACAATCCGACGATTGCCAAGTCCATTGACGACCAATTAACGGCGCTTTATATCCTGTTGGTTTAAATTCGTGCCATTGTTCAGTTTGTGGATTAACAATATAAAACGGTAGACCTAAATGCTCACAACTAGATAAATCAACTTGGCTAGGTTGTGGCGATGTGAACGGGTGCGAATGAAACACCCCGACCAATTCCCCCTCATCTTCCGCTTTCATCCAGTCATCAGGTGACAAGCAAAAACCATCAGTCGTATCATCTGCAATATTTTCACAAGGCCAATATTTCTTTCTACCTTTAACAATGCAAATAAGCCCGCAAACTTCTTTTGTGTTTGTTTCTTTTGCGTGAATTAATGCTGACTCTTTCCAGTTCATAATTAAATAAAAGTACCAACACCGGGAAAATCTGTCCGGGTCACTTGGCGTAAAGGAACACGAACATTAACGAGATCAAAAGCAGCGCAACATTCCCATTCAACGATGTCTCTATTCTCTGTAGTTTTACGGTCTAGAAAAAATTCCTCGTTCGGGAAGGCCGCGCTTGCATCGGGTGTTCCGTATGGGTTGGTTCCACCTGAGAAGTTGGCCGCGTCAATATAACGAGCTAGTGTTCTAATCCTTGTTAATTTTGCCCCGTTTAGATCGTTCCCCGCCGTTGTAGCGTTAACGGTTGATATGTAGCTAGTAATCGTTCCGAGAATATTTGAAATTCTAATTCGTGGTCTTGGTAAGGTTCCTTTTCCAGAATATGCAAAACCATCACATTCAATAGGAAATCTTTGATAAGAATTAGACGCCCAAACCACTTCACCATTTGCGTTCATATTGGCGCCGTTATGAAATCTATAAACAGTAGAAGCACCGTGAAGCGTACTATCAAGCGTCAAAGTAAATAGCTCTATTACAGAACTAGGATTAATTTTTTGTAGCTCACTTACAGGAATTGCCATTTATGGTTCAAACACCTCTTCAAATTTTGCATTAATTGTTGTTCTGCCATACCTCGGCATATTGGTTGACCATGAACGACAGATAAACTTTCCGGCACTACCTCTTGGCGGTGTCCAATCAAAAGACTCGGTTCCTGATCTTGCTTCTAAGAATGTGATGATATTGTCGCGTTCTGTGTCATCTCTATTAGCAAAGATCAAAGACCAATTTTTAGGATCACGATTAAGGCCAAATTGAATTCTTTGTTGATAGCCTTCACCGAAAACGGTTGTCTTTGCTATTGGTGCGCTTTGTTCAGTAGCAGGGAAACTAGGGGTATAAGAGAAAGTAGCCATAATTAAGCAGGGTTAAGGATTCCTCCGGGTCTTGACTGTTGAACAAGTTCCGACTGAACGGCTGCCGCAATTAATTGGCCTAATGCCCTCCCTTGTTGCTCATCGCCTTGAACTTCTGTTCCTGACGCATCGACATTAACAACAACATTTGTACCGCCTAATTTATTATTCGGTGTAATATTTCCGCTTGTTCTTGGTGTGAATATTTCCATGCCACGTTCACCAACTAGATAAGAACTACCAGCACTTACAGGGCCGCCACTTGCCTTGGCGCCTGCAATATGTCCACCTAAATTAGAGCCAACTTGTGAACCTATTGAGGCGGGTGTGAATAAACTACCAATAAAGCTACTTAACGGGCCTGTTATTGATTGCTGTATTTGAATACGGATCATATCTTTAATCATGCTATTTGCTAAATCTCTAAATGAAAGTTTTCCAGTCATTACAAAATTAACTAAGGCGTCTTCCATCCCTTTTATTCCTTTAATCACCACATCAGCCATTGATTCTTGTATGGATTTAATACCATCTTTAAAAGTCTTTAATTTAGCTTGCATTTGTTGACCAAAAGTCGAAGACAATTGAGTTTCGGCACCTCCCCCCGACTCTGTAACCGCGTCAATTCCTTCTTTTAAGCTATTGGGATCTCCATTAATTATTATTCTTAATGTATTTATGTCCTCTTCCGCTTGTTTCCACGTATCGGTAAAACCTTTCTTCATTATTTC
>Ga0208815_1000450_pt1 | contig 11339 bp, 24 predicted proteins | sample Virmet3438_5245_FD_185733 | JGI IMG/M metagenome (GOLD analysis project Ga0208815, IMG submission 185733) | Marine viral communities from the Southern Atlantic ocean transect to study dissolved organic matter and carbon cycling - metaG... | ecosystem: Environmental > Aquatic > Marine > Oceanic ... | reverse complement strand
CTATATGTGCCCATTGACTATTGAAAACATTGACACCTAAAGCACAAGCTAAATTATGCAAAACTTGTTGTGATAGACCGTTCATATCGCGCCATCGTTTAAGTGCCTTGCCGAATGCTTCCCTTGACTCTGCTAACTCTACGTTTGAATCTGGTTTTCTAATGGGCATTGGTAGGAATGTGCCTTTTGATATGCCTGAAACATACCGCAGGGTTTACCCTAGCGCACGTATGATTAATAATTCTGTAGCCTAGCGAACCTAGTCATAAGTAAAGCTTTAACAGGATCTAGGTTTTATATCTGATTTAGTGATGACAATTACACTTCTTGATTCGCCTTCTTAGTCTTTCATTATCGACTGCTAACTCCGCTGCTAGTTCGTATGGATCATGACAAGTACGAACATCTTGCCTAAGTTGGTTCAATCTTTTTTCGGCCTCTGTGGAGCGTGACATGAGTCTCACTGCTTTGGGGTCAAACTAATATTAACAAATAATAAGAATATTACAAACCTTGCTATTGAAGCGTATTGACAGCGCGGCTTAATTTGGCAATATTCATCCGTAGTACGGATTATTTTAACCACTCAATGCCATCTGAAAGCCAAATAAGGGCAGTAATACACCCGACGTTAATTGAAAGAATTAACAACACAATGCCGAGATACAAGCTAGATCAAGGCATTTCAACCTGTGTTCAGGACTTAGTCAATGAAGCACTTGACACCAGAATTAAACTTGGAGGACCCCCGGGCCGATATTCATATTCTTCTAATTCAAGTTCTTTTGAAGAGTTAGAAAGAGAGAGTATGAGAGAGAAAGGAAGAGAAACTTTTCTTACACCCATCTCTGAGAACTTCGTTTGCCATGACGAAAAAGAACATCAAGCATTTTTAAAAGAACAAAAAAAAGTAACTCAAAAATTACCTACCGCGTTCCTTCAGTTTTGGGAGACTTATCAAACAGCACCGCGTAAAGCTAACCAATCTCGAAAGAAAGCTTTTGAAGCATGGCAACAAGCTCTAAAGGTTGAAAAATCTGATCGACTCATAGAAGCCGCTAAAAGAGCCGTATTAGACCAAACCAATAAGATGCAGCACGAAGAATGGTTCGAGCCTCTTCCTGACTGTTACAGATGGCTTAGAGACGAAAAATTTGTCGTATTGCTTGAATCCCATACGCCTGCGAAGGCGAAGCAAATAATTCCGGGGGTTACCTGTCTATGAATTATTCCAAGCTTTACGACCCTGAAAAAGCGAATCAGTACGTTTGGCCAATGACGCCAAAAGCTTATAAACCCGGTCAATCAACGTCATACCAATTCACTAAAAATCCTGATCCGAAAGAATGGGAAATGCAAGGTTTTGTGATGGCTGGCCCTTTTCAAATTGGCATGTATGACGATGAAGGTTTTTATTGCACTTACCAGCCACCTGTAGAAGGAATTAGACCCGGAAAATATATTCGCGTTTTATACGGGGAACAAATTAACGAGGCAAAAAGTAATTACGAACGAGATAAAACTTACGCGAAATACGGCACATCAATTGAGGCAGTTATATGACAACAAAAGATTCAGGATTGTATAGAGTCGGTACTCCAGAAAAAGCACAAAAAATATTATCTAAATTAGTTAAAGATGGAAAAATTAAGATTGAAGATTTAGATAAAGAATCACCCGGCGCCGCATATACAAGAGAAATAGCAGCGAAATATTACCCAGAAATAAAACTAAAACCACATCGCAATTTACTCCGTGACCCTAAACCAACTGAGTCGGTTGAAATTATCAACAAACGAGACTTTGACCCCGGACAAGACGATTTTTCTAGTGGAGCCGGAACACAAATATTGGGACAAGAAGAGGAACCGATTTATTCCACGGTCAGTGTCATCGATAGTGTCGGGGGAATCGACGAGCCTTTACCGTTCTAAAGCAATGGAACGAGGAACAACGATTCACGAACATCTTGAGAATTGGTGGAATACTGGACTTTTGCCTAATGCCGGAGAATATCAACCTTGGATTGATTCTTTTGTTAATTATCCAAACCTTGAGAAATGGCGAGCATTAGCCGTTGAACTTGCTTTAGCTGATCGCAAACACGACATAGCCGGAACCCTTGATTTGATTGTTAAACATGTCACGTCTGGTCGGATTGCCTTATGTGATTACAAGACCAAAGATAAGGAATTTAAAAAAGGAAATCATAGAAAACAAATGGGCGGTTATTTATCGCTTTTACAAGAAAATTTCCCCGGCTTTCATGTTGATACGGTTCGCATCTTTTGGATTAGTCCAGATGAAACAACGACAAGCGAATATGAACCCCTTGATTGTTTAGAGCAATACACCAAAGCCCGTAATCATTATTTTTCCAAGCAACTACCTTTTTAATCATGCAACTTTCTTTATTAGATCCAAGCGCTCCACATAACAGAACAGAAACATCAATTGAAGCCGCTATTGCAGCGAAACCAAATATTGGAAAAGGTCAACGAATCGTTCTTGATGCGATTAGTAACGCACCTAATGGATTAACAAGGGATGAATTAAATTTAATAACAGGATTACCAACCGCGACAATTTGCGCCCGTTGCAATGAACTTGTAAAGCAAGGAAAATTGGGTTGTCAAATGGTATTCGATGAAAGTAAAAAGCCTTCTTTTGTAATGAAAAAGATAACTAGAGTGACAAGATCAGGTAAAAAAGCTGAGGTCTTATTTATTAAGTCTTGATATTCATAAGCATGAGTATTGACAATCTAAGAGTTTACCCCACTATGAAATCAACGAACAAAACGGACAAATGCAAGAACTCAAAAAAACGGCCTTCTTCGCTGTTATTGGTGCCGTTGTGCTTATTTTTGCCAATCTGGTTACTTATCGCGACGCCGTGGTTTATGACCAAGAATCTTTATCAACGCTTGAAAGTGCTATCGCTGCGTATGAACGACAGAAATCAGACTACATTGATTATAAGTCCCGCTATTGATCCAATGGATGAGGAAATTAGCGATTTTGAAACAACGCAATGGCTAAAGCTATTTGAAGAAGAATACGTTTTAGAAGCCGCAAGAGATCACTTAGAGCGCACTTATTACTTAACCCTTAATCCTGAATGTGATGACCCACTCTTTTAAAGAATTTCTAAATCCACCGGAAAAAATCGTTTCCAAACTGAAAAAGATCAAAGAGCAACAGACGTATTTATTAGCCGTTGAAAATCAATTAAAAAATGAATTAGAAACCCATTTTGAACAGCAAAACATTGAAGATAAATTTATTAGTCAAGGAATGGTTGTTAGTCGAGCAAAAAAGCAAGGCAAATGGGTTTATTCAGAATTTACAGAACAGTACGCAGCGAAATTAAATAAAGATCTTGAGGCAAGGATGGCTAATGAAAGAGAAGAAGGAACAGCAACACAAAAACCGCCTACTTCTTACTGGACAATTAGGAAGGTGAAAAAATGACAAGGGAGGAAAAAATTCATGCAGCTTTTAAAAGGATTCAAGAGTTATTGATTCTGATCGAACATTGGAGGAAAGACGATGAATGACAACGACATGGAGGCACTTTATGAGCGTCTTTCAAGGCAGCGTTTAGATGATGTTTCCAAACATACAGATCCAATTGATCGATTGCATTTGTTGATTATTTGTTTAGCCGAGCGAAATCAAATTTCAGCGATGAGAATTATTCGATTAGAGAAACGAGTCGAGTTATTAGAACGATTGCTAGATAAACAATGAACCCACAAAAAAATAAAGGTGATAAGGCAGAACGCGAAGTTGCGGCGTTGCTTAGTGAATTAACAGGTAAAACTGTTAGAAGAAAACTAGGAGCCGGTAGAACTAATTCGGCGGGTGGAGATACGGGAGATATAGAAGGTATTCCAAACTTCGCAATACAAGTAGCTGACTGGAAGTGCAAATCATCGGCCTGTTTACAGAAACCGATAGAGGCAGAAGACCAACGGGAAAATTTAGGTGTTGACCATGCTGCAACTTTTGTGAGGTTCAGGGGCGGCAGGTATCGGGTAGTGCTAACACCTGAGCAATTCGTGAGAATATTGTTTCAAATTGCTAAGGAAGCGTAGTACGGGGTAAACCCTAGTTATAGAATTAAGGGGTAACGGGCGGAACCGGTGGGAGACATCCCCGGAAAGCTCCCGAACCTTCCCCACTATCGGGGCGGCGCTAAGACCCTGAGTCCTCCATCGAGAGATTCAAGGCAGTAAGTCCGAAGAAGGTTGGCAACTGGTCGTGAAGCCCGGCCCGTCATCTGGTAGCTCCAGGACGAACCAAAACGAGGATCGCACCCTCAAACGCCGGAGAGATTCGGTTTTTCACTACAAGAGTTTCAAAATGATTTCTCAAACAATCAACTCAAAGTCCAAGCTTGCCGATTACAAAGAGTATTACAAGCAAGCAAAAGTTGAGATCGAAGAGTTGGAATCAAAGCTAGAGAATAAGGCTCTAACACTCGATGATTACAAAAGAGATTTAGAACGCCGCCTAGCTACTCACGACAAGGAATTTGCACTAGCTCTAAGAGATGCAGCACTTCTTCTAACCTCTGCCAAAAAGCAAGTTGTTGAATTATTCCCAATCAACTAATCACTTAGCCCCTTTTTAGGGGGTTTTTTATTCTTCGCTTTTATCACAATGACTAAAAACAATAAAGATATATGGTCATCAATGGATGATGTACCCCTAAGTTTTTTTCTTACATGGGCTATACAAGGTAAGTTTTGGGAGATGCTAGATAAAGATTTTGGGAAAGAAATTGACAATGAATCTATACATCAAATTTTTGGATTACTTTTTAAAGAATTAAATGAAAGGCAACTAATTAATATTTTGAATGAAATAGACCCTGAAGGACTTTCTAAAATACAACGGCAACTTGCGGAGGTAAAAACCTAACCAACGCCGGGGAGCCTGACGTTCTATGGCTGTTACACCGTTAAAGCGTGCTCGCCTAACAGGTCAATGACAGTCTGAGAGTTATAACCAAGACAGGGCGGTTTCATAGTTTGTAGTGAGCTATGAGTTAGCCGATCCATCCCCCGGCTCGAATTTCAATTAGATGAAATATTAAGCTTTTGTTACTATTCATGCGTAGGGTAAACCCTAGCTATATAATAAGGGCATGGGAGAGATACCCAATTCACTACAAAAGCAACCATGCAACTTCCAATTCACACTTTTTCAGACTTCAACATCGCAAGCCAAATCCAAGAGCTAACAAGCCAACTAGACAGGGTAAGCGGTCAAGCCAAGATCAAAACTCAAAACATGATCAACAGCTATAAGAATGAACAAGTAAGAAGATCACTACTAAATCACTAAGGGCCGCAAGGCTCTTTTTTTTTGCCTGCAATTATTTCTATACAAAAAATAATAGTGAGAGAGAAAGACCACATCCTGTAGAGCAGCGGCTGATTTAACAGCTTGATTCAGGGACTTTCTACTCTCAAAATTAGTATAACTGTTATTACCTGCAATTATTTGTATACAAAAAATAACCCCGTGAACAAGGCGGGGCATGGGTGATAGGGATTAATTACAAAATACAGTTAATATTCTTAATATGCAAGCGTATTGATTAATGCGATGGGTTTATTTTCTGCTGTTGGTAACTTATTTTCTTATCAAGAACCCGCCCCGCTGAGTAAGGAGAAAAAAAGACGTTTTGAATTAATGGGTAAAAGCAATAGAGAATTAAATATTATTTTGGATCGTACGCCGCATTTACATTGCAAAAAAACCAAATTAGTTGACCTGATTATGGCGCGTGAGTTTGACCAATTGTAATTTTCTATGCTCTTCTAATCTGTCCTGTTGCCGTCTAAGTTCAAGGCAGTGACTACAGAAGCAAGCTTCAATCGTTTGCGATTCGCCAATACCGATTTTTCCATTTGTCATAAATAGCCAACTCCTCTTTTAAACGCTCGTAAGTCAAAATTTCTTGATGTAAACCAGTAAAGAAGCCATGTTTGGGATTCTTCGGGTCATCTCTATTATCAAGCCTATATAAGGTTTCTTGATATTTATTTCTAGCCGCGTTTTCTTCTATAGAGATTTTTTTCATTTTGGATTGTCGTCTGTTTTGGGCTTCATTTTTTTGATCGTGTCAAAGATCATGGCAATGACTCCATTTTGTTTAAGCTTTGAAGCGCCTACAAGTTCTGAGGCAAGAGCTACAGCAGCCCAAAAGATAGGGCTAGCAAGAACTTCATTCATCTAGTGTTTTTCATAGGGCAACGCTCTTCTAGTCGTGCAATTGATGTTTCAAGGCGATTTAACCTTAAAAAGATTTCTTGTTTAATCTCCGAGTTTTTCTTGGCTTGCATTGCTAGGTAAACAAAAGCACCTGAAACAATGGCCGCGCCTATCTCGGTCAATTTACAAATAAAAGAACTAGTATCAGAATAGGTCAATATTTGCTACGTCGCAGTAATGAAAGAAAAACCAATCGAAGCTCCTAAACCTGTTGAACAAGTAAAAGCCGTTTCAGAAGACCAACCGGAGTATCAAGAGAAGATAATGTTTCTTGTCTCCACAACTGCGCAAGGGGCTATTTTATTTTGGTGCATCTGCGTTTTGTCTCTTGGATATATAAAATTGCCAACAAGGATGTTTGGCCTTGATATTCCAGATCAGCCAAGAATTGATAGCACTTTTGCCGCCGGATTATTAGGGAATATTTTAGCTGGGTGGGGTATAAGCGTAGGAGCAAATAACGGTAATAAAAAGAAAAAGAAAGAGGAACAAGAGCAATTAGCGACAAGCAATACAGCAGGGCAACAGGTCATCGTCATAAAACAGCCAATAGAGCTAATAACTAAAGCTCCAACAGCTACCCGAATTGATCCAATCACTAACCGTCCTATAGGACAGGATGGCAAATTATCATGAAACGTTTTTTACTTCTCGCTGCTTTTCTCGTAGCAACTCCAGCCGCAAAATGTGACCTTCATCATAAAATAACGTCCTCAACTCAGCTCACAGTTAACGGTGCTTACACAGATGCAAGTCGCATAGGTAGCACTTACGCAGTCTCAGGTTCCAATATAAAAGTTGCGACTGATGCTCACTTTGGCAAGTTAACGGCTGGCACTGCTACTACAGCAGCAACGCTAGATGTTGGAGCGTATGACATAAATACAGTCGGAAGTGCTTATTCTTTTTCAGAAAGTTGGAATCAAGGCGATGCCCCTGCGGCTATCGGTTCAGGGGTGGATGTAACCAGCGGGGTGGTGGCTGATATGCCAGCTTATGGCGAAACATTAACGATGTCGGGAGGTGTCGCAGGATCATTGGCTGGCACTATTACCAGTGGTGGAGTTGTTACCTTGACCGCTGGAGGTGCTGGAACTTCGGCTGTGGGGCAAGTTATTACAGAATTAATTGTTGACTAATGCACGTACCTATTATTGTTTGTTCTATAGGTGTCTTGATTTTTTGTTTAGTTAACTTTTTAATGTGGAAACATTACATGGATATTCATAAATAATGAAACGGATTTGCTTGTTATTATTTGTGTTTAATGCGCCAGTTTATGCCGCGCCAGTAATACCGAATTTCCAACAAGGAGTTCTACAAAATCACACAGAAACTTCTAGCGTAGTTCAGGAGACGATAAAAAGTTTTGACTTCCGTAATGGCTATCAGTTGACAACGGGTGGGGTTAATGTTTCACCTTCTAATACTACAAATATTGCACCAACAGGATATACAACAAACACACAAACTATTCAAGGGGTAACAACATCAATTACAAACCCTACATATACAGCAAAACCAGAATATTCAATTGATAATGCTGGTCAAAGTTGGTCTTATTTTGAAACGCTAGAAACCGGAGGACTTGTTAATTTTACTCAGATTGATCGAACAACAACTATTGAAAGTGTATCTGATTCAACAAGTACATTTAGCCAGTGATTAAGAGCTTAAAATATACTTTAGCAATTGCTTTTATATTATCAAATATAGCTGAAAAAGCTTACGGTAACACGGTTAACACTACTTCAAATTCCACTGGCAGCGTTACAAATCAATCAATTCAGGTTGTCCCTTCTAGGCAGTTTACCCAATCTGTAGCCCCGGCCTTGCAATGCCAAGGTTCAACCCTAAATATTAATCCATTTGTGCAAACAACAAATTCTTATAGCGCACCTTATGAGCCGATGTATCAAGAGCCGGTATATGATTTACAAACAAATGATGACGGCGCTTTAGTTAATCCGGGTTCAATCCTTTACTACAAGCCAACAAGAACAGGACAAAAAGAAAATAATATGAGCATCAGCTCCGGTATTGCTTTAACTTTTGCAATTCCACTTGATCGCCAATCTGTACGCCTTTGCCGCGCTGCTATGGCTAAACAAGTTGATTTATATAGTCATCAGCTAGAAGCAAAGAAATTAAACTATCACGCTTCAAGAATTAATACTTGCGCTAAATGGAAAAAAGAAGGCGTTTTATTAACTGAAAATTCACCCTTATATGGTCTATGCGAAGACGTGACTTTAGTAACGCCAGCTAATACGTTGATTGATCATAAACACAAAATCACCACCCCTTCTTTAACTTCCGAATAGCTATATTTCTTTCTCTTTGTTCCATCTTTTTGTCAAAGATACTTTTCTTTTCTGGCGGTTTTTTTAATAGCTTTGTTTTTAATGTTGTGATTAATTTTTTTATTGTAGGCTTTATAATTTTAAGGATCAGGTCGGCTAGAGGCTTGGCTAAAACGCTTGAGACAACAGCAGTTGAAGCGATAATTGCAGTTGTTGAAACTGTTCCAATCTGGGGTAAATATTTTTCTGTTACTGAAATAGGAGAATAAACAACTAAGCAAGTTTGGCCGTCTTCACTTAATTCAAAACCTGAAACTTTTTCTTTTCCATTTGCTGCAATATCACCAATTCTAGGATTATTTTTTTGTGGATCAGGACAAGAAACATTCTCTTTCTTTTTTTGTGTTAAATCATCTTTTGGTATTTCTGATTCTGGCGCTTCTGCTGTATTAGTTGGCGGCGGCTCTACCGTTGGTTTTTGACTTTGAATAATTTGTATTTTTTTGGGGTTGTATTGAATCGGTTCAAACCAAGGGATGCCCGGACAAATAACAGTATTCCCGGCGGGATCATCTGTAAAAATTTGTTTTGACCTCGTATAATCTCGCCTTACTTCTGAACAGGGCGTTTCAATGTAGGGGATAGGAACAGAAGGGGTTGCAATAACGTTAGGCGCTTGAATATTAGGGATTGTCCAAATCTTTACTGTCGGAACCTTTATCTCTTCTATTTCCATCTTCTTTCTGTCTAATTAATTCTTCTTCTTTTAAACGCAACAATGCCTCTTTGATTGCTTCGGCTTGCAAAGAATTTACCCATATTAAAAAGGAAGGGCGGGGCCGGTTGATGTAGGAAGCTTTATATCAGGAACAGGTATCAGCTTTGTAATTTGATTTGTCAAATAAGCTTTTGCTTTGGCTTGGTTGGTTGGGTTCTTAGCGTAGAAATAAAGACCCGCGCCACCTGCCAGCACTCCCACTATAAAGACCGAGTTAGCAATAACAAGAACATTAATAACTTTTTTCATAGCTTTAAACGTTGCTACGCCTCGATATTAAACTAAAATCAAAATAAAAACATGTTTGACGATATATGGAAAGAAGCCATACTTAAGGCCGCGCCAATCATGATTATTGTTGTAGCTTTTTCAACCGTGGCTTTATTACCTGCGTATTTGATAACAGGGGTATTAGTTAAACAACAAAGTCAACAACAAATAGACCTAGCTAGGCAGGTTCACTAAGACCAAGGAACACCAACTTTTTCAGTCGGGGTATTAATTAAATCAATTTGAGCTTTTAAACCAGCCTCAATAGCTGTAACTTGTGTTGCTCCAACTGCGGCTTTCACCCATTCAAGGCATTTAGCAGCGGTCAACGAATCATACGCGACGAAATCACTTGGCAGGGAAGAAGGTTCAGTAAATTCAACTTGTCCTGTTGCTCTTGCTTTTTCTGTGCTTCCGTCCATACCTTTGACTCTGTAAACCAAAGTTTTCACAAATCCATTTGACACGTTTGCAACCATTGCAGTGTCGTTAATTTCCCAGTTATAGGAATAAGCCATTTTAAAAACCTTTTGTGAATAGTTTAATACTTTTAAGTAGCAGAGCCGCCAATTAGTTTTTCAAGCACTTTTAAAGCACCTTGATCTTCCATGATTGGTTGGGTTAAAGCTTGCCCTTCTTCTTGTAACTTTTTAATTTTGCCCTGTATTTCTTGAACTTTAGCAATATTAGAATCAAGCCTAGTTTTTACTTCTATTAGTTCCTCTTGAGGTGTTGACATTTTATTTAGCCTCCAATGCGGCGACTTTAGTTTCTAATGTTTCTATTTTTGTCATTGCTTCTTGTAAACATTTTACTGCTTTCATATAAAGGATCGAATATTTAACTGATTTAGTTTTAGTTCCTAAATCTGCATTTGTATCTGGATCTCTATCAATAGATTCTTTAACAAGACCAGCACTTACAGTTTCTATTTCTTGTGCAATTACACCAATATGCTTATCTGTACCAAAACCTGTAGATTCTTTAAAATTAAAATTTCTTACTTTAATTGCTTTTATATCATCCCACTGAGAAGAAGCATCAACAATATTTTCTTTTAATTTAACGTCTGAAGTTCCAGTGTAGCTATTATTATTATTGGCTACATCTCCATCACCTTCGATATGAAGTCTCAGGCTATTACCATCACTTCTACATTGGAAAAAATCAATGCCATTAGCACCACTAGCACCTTTTTTTAAAGTTAAATTAGCCGTGGAACCACTTACACAATTATTATACATCCTACCCCCATTGCTAATTGAAAAAGGTTCTAAATCGTTTGCAGATGACGCAGAAGTTCTAAAAATAGTAAATCCACCAACTCGTGTATTGTCTACGTAAGAATGGGTTCCATCATGGTAGATTTGTAGATCATCACCAGTCCCAAGTTTTATTTTAGAACCGTCAGCACCATCAATATTACCGTCAATATCTATATTTCCTGTAACTTGAACACCTGTGCTAGTAGTCTCAAATTTCTTACTAGCGTCGTAATAGAGTTCTACGGCTCCATCAATATTGAAATTTGCTACTTGTCCAGCAAAACCAATACCTGCATCACTTCTTTTTAATATTCTTACATTATTTCCTGATAGTATTCTCAACTCACCAGTCTTATTGTTTATTGCCGATAAAGTATCATTAGACCAAACAGTAAGATCTTCATCAGATCCAAATTTTAAGTATGTATAATCACCA
>Ga0208815_1000443_pt1 | contig 11449 bp, 4 predicted proteins | sample Virmet3438_5245_FD_185733 | JGI IMG/M metagenome (GOLD analysis project Ga0208815, IMG submission 185733) | Marine viral communities from the Southern Atlantic ocean transect to study dissolved organic matter and carbon cycling - metaG... | ecosystem: Environmental > Aquatic > Marine > Oceanic ... | reverse complement strand
GTACCATCATCAGCAATAATTAAAAATAGAGCACCACTACCATTTTGATCTAGAGCGAAATTAGCAGCCCTACTATATGGTTCTTGTGTTGTATATATTGAACTGTTATAGGTACTTAGCCATTCATTAGTACTTATATTATTGTTGACAGTTACTTCTATGGCAACAGCTGCAACACCTTTAGCTCTTAGGAAGTGATTTCTCATTTACACATCTCCTACGTTTGCACCATATAGGGTACTACCTACTTTCCAAAGTTCTATTGCTGTTTTAGAAGAAGTAGATAATGTTGGTGCTGATCCTCCAGCCCATGTCATTGTAGGCCAAGTAATTGTATAAGAACCTGCTGTAATCATTAACAGGACTGATTGACCAGCCGTCAAAGAATCAGTAGGTGTTCTATTGGCTCCTAAAGTCCAAGTTTGAATTGTTCCATTATCAGGATCTATAGCAGCATTACCATCAGTTATTGCAAAGACGTTTTCATTAATTGCATCTTGGAAAATAACTGTACCTGTAAACGTTCCACCAGCCGTAGGAATTTTCGTAGAGTCAGCAACTGTTATTGCCGCCGAACCATCGAAATTAACTCCGTTAATAGCTCTTGGAGTAGTTAAAGTTGCAGCACTACCAGTTGTGTTTTGGTTGCCAGCTGTATTTACACCAGGTAAATCAATAGCAGCTGAACCATCAAAACTAACTCCTCCAATATTTCTTGCAGTAGTTAATGTTGCTGCTGAACCAGTTGTATTTTGGTTAAGTGTTGGTATTCTTGCAGCATCAAATGTACCAGATGTTATTTTACTAGCAGCTAAATCACCGACATAAGTTGCTGCTATAGCTGTACCTTGCCAAGTACCAGTACTAATGGTTCCTACGGATGTAATTGTATCAAGATTAAATGTAGTACCTGAAAGACTTAAACCAGTACCAGCTGAATATGTTGTATTTGTATCTGTAGGTGTTGCAAAACTTAAACCACCATTAGAATCTGTTTTTAAGAAAGCACCATTTACAATGCTGGATGGCAAAGTCAATGTATAGTTTTGTGCTGCACTATGAGGTGGTGATTTTATCTTTACACCATGACTGTCGCTAGAACACCTAAGTTCTAGTGTTCCATCAACACTATTAGTACTATCACCTTTAATTCTGACTACACCAAATTCACCGTTTGGATTAAGAACAATATTACCGTTAGTTGTGCTTGTATTAATTTCACGAGCTTGAACATCTAAGTTACCGCCTAGTTGTGGTGAACTGTCAGAGGCAAGATCAGTAGTATTTGTATCTGTAGCAGCAATAGTTACAGTATCAGTACCATCAGTAGTTGTAATAGTGACGTTACTACCAGCAGCTAAAGTTAAAGTGTCAGTCTTACTATCAGCAGCTACAGTTGTTTGACCTGATACTGCAACATTAGAAAAAGCGTTTTGGTTTGTTTCTCCACCACTTGTACTAAGTTGTGCAGCACTTCCTCCAGTCGGGTGATGATATAATGCTCCACCACTAGGTGTATGCAAATAAAGGTTGCCATTAGAATCAGCAGCTATACGGAAATGATAATCATCATTTGAGTCATTTTTAAAATCTAAATATGTATGAGTACCACTTGTTTCATTTCCAATAAGTTCTATAGCTCCATCAGTTGCATTAAGTTCAATTGATGAACCATTAGTTGCATTTGAACCATCTTTTACTTTAAATATAATACTGTTTGAAACAGAAGCACCGGATGACGTATAACTAATAGTTGTGTTATCAGCTAATGCTACTGAATTAGTATCTACATAAGATTTAATTGATTGCTGACTAGCTGCTTTAGTTGCAGAATTACTAGCCATATTATCTTCATCTAATAAGTCAGATGAAATTAAATAGTTATTAGCAGAAGCAGCTATACCACTAAGCTTTGTTTTTTCTGCATCTGTATAAGCATTAGTATCAGATTCGGCTTCATAAGCAGTTTTTATCTCTGCTCCTGTTTGATCTGCTGTAGCTGAAGCTTCAATAGCATTTAGCTTTGTGTGATCAGCGTCAGTAAATACATTTGAGTCTGAAGCTGCTTCTACAGCTGCTCTTATCTCTGCATTTGTTTGATCTGCTGTAGCTGAAGTTTCTATACCATCAAGTTTTGTTTTATCTTCATCTGTCATTACACCCCAAGCTGATGTAGTCGCAGCAGGTAAAGATGTGTTATTACCTGACGAAGATTCAACAGTTAAAGATGTTCCATTAGCTGTATTACTTAAGTTTGTAGTACCACCACCACCACCACCAGAAGCAGCCGCCCATTTAACACCTGTTGCTTCACTTGAATCAGCAGTTAAAACATAATTATTAGTACCAACAGATAATGCTGTTGGATCACCTGAACCATCACCAATTAATATTTCACCCTTACCATCTAGGTCAGAGTTCATTACTGCACCAGCTGAATTAACGTTTGTTGCGTCAGTTACATCAGCAGATGCCTCTATACCATCTAATTTAGTTTTAAGAGTATTAGTAAAGTTGTTTTGACTAAGTTGACCATCTTGTACTGAATAAGTTGTATTTGTATCTGTAGAAGCAAAATTTAATTTACCATTTGTATCGTCATACGTTACTGAGATATTAGTTTCAGTATTACCAGCGACCATTGCGCCGATAATGTCCTGAACTTCTTCTGTCGTTAGTTGTGTATTTGTATCTGTAACTGTATTTGTAAAAGTAATCTTGTCACCTGACCTAGCAATTGATAAACCAGTACCAGCTTCTAATACAACGTCATCAGTACCTGAACCGGATCCACCAGCAGTTAAACGTATTTTTTCTTCATCAGTATTGTCACCATCAACACAAGAGATTGCATAAGTAGTATCAGATCCAACTCCACCATCTAGGATTTCTTGAACGCTATAAATTAGTTGATCAGTACTTGTATCTAAATCAGATTCAGTAAGAACAGAACCATCTTGGAAATCTACTTTCTTACTACTAACACTTGTATTACGTTGGAATTTTATAGCAGCTGAGTTAGCCGGATGATTACCAGAGGTAAACGATATAGTTGTTGCACTAGGAAAGGTATAATGAGTTGTTTGAGTTTTAGTAACTCCATCAACAGTGACTACTACTTCTGATTCAGCTAAATAATCAAAAGATATAGAAAAAGGACCAGCGGTATTGTTACCAGTGTGATTAGTAAAAGTGTTTGTTGTGTTAGTTGCCATGATGGTTAGAGTTCAGATTCTTGGCGGGATTTCTTGAGTTCTTCAATATATGATACTCCAGTTTTACGTTGCTTTTCCATATATTCTTTGCGTCTCTCTGGATTATCTTTCTGCCATTCAAATTCTCCTTTTTCTATAAACCTATTATTAATAGTCCTGAGTCCAGGTGTTTGACCTGTTCCATTCATTATTCTTTCTACAGCTATCTTTGCGTCAGCTGGATTTCCTATACGTTCAACGATTGCCATATTGGTTTTAAAGAACTTGGTTTTCATGTATTGCTTTAATTTTTGGTCTAATGTAAGACCTCCAATTTTAATTGTATTAACTGTATTCTTTAGTTCTGCATACTCTTGAGTAGTTAGCTTAATACCAAGGTCGCCAATAACATCATCTGGTTCTGGAAGTTCTTTTCCTAGTTTTGCAAGAGTAGTAAATATTGGATGGTTTTTACTTTCTGATTTAATAACCCAGTTAAACAAATCAAATCCTGCTTTTTCTGGATAAAGAATATATTCATTAGTTATATGTTCTCTTTTCAGTGGAAGATCACCACCAAAGCCAGGGGTTGTTTCTGATAATTCGTTAAGTAATGTGCTTAGACCAAGTAATGATTTATCTCCTGCCCTGACTTTTGTATCTCTTCTTGCTGTCCAAGGAGCAGAATCCTCTTTATCAATACCTATCATCTCTAAAGTATCTCCAGGTGCTCTTTTTAAGTAACGAACTAAATTACTAAAAGGTGCTCCACTAGCAATCATTTTTTCAAAGTATTGAGTTCCTTTACCTAAATCTTTTGTTATTGATGAAAAATCACTTAATCCTTGCAAGTATGTTCTATCAGTAAAGTTACGAGAAAAAGCAGCAGTCCAACCAGCGGTAAATTCATCAAAATCATTCTGGCCAACGGTTCCTAAAATATGCTTTGAGTCCACCATTACTCCTATCCATCCAGATAAAGGATCTAATCGTTTATAGGAATAATATTTATAAACTGGTTTACCATCCTCTCCAATTTTAGGAGAACCATCTTCGTTAAATTGTAAGTATCTAATGCTGTATGGTTTCCATCCGTTCTTTGTAAGATTGCGATAAGCGTTTCTTCCTTCTGTTGTTGTCCAGTCTGGACCTCCACCTGTTAATGCAACTTTGGCAAAAGGATCTTTAGTTGCTATTCCTAAAGCTAAGAAAGTAAGTCCTGCACCAGTACTAAACCTAAGTTGTCCTCTAGCTTGTTGACGAACAATAGGATCAAGACTGTTTAAATCATTTGCCAGCTCCTTCATAAACCGATTTATTACTGGTGTTCTTCTGAACTGTCTCTTAATTAAATTCGTTGGTGTTCTAACGAAAGAAGCTACAGCTCTAATAAAAGGAACTTTGTTTGCAGCTCTTTGTAGTTCAGCAGCTGTTTTACCAATAATGGCTCCATCTGTTCTTATCTCTTCTGTGTATGTTGATCTTCTTCCAAATTCTTTAGCCCTATCAAAAATACGTTTAGTTGCGTCATCTTTAATGCCTTTACCACTTCTTTGAGTAATTATTTGCTCTACTGCGTCAACTTGCTTTTTGATGTATTTGTCAATATCAACTCCTTTTAATCCTTGGTCTAATGCTTCCATATATGCTTCATACATAGTTGCTCCAATGATATTTTTAGACTGAATCATTGCATCCATTGATGTCATTAACCTGCTAGGAAGTCTTACTCCTTTTCCTAACCTGTTTACATACTTTGCCATTACTGAATCACCTGTCATTGAAATAGCAAACTTTTCACCATAATCAGCTTTGACTGATCCTGGATTAACAAAGTTATCTTCCATTTCCCATGACTGTTTAAATGCTTTCAGTGAAAACTCATAGTCAGTATGTAATCCAATTAAATGGTTATAGGCTGCTTTTAATTCTGTTAAACTATCTGCACCTAAACCTAATTCAAAAGATCCCTGATAGGTTTCAAGCACACCTGAAAGGAAGTTGATTTCTTGAGTAGTAGGAGCAGAAAGTAAGAAGTTAATTCTTGCTTCATTAAATATTCTTAGAGCAGGATTAAAGAATTGTTCTAAATACTCTCCAAGCAAACCTGAATGGAATAGTTTCTTTATCTTTTCAGGATTACCTTCAGCACGTTTAACTGAATTAGTAATTTTATTTAAAGCAGTAAAATCGCCTGTTTGTTTGCCTTTTTTAAAAGCCTCTTGAATCTTCTTCTTTAATGCTTGTGATTTTAAACTTTGTGTTGATGAATCTAGTGTTATATCAGCAGAAGTATCTGAACCTATTTGATTAAATTTATACTTTTCAGCAGGTGTCATTTTCTCCCATTCAGCAGGGTCAATACCTTTAGTTTGTATTTTCATTGCTCTTAAACCTCTACCTTGTTCAGTTCTTAGAGGTATTCCTAAGCGAAGCCATTCATCTAAATCATCAATAGAAGTAAATAACTCATTGATGTTTTGCTGAATTAGGTCTGGATTTTTCAGGTTGATAGAGTTAATTAAATTTTGATTTATTTCTGCTGTGTTTTGAGTAATTAAAGTCATCTTTTCTGCTAACGCATAATTCAATTCATCTGTTGGAACTATGCCATATATTTTGGAGTACATTTGAGCATATTCTCTAAGTTTGTCAGAGTCAGCCAGTAGCTTTATTCCTCCATCAATAGTGTCTTCTGTTGTTTTAATTTTAGAAAAAGCACCTTGATTTTTAAGTTGTTTAATTCTTTTGACTACAAAATTAAATTGTCTGTCTGTATTGCTGACTTGCTTTTTATTAACTTGATGAGGAGTTGTATCTGTACTTTTTAGTGGACCTTTACCTTGTGAGACACCAGTAGGTCTATCAGGAGGAACATCAGCCCCTGATGAACTAGTAGCAGGTTTTCTAGGAGGCACTGCTCCACCACCACCTGCATCTACTTTGTTTATATCTAATTGATCTTGAGGATCCCAATAGATTTTTACTTGATGAAGACGTTTACCTTTACCTGCTTTCTTTCCTCCTTGATGAGTGAAGCCACCAAAACCTTGATCTCTTAATTTGCTTTCAACATCTGAAATAATGTTATCTATTTCATATGCTGGCATAAATTCATTTGCACTATTTTGTGCTTTTAATTCATCAAATATTTGACCTAGAGAGGGATTTTTGCCTGTTGATTTGTTATACGAACCTATCTTAAATTCATCAAAAGTACGGCCTATTACTTCATCATAAAGTTCGCTTTGTGCTTGAAGTCCTTCTAATGTTTCAACTATGTCTTGAGGTACAGGTTGATCTAAATCAAAGAAGTTAACTGGTCGTTTTTCTGTAATTTTATAAACAGTTTGTTTTGCATCTGTTTTGACAAGCTTTCTATTTTTCTTTTGATATTCACCTGCTGTTGTTACATCATCAGTTGTATATAGTCCCTGACCATAAAGACCAGGAGCTTTGTAATGACTAGAAGAATCTAATTCAAATTCATCAGCAGCCCCATGATAGAACTCACCTTTACCTCTGGTATCTGTTGTTAAATCTATCTTGGGTGGTTGATCTTTAACAGTTAAAACAGCGTAAGAATCTTTGCTTGGTTTTGCTGGTTGATCTGTTTTTATATCAAACCATTCAACATCAGGATCATCTTTAAACCACCTTGCATAAAGAGATCTTCTTGTTTCATCAGTTCCATATAATTGATAAGTACCTTCAGGAAGAGCTTTTCTAGTCTTTTCAAAACTCTTTTTTAAAAGATTTATTTTCTTTTGAGTAGATAATTTTGAAAATTCTTTTTTTGTAAATCCAAATTCTTCTAATTCTATTTTTTCAAGATCTTCTGGATTTTTAATTGTTAAATCATAATCTCCTCTTAGCCCTGATGAAGTTACCCATTGACCATCTATATCTCTTTCTATTCTGTCAATATAAACTGGACCATCTATATAGGTATCAATTTTACCTTCGTTAAGCATACGCAAATCAATAGCTTTATCTTGTGATAGTTCTGCTACGTTCTTTAAATTCTCTCTTAACCGTTCAGATATTTTCTTTGGTGGAGTATCACCACGAAGACTCACTTCAAGATCAACTTTCTTTTGATCTGTTGGTGACAGCTGATCATACTGACTTCCTTCTTTTAAAAGCCTATCTTGCTCATCAAGACCTAATTTTATTTCTTCAAAAAGTTCTTTTGATCTAGCAATACTTTCGTCAGCTGATTTACTTGTTTCTTCAATTGCTTTAAATAATTCTCTGTATTCTTCTGGTGGGTTTGTTAAGAAGTCTTCAAATGTTTGATCAGGAATTATTTCATCACCAAGGTTATCAATATCATCGCTTGCTGCATAAACTTTTTTTATTTTAGAAACATCAATATCTTCAATACTTGTAGGCAAAATACCATCAACATCTAAACCATTGTCTTTAGCCCATCTACCTAATATTAATTTACTAATTTCCTTATTAGCTTTAACATCATCCAATCTGCCAATAAGACCTTTTAATACCTGTCCTCCTTTAAAAGCAGCTTTCCCTGTTAAACCAATAATTTCTCCAGGTACAATTCCACTAACAAATTGTCTAATTTTTGCTTCTGCAAAACCTGCTTCTTCTGGTGTAGTAGCTCTTAAGTAATCATGAATAGGGTTATTTAAACTAGGGTACTTATCAAGTAACGGATCAAATAGATTAAAAAAGTTATCTTCATAAGCTTTAAAAGCTGTTATATCAGCCAAACCACCAACAATTGCAGCTTTCCCAGTTTCAAAAGCAGCTTTAGCTTTTACACCTTTTATTGCTTTGCTAGTTACACCTACAGTTGTTGCAGCTTTACCCCATCCAGCAAACGGAATAGCAAACTGTGTAAGTGCTTTAGGTATTTCATAGGCAAGACTGCCTTCAGTAATTTCCTCTATTGCACTTAAATCAAAGATTTCTATTTCTTCATACGGATTACCTTGTGTAAAGTCATAGATTCCTTTACCAGTATCAGCAAAACTATTAATTAAATCAGGTACGGCGGCAGCTACACCTAAAGCAGCATCTCTAAGAACAGCATTTCTAGGATTATCTTTATCGCCAGTAGGAAATCCTAATTCACTGTAAGTTTGTGAATCATCTAACAATTCTTTAGGTGAAGGCATAATTAATTAGTTTTGGGTAGATAGTCTTTGTATTTGCCGCTGGTGTAAGTTGACCAATCTTCAAAGCTTCCACCGGCTCTATCGTAAAGTATTTTGGCAGCCTTAGCATTTGTAAGAGGATTATATAGTTCAGATTCTTTTGTGATATTAAATAATGGGAATCTTTCAGCTTGGTATTCATCAATAACGTTTATTTGCCATAAACCAAAGGAATATTCGTTTTCCTTATTGGGATCCAAACCAGACGCAACAGTATCTATTTGAGCATTTCCATCTGATTCAGCTAATGCTATTGCAGCAGCAATTCTGGCATCTTCTGGTGAAAAGCCTACTTCTTGTGCAAGTCTTTCTAAGGAGTTAAAAGTAAAGGGTTGAGTTACATCTATTTCATCTAAGACACTTGGATTTTGAAGGTCAGACTCTGGTACTAAAGCATCACCTATTGTATTGATTGGCATTAAAAGGCTTTGACCAATATTTATAAAATCTTCATCAGTAATATTGTTGGCTTCTTTTATTTCGTCAATCGTTGTTTTGAATTGACCTGCTAATTCAGATAAAGTATCTCCTGCTTTCACTGTGTAGGAAGTTAATTTATCTTGTAAATCTCCTGCTGTTGCTGGTGAACTTCCTCCTGGAGTAGTTGTTGATAATCCTTTTTTCAATAATTCCATAAAGTTTGAAAATCCTCCTTCGTCATCTTTTCCTTTATCCTTTCCTTTGTTACTTTCATTATCAGAATCATCAGGATCCAAGTTTTCTAGTTCATAGCTTTCCTTTAAGGCTTCTATATCTTTAAAATACTGATCTACTAAATCTCTATAAGCTTGTTCTTTTTCTCTTGCACTTAATTTTTTTTCTGACAATTCAATCGTATCAATCATGTCTCTTCTTAATTGAACGTTAAGTTCACTAATATCTTGTCCTACATTGACATCATCGTAAGCACCTATTAATGGATCTATTGAACCCATTCTTCGATGTCCTTCTTGTATTGTTTTTGTTAGGCGGGAATTAAATTTATTATCTATAGACTTGTATGTTGAAATAGCACTCAAAACTCGTTTGTAGTTTTCATCATCTTCATCTGTAAAAGTAGATCCAATATCTGTTCTTAATTGTGCTAATGCTTTTAAACCATCTTCTCTATTGATTTCACCAGAAGCAATATCTATTTCTAGATTTTTAAATCTTTGTGTTCTGTCTGATTCATCTAGTTCAATTCTTTCTAATATGTAGTCTTTTCTTTCAGGGAATACTTCTACTAATCTTTCTAAAGCATCAGTTTCTGCAGCGTATTTTCTAACAAATTCTTCAATAGTAAAATTTTCAGCAGCTTCTTCTTTTTCTTTTTTTCTTTTAATAAGTCTGTCACTTTCTTTACTAAGTTTAATTCTCAAATCAGACATTTTAGTTTCAAAGTCTGGATGATTTTTTAATTTATCTTTTCCTCCTGGACCATGACTGATTTCACCAATCATATTAATAGCATCAGCCAAAGCATTTTCTTTAGCAGCAAAACTACCTTCTGTTAGTTCAAAAGCTCTTGTAGCAACGCTTTTCCCAGTATCAATCAGACTGTTGAAAAACTTAGTTTGCTTATCAGCAGTAAGACCTAAAATCACATTGTCATCTAGCCACTCATCAATATCATTTAAAGCTTGTTGTGGATCTCCACCTTTATAAATTTTAAAAGCACTCCAAAGGGTAGGTACTGCTTGTTGTTTTGTCCTATTAAAGTTAAATTCATTATGTTGTTTAAGATGATGGCTAGTAATAGATTGAAAAGCTTTTTGTTGATAAGGACTGAAGTATTCAATTATATTTTTATCTCTAATACCTTGAAGTCCACCTGCACCTAATCCAGCAGCCTCTTGAAGAAACTCTTGATATTCAGGAGAGCTTGCAGAAAAATGATGTATAGGTTTTTGAATCTCTTCACCATCTTCATTTGTAGTGGGAAAAGTTTTAGTTTGATAAAGATTACTTATTTCACTTTCAATACTCTGCCCTAATAATTTGGCTTTATGTTTTTCGTAAGCACTTTGAGCAAAGATACTTCCACCTACTAATTGTCTAGCAACTTCATCTCCATCTTTCTTTCTAATTGTAGAAGTTAATTTTTTAAAACCTTGCTTAGCTTCTTCTTCTGCTATCTGTATTCCTTCTACTTGCTCTTCCTCTATAGCCTGATCCATTTTTAAGTTTAAGTATTGATTGATTGCAGGATTAACTGTCTGTAAAGCTTTAGTTAAACGATCTAAATCAGTAGTAGGAGCAACCGTACTAGGACTGACAAAAGTATCTACTGGTCTTGCTTGTGGTTGAAAACTGTTAGTCATTAAGCTTTACCGTAGAGATTTGTGTAACTAGAAAGACCAGTGCTTGCTGTTTGTGCAATGACATCTAATAAACTTCTTTGATTAGCAGATGCTTGATTTCTCATATCTATAGCACTATTTTGTCTTCCATCTCTTTGTGCTTCTAATCCTTTTACGTTCCTTCTGTACTGTTGATCTGCTGATTGCATTGTTTGAGTTAAAGCATCTCTCCAATTAGATGCTTGTCTATCTGCATCAGCAAGTAATAAATCAATAGTCAGACCTGATCTTTCACTAGCTCTTATAGCTCCTTCTGCTTGTAAACGTTGTGTATTGATACTTTGTTTTTCTTGTGCGGTCTTTTGTTTTTCTTCTCTAAGTCTGGAAGCTAAGCCTTCTTGTTGAGCAGCAAAAGCTTGGTTGGCAGATTCAGCAGCTCTAATGGCTGCTTCGTTTTGGTAACGAGCAACCCTTTTAGCTTGAGCCATTTGCAACCCTGATGTAACTGCAGCAATGCCTAACTGTGCAAGAAATAAATTAGAGGCAGCAGCCCCTAAACCAAAAATACCTGCACCAGCACTTGCTCCACCGGCAGCGGCAGCGGCAGCAGGGACAGCAAAAACACACATTTAGCTAATCCTCACGAACTCATAAAATGGTTTTTTCATGTGACCATACTCAGGATGGAGATTGACAAAGGTAAAACCTAAAGCCTTTAACCACTTAATAGCGGCTAGGTTCTCTGCATACACATAATTATATAAGACCTTATAGGAATTAAATAAACTAT
>Ga0208815_1000434_pt1 | contig 11533 bp, 9 predicted proteins | sample Virmet3438_5245_FD_185733 | JGI IMG/M metagenome (GOLD analysis project Ga0208815, IMG submission 185733) | Marine viral communities from the Southern Atlantic ocean transect to study dissolved organic matter and carbon cycling - metaG... | ecosystem: Environmental > Aquatic > Marine > Oceanic ... | reverse complement strand
TAAACAGTGACCGAATAGCCAGCTTTGCTCAAGTGCCCTGCCATAGGATAGCCCATTACACCCAAGCCCAAAAAACTCACTTTCAAATTACTCATACAAAATATACTCTAGATACTTAACAAAGATGGTTGGATTACCTAAGAGTAACAGACTTAACAACAACAAAAATATAGGAAAATAATTTTGGCGCTCTATGAACACGCTATTACGTTGAACAACGGTGAACAAACTACCCTTGAACAATACAAGGGTAAGGTATTACTTATTGTTAATACGGCAAGCAAATGTGGCTTTACTCCTCAATACGAAGGACTAGAGTCGCTCTATAAAAAGTACAACGATAAGGGCTTTGAAATTTTAGGATTTCCCTGTGATCAGTTCGGACATCAAGAGCCAGGTAGCGACGAAGATATTGCGCAATTTTGTAGCCTTAATTTTGGCGTTTCATTCCCATTATTTAAGAAAACAAATGTAAATGGTCCAGATGCCAATCCGCTCTTTGAGGAATTGAAAAACGAAGCCCCCGGTCTTCTTGGCACAAAACGTATAAAATGGAACTTCACTAAGTTCTTAGTTAATGCTCAAGGCAAGGTGCTAAAACGTTATGCACCTACTGTAAAACCAGAAGCCATTGAGAAAGACATCGCTAAGCTTTTATCAGCGAATTAGTACGCTTTGCAGTTTAGATAGCCGCCGGCATGGCGGCAGTGAACGAGCGTTTTGAAATATACCTAATGCGTTAGTGCTCAATACATCCCGCTAGATTTATTGATCTACATCTATGTAGTTTGAATGTGAATGTGGTAATTTTTTGCCGTCTAAGTGACTTAACTGGGTACTAAAATGAATACCTCTGCACGTAAAAAAGCGCACGATAACCTCAGCGACCAACAACACAAAAACATCGCTTTTTTTAGTACTCGCTCTTATGAACACGCTCTGTTTTCTGAATTGCTGGAAACATTAAACGGTGCTAGTGACAAAACCATCAATGCCACATTTTTTGAACACCCACTGAACGCTTCAACCGCAGCGAGTTGCAGTGGATTCAGCGATGTTGTTGTGTTTGTAAATGACGACATTAATAGGAAAACCATTGAAGTTCTAAAACACTGTGGGGTTAAACATATTGCGCTTCGCTGCGCTGGCTTCAACAATGTTGATGTGGATGCAGCAGCAAAGGCAGGTATCACTGTAAGCCGCGTACCCGCTTATAGCCCTGAAACCGTAGCTGAACATACAATTGCGCTAATCCTTACGTTGAACCGAAAAACACATAAAGCATACAACCGAGTACGCGAAGGCAACTTCAATCTTGGAGGATTGATGGGCTTTACGCTTCACGGTAAAACCGTAGGGGTAATTGGCACAGGAAAGATTGGACAAGCGGTTATTCGCATACTATTGGGGTTTGGATGTCATGTGCTTTGCTTCGATCCGCATCCAAATAGTGATGTAACCGCAATGGGAGCCCATTATGTAACGCTAAATGAACTACTTGAAAAAAGCGTTATAGTTACCCTGCACTGCCCGCTCAACGAACAGAGTCATCATATAATCAATGCTAAGCGTATTGATAAAATGCCTCAAGGCGTCATGCTAATTAATACGTCAAGAGGCGGGCTCGTCGATGACAATGCCATCATTAAAGGGCTTAAGTCGAAAAAAATTGGATATCTAGGGCTAGATGTCTACGAAAGAGAATCCGAACTGTTTTTTAACGATCATTCACAAGACATAATTCAGGATGATATTTTTCAGCGCTTAACTACGTTTCCGAACGTTTTAATAACGGGCCACCAAGGGTTCTTCACGCTCGAAGCCTTAGAAGAAATCGCAAAAATCACGGTCAATAATATTATGACGGGTGAGAACGCGCTCTAAGGCGCCACTACAACTATCTACGTATTAGCGCGCTCATAACCCTATGTAGTCCGTCACGTAAATATCCCAACAAACTCTTTTTTACTGGCTTTTTCTATTTCTCTTTTTCTAGAATCAGCTGAAAATATTTTCCTAACCAAAGGTAAGGCGCTTGCCTATGATACTGCCGCTCTAGCGCAAGTAAGTCATCAAATTTGCTGCTTTGATGGGTTATATCTCGCATGTAATCATGGAAACAACGAATGCCTGCTTTTTCGATAATTTTGAAACCCAATGATTCACAATGTTCAACCACGCGGGTTGCACTTAACGGCTGTTTTGGATTCAGTCTAACTTGCTTTTTAACTTTCATCCCTTTCGCGATGTAATCAAAGTTTCCGTAGATAGCATTGGCAAACAAATTCGCATCTTGGTTGAAAAAGCTTAGGCTTAAACGGGACCCTGGCTTCATGTTCTTATACATAAAATCGATAGCATCAAAGGGTGCATCCAGCCACTCTAAAACCGCATGGCAAATCACTAAATCAAAACTGTCTAAATCCTCAATCTGCTGCAAATATTGATGCCTAATTGTAATATTTGGTGCATCTGCAAGCAGTGTCTCAGCTTGTTTAAGTACATCCTTCGACGCGTCAGTTAACACAACAGAATGCCCTTTAGAAGCAATATGCGCTGTCATTACACCTGTCCCCCCGCCTATTTCAATAGCGCGAACAGGCGTGGTTAAATAAGGCTCGAGAACATCACATAATAAGGTGTGCCTGAGCTTTCCCTTAGTAGTGCCATATATATTGCTTGAGAATTTTTCTGCAATACCATCGAAGATACGATCGTTATTCATATACTACAGTCATCGCTAAGCAGGATTGTCAATATCAATAAACTCGACAGGCACGTCGAATTGCTGCCCAATGTGCTCTCCTAAGGATTTCACACCGTAGCGTTCAGTAGCATGATGACCAGCAGCAAAAAAAGTTATCCCCATTTCCCTTGCCGTGTGTACAGTTTGTTCAGACACTTCTCCGGTAATAAATGCATCGACGCCCAGTTCAACCGCTTGTTCGATGAACCCTTGTCCACCTCCCGTGCACCAAGCAAGCTTCGATATAGGTTTTGATACAGGCCCCTCAATCAGCACGTCTCTCCCCAGCAACTTCTGTAATTTAACCTGTAACGCTGCCCCTTCAATTTCTTCTTCAAAATTTCCGTGCATAACAACGCCAACAGGCTTCACACCGCTCACTGCACTTATATTTTGAATGCCTAATAGCGATGCAAGTTGTCGGTTGTTGCCAAATTCAGGGTGTACATCCAGTGGAAGGTGATAAGCAAACAAATTGATATCATTTGACAGTAGCGCTTGAAGGCGGCGCTTTTTCATGCCCGCAATCACTTGTGACTCACCTTTCCAAAAATAACCATGGTGAACAATTAGCGCATCTGCCTTAGCTTCTATGGCGGCATCAACGAGTGCTTGTGACGCAGTTACACCGGTAACTATCTTCTCAATTTTACTTGCGCCCTCTATCTGTAATCCATTGGGGCAATAATCACTGATCTCGCTAACCCTTAACATTCCATCAAGATAATTTTGTAGTTCTAGGCGGGTAATAGACACAAGTCCTCCGGTTGAAAGTTAGACAAATTGTTCAAAAAACGTTATAAAAAGACGCGAACGTTTAGCATTATACCTGTAATTAGACAATTATGAGTGGTGAGTAGATCCAATTTTAGTTTTGCGACACTTGCTGGCTTGGTCGTTACGCTGGGCGAGTTTTTCTCAGCGTTATAGCAATTACATACGTCGCATAGCGTTCGTCATCTTAACAAAATAAAGAGCAAAAAAGCATGGCAAACTTAGACAAAGACGAAGTGGTAGCAGCATTTACCGAAGCTTATAAAAAGGCGAACGGCAAAGCACCATCTATTGAGAGCAAAAGTGGTTGGTACAGTGTAGATGGCGGTAAGAACGTCCGTTTAGCACAGCTTCAAGAGATGACAGCGTCGTTAGCTTCTGGCTCTTCTGACACCACGAGTGAAAGCGAAGAGAAAAAAGCGCCAAAGAAAGAGGCAAAAGCCGCAGCGAAACCAGCGAAGAAAAAGGCACCTTCATCCAAAAAGTCAGGATTTTCGGTAAAGGACTTCTGGGCAGAAAAGCTCAATGCAGAGGCGCCTGGCGCAACCCTTCCTCGATAATTTTGCATAACCTGATTTAATATCTAGTTTAGCTACTGGTGTAAAAACGCAATAAATGTCGCATACCGTAAGTGTCGTTGAGGCACTTATGTTATGTGACCCCTTCACTATTTATTATGAAATAATTATAGCCTGCCACTCTTTCTCAACTGAGTATTTAACGAGCGCGCTTGAATTATTTGCCTGCTAGCCCTTGGGCTACGAATGGAACTAGGTGCTGGATAACTTCTTTTATATCGACATGCTTGTGAAAGTCAGACTCAGCTATTTCTGTTAGCGCTTGGCTCGACGCCATTGAAAATACAAAACTTCCCATCGCAAAATGCAAGCGCCAGAATAGTTCTTCCTCAGGTAGATCAGGAAGACAACGCCTTATAGCGTCGACAAGTGCACGGATACAATCACCGTAATCATTCATTAAGAACTTACGCAAATGCCCCTGAGTTTCGTTGTAGCCTCGTCCTAGCAACTTAACAAACGTAGAAGTACCCTGCTCTGAAATGGTGTTGAGGTTAAGCATAGGAGGGATCAACGAATACAAGAGTTGCTCAACGCCCTTCGCACCTTCCATAGGTGTCAAAGACGCCAAGCAAGACTCTACCTGCGGCATTAGGTGATCAAAGTACCTTTTAAACACGGCTTGAATTAAATTCTTCTTACTGCCGAAGTGATAGTTCACCGACGCCAAATTCACTTCTGCTCTGGCAGTAATCTCGCGCATGGATGTTTGAGTAAACCCGCTTTGAGAAAATAAGTACTCTGCCGCATCTAATATATCGGTTTTAGTATGCCGTGCCATATTCTTTTTATTATCTTTTTGTAGGTTAAAAATTTAACGTACGTCTGTGTTAACAATCGTTTCATCGGTCCTGAATTATCAACACAGACAAATTGTCGCTATTAAAACCAGTGACGCGCTTTGCTCATTGATTTCATAAACACGCGCTCAACAACATTTGCTGCAGACATCCCCAGTTTCTCTGCTACATTTTTCTTCACAGCATACTTAACACTAAATATTTCGCGTGCGGGATAATGAGAAAGAATATAGTCATCTGAGGTTGTGATGTCGTCAATTAAGCCAAGCGACTTAGCTTTAATACCTGGCCAATACTCGCCTGTGGCGACTTTATCGATGTCCATATCTGGACGCTGGCTTTGAACGAAGTCTTTGAACAGTACATGAATCTCTTCAATTTCTTCTTTAAATTTCGCGCGGCCTTCATCGTTGTTCTCACCAAATACGGTTAGAGTACGCTTGAATTCACCAGCGGTGTGTTGTTCAAACTCAATATCATTTTTCTTCAATAGTTTATTGAAGTTAGGCAACTGAGCTAAAACGCCTATGCTGCCAATGTAAGCAAATTGAGACGCCAGTAATTTGTCTGCAACACAAGCCATCATATAACCACCGCTTGCCGCCGCTTTATCTACCGCAATCGTTAGTTTAAGACCCTTTTCCTTGATACGCTGAAGTTGAGACGCTGCAAGTCCATAGCCGTGTACAACACCCCCACCACTTTCAAGTCGAACCAAGACTTCGTCTTCTTTATTTGCTACACATAAGATAGCGGTAATTTCTTCTCGTAAGTGTTCCACTTCATTGGCGTCCATCGAACCTTTAAAGTCGATGACATAAAGACGGGACTTCTCAGACTCTTCGCCTTGTTCTGTGATTTTGGCTTTGTTTTTTGCTTTATTTTTAGCTTTCGCTTCTTTTTTCTGTTCCTTGGCTAATTTCTTTAACGCATTTTTATCTAACAGAACCTGTTTCGCGTAATTTGTAATGTCTTTCAACTGCTCAGAAATAGACACGATTTCAAGTTGCCCTTTCCCATGCTTTTGCTTACTCGCTAAGCCAACAATGGTAGATACAACCACAATAAAAGCGATAACTAGCGTTACTGCCTTGGCAACAAACAAACCGTACTCGTACAAAAACTCCAAACTTTACTCCTAGTAAAATAAACGGGTAAGCGTCGTTGTTTACCCACAACGTAAATAGCGGCCTTGCTTTGTGAAAAGCAACGCCGCTTTGCTAATTACGTTATAATACCAGTCTCATCTTATTCTGACGATAGGGTAACTTGCTCTATCTTGTTAGCCTCTATCTCCTCGTCAGTAAAGAAGATATCTCTTAGCGTAGGCTGCGTAGAATAAAGCTGAGTTTGGTCTAAGAAATGTTCACTGCCATACTTGCGAGATTGTGAGTAGGTCAGAATACCCCGTCCCTTGGGGCCTTCATCAGTGAAGTTAATAACCATAGCCCAACTGGTGCCATAGTTAATATGGTAGCCTTCAGCTTCTGCACTCATTATGGTGTTACTATTCACAGGCTCGTAGTTATGACGTGGAAGCAACGTACCGTTCCTGTTGCTTATAACGTCAAACACGTTAAAGCCACCTTCAATATTGTGTGCACCAGCCCATGGTAGTTTGATACCAGACGCCGTGCCATCTGGCAGGCTTCGCTCAACAAACTGAACGTCCCCTAGCGGCGCGTCGAATGCGACACCTGCTTGCTCAATCACTTGAGTTGCTCTTGCCAATTGTTCAAGAGTAACGTCATTTTGCATCAAGCCAGAAGGCGTAGTGACTGGTGATTCTAGTGAAAACGGCGTCTCCCACTGTGGCGCTTGGTTAAACTGGAATGCAAACTCTCTAAACACGTGTGCACCAGTACTTGTAAGGTTCATGGTGCCATCCCAATCCTCCAACGCAGCACAGGCTTGTGAAACATCAACGCTAGTTCCGTCTACATCTACAGGTGTTGAACCTTGCGCGGCGCATAGCGAAAGCAGTGAAGGCAAAATATTCTCTGCTAAATAACTTCTGTTATTAAACAGTAAGCCTTCCACTTCATCTGGCGTAAAGGTTCCGTCACTTCCTGCTTCGTTTTCAATAAACTGTTGACCCATTCTTGAGCGTAGTGTTTGTTGATATTCCACGCTACCAAATAGCGGATTGCTTACAACAATTGGTGAGTTTAAATTAGTTAACCAATAGCTGTCGTTCGAGTTTTGAACTGAATCCGTGCCCTCGTACTTAGGCGCTTCTTCGTATGGAACGGGTCCTTCGAAATCGAACTGCGAAATGTTACCCGGTAATACGGTAAAGCCAGCAGCCGCTTTAGTTTGAATAAGTAACGGGTTTGTGGTTAGTTGCTCAATTGCGGTTTCGGTTAGATTCGGCACGGTTGAATCGTCAATGTAGAAGACTTGACCATCATCAGATGCAGCCATTGTATTATTGAAAATAACACCGTCGTAATCTTTAAACGCCTGCTTAAACTCGTCCATGGATGTCGCCATATTCATGGCAAGCCAATGGTCTACAATATCGAAGTTAGGCAGATTTGCGTCTTTTATGGCAAAGGCATTATTACCATTCCAATCAAAGTTACCAGGCACTTCAATCATTGGACCGTAGTTGGTGTAATACGCGGTCTTATTAAGCTTAATGGTTTGCCCTCCACCCACTGCGACATCAATTTGAAGTGGCTTTTCATAGATGGTGCGTCTGTTGCCATCAACCATATGGGTAAGGCCAGATTCATCATTTTCGTCGAGGGTCAGCTGATACACAACAAAATGTTCAGCCGTCGAGAAGGTGTGTGTCCATGCAACGTTTTCGTTAAATCCAATATTTACTGCACCAGGCAATCCCATCAACGAGCCACCTGTTACATTCAAGTGTCCGGGTACTTGAGCATGGAAATTCCAAAAGCGTAGGTTTCCTGTGTGAGGAAAATGCGGATTGCCTAAAACCATACCTTTGCCATTGGTCGTTTTATCGCTGCCTAACCCCCAACCATTAGAGCCCATTTCTTGAGGATTTTTTTCGGGCAGACCTACCGTTGGTGAAATCTTAAAGGTAGAAGCAACGTCACTTGAGGACACAGCTGGAGTAGGTAGATAACTCTCACCTTCAGGCGCTGCAATAAACATAGGTCCTAAGAAATTAGCGGCCCCAGGTAATAGCGCCACGCCTAATGAGTACGTTAATAGATCCACACTATCAATTTCAGTGACCCATGGTTGGCCAGCACAGCTTTGATCTTGTTCTTCTACAGGAGTTTCAGCTAAGTACCGGTTGTATCCAGCAGTGTAGCCTTGAAACATTGCACGTGAATTAGCAGACAACCGAGGTAAGTTCTCTTCTGCTAACTCTCTAATACCTAGAGTAAGAAAACCGAAATCGTTAATAAGGTGCTCTGAATCACCGCTACCAGGTACAGTATCTGGACCAAAATACTTAGCTCTCTCAGAGTTATACTTAACAATCTGGTCGGCCAGTACGCAAAGGTTATCGCGTGCAAACGCATAACCCACACCGTAAGCCATACTTTCTAGGTTATCGGCTTTCACATGCGGAACGCCATAGGTGGTCCAGGTAACATCCGCGGACAGTGTACCGTCAGGAGAAAATGCTGGAATTGGTGCTGGTGTTGGTTCGGGTGTCGTAGGCGTTGTGGGCGCTGGTTGTTCTACGTTAGAAAAGTCGTTATCGTTATCGCCACACGCACCGAGAAGTGCAGTGAGTGATAACGCAATAAGCGTCCGTTTAGCGTTAAAGGTGTTGTCAATCATCTCAAATGTTCCCTAATGATAAATGAAAAAGGTCAACCACTCTTACCGCACGCGTCTTCAAAGCGGTGTTAATTACAGTATAAGTAAAACTGATCCGACCTGAATTCACACTACATTAACAAATGAAAACATTCAAACAACATTATAATTTTTCTACAAAAAAGCCGGCAATAACGCCGGCTTTCTTTCTATAAAATGTAAGCAGTTGTAACGCTGCCCATTGGAGTAAACTACCCTTGGCTAGTTCGCTACAACACTTTCATCAGAAATTGGCAGTACAAGTGCGTCAGACGCAATATAACCCGCCACTTCTTTTTGCATTTCCGTTGTTACCGCTGCGCTCGCCGCTGGGCTTAAGCTAGAAGCATGAGCACCACTATTGAACTGTACAATTCCGCTAATTGGATCTGTACCAGGACCTTGCGTGGTTGTCACTTGCTCTAAGCCAATGGTCGCTGCCAGAGGAAGCTGACCTGACAATGGTAACGCTGTTGAAATTGGAATAACTTGATCCGGAAGGTTCGCGTCGCTGCCATCACCCACTACCGTCATCATATGAACTGGCGTATTGCTACCCAGTGTCTGAGCGTAGTTAGTAGGGTCACCTGCATCCATTACCGTTTGCGCAGCAAAAGCAAACTCTGCAAATACTGCATTTACTTCGGCAGCCTGCTCAGCAGTAAGATTTTCTTCAAAAATCGCTACCGCTGCGCGAAGTTGTTCTTCGCTCACATCAGTAGATTCATACAGCTGATTTAGCAGGGCAACAAACTCTTCAGAAGCCTGAGACAGCAACAGACCTTTGATAAGTGGACCAAACGCGGCTGACTCAATTAGGAACTGAGCAACACCGCCCCCTGGAGACTCAAGAGAAGCTTGCTTGACAGCAAACATGCCATCAAGTGCTGCTAAATCGCCGCCCATCGACGTGTTTGCCACTGAAGCAAAATTACCACCAGTGATAGCGCCTAGAGACACACCCATAATCGATACACGTGACATATCAAACTTAACATTTTGCGCTGCTGTGGTATCGACAACTGCGTTTAGTCCTAAACGTAGACCAAGTAAATCTGACACGCTTTGGCGTAGATTGTCGCGAGCCGTAGGCAAGCTAGCAAGGTTCATATAGTGAGTTGCGCTAACCGTAGTCGCGTTCAGTTCGTCTGTACCGTCGCCATTAAGGTCAAAACCGCGGCTACCGTGTAATGGTTGGTCGATTGCTACTGAAGCAATACCTGCTAGAGACAGTGTACCTGTAATGGCAAGCATATCTTCTTTTTTGCTGGTAATGCCGTGCGCTAAAATAACCACTGGCCAACCGGCTTCAGGCATGCTGATTGCTGGAAGATTTAACGCTTGAACTACGGCAGGATCGGGTATAGTTACTTGGACATCTAACGTTTCTGTACCCATGTTTCCGCCAGTAGGCTGTGGATATGGGTTGAATTTAGTAATGTTTCTTGCGCTATCTAACATTTCGCCGTTAATACGAACGTCAGCAAGGCCTAGTGAAGAACACATTGCTGCATTAGGACCTGGCTCTGCGTCTGCAAGTAATTCTTGTGGCGCACCGGCTAAAACAATACCGCTGTCACAAGCTGCCTTCCAGAAATCATTTACTGGAGCAAGTGGGTTCTCTGCACTTGGAACACCCAAGAAATAAGGCAATGCAATATTACCTTCATAACGTTGAGCTGCACAGAATGGACCGGCTTGCGCTAAAATGCCCGTAGAAACACCAACAGCAAATTCGTTTAGCGCACCCCATTGAGCAGAAAGTTGACCAGACGCCGTACCCGCAAGTCCTGCACAAGTTTCTAACAAGCTGAAATCAGTCGCGTCAATCGCTGCTTGAATATCATCAGGTTGACCTTGTTTACCCTGCTCTACTGCGCCAGCTACAACAGTAGCGTTTACAAGACCAAGTGCTTCCATGGCATTAGGCGCTGCAGATACATCGCTTACCGTGATTGCAGGTAGTGCAGTTGGAGCGGACGGGTCACCACCAGCAGCCAGTTGTGCAAAACGGCTAATCATGACCTTCTTGATGGTATCAAGCGAGTTGGCAATAGACTGTGTGGTGAAAGCTGACACGTAAGTAATGTCTTCACGGTCGAAACCCGCACCAAGCACTGGATTAACTAACGAATTAACTAAGCCTTGTAATTGAAGCTGTGCTGCACTTGATAGAGGGTTAGTGTCGATGTCTTGTCTTACTGAGTCCCACGTAGTTGAGCCCTGAACCGATTTGCCAGAAGAGTCTTTCAAATCAGTGGTCATTACTAACATGTAGCCCTGGGCTGCTTTAAGCGGCTTAAGAGGAACAAAAGTGATTGTGTTGCTATCAGCAAGGCTGAGTACGTAATCAACACCAAAGGTAAGTTGATCGCCAAGCTTACAACCCGCAGAAGGTGTTGTAACCTGCGCACAGTCAGGATCACTTTGGTCAAGACCTAACGTTGCTTCAAAAAGCAACACGCCAGAAGATAATGTACTTGCATCAAGCGATGTGCCGGCAGGTGTTTCTACATTGATTACAAACGGGTGTTGAGTTGACCAACCGTCTAACACGTTGAGTGCATTTTGCGGGTCAGCAAAATCTGTAGGGTCATCGACCGGAATATTCAGTGTGTAATCAAAGAAACCATCATCGCCTGGAAGCATAAGAAGGTCGTTTGGAATGTTCAAGTTCCCATTAGCTGGGTCAAAAACGATTCGTGAAAATGGTGTTTGGACTTCTGTTTCGGCCTGAATGTCGGAAAGGGTTTCATCGGAGCCACCACAGCCTGCTAGACCCAGCGCAAGGGCCACACTGGAACTTAATACGAGTTTTCTCATCTCTACTCCCTACAAGCATTGTT
>Ga0208815_1000433_pt1 | contig 11551 bp, 22 predicted proteins | sample Virmet3438_5245_FD_185733 | JGI IMG/M metagenome (GOLD analysis project Ga0208815, IMG submission 185733) | Marine viral communities from the Southern Atlantic ocean transect to study dissolved organic matter and carbon cycling - metaG... | ecosystem: Environmental > Aquatic > Marine > Oceanic ... | reverse complement strand
GTCAGACTTCGAGCGTGTGATCGATATCGCCGAAAGCAATCCCGATCGGATCTTCTGGATACCTACCAAGGCGTGGCGCCGTCCGATGTTCCGGCATGCCTTGAATGAGTTACGGAAGATGTTCCCTAACCTACGGATCTTAGCGTCAACCGATACGACGACGACCGAAGAGGAACAGAAGATCCTAGATGATGAGGGCTGGAGCACTATGTTCTTTGGCAATGATGATCAGCTAGAAACCTTGACGGGTAGTCCTCGGTTCAAGTGTCCGAAAACATGGGGCCATGACGGGAGCGCCTTAAAAGACTCCGTCAAGGCGGCAAAGGGATCTTGTGGTGATCCGTCCAAGTGCGGATCTGGTGGATGCTTCGACGCGTCGAAACCTGTCCACGTCCATCTTAAAAAACACTGATAGGCTGATGTTAACGCCCGAACCCTAACCGGTTCGGGCCTTTTCATGTCCCTATCAATCAACCCAGGAGAGGACATCATGAGCGATGACAAGCAACCCAAGCAACCCGAACAAGCAACGCAGGAAGGACCAAGAATGCCGTCCTGTGTCCGTCCGTATCTCGTGACGATACGTGCGATCGTAATCGATCACGACTTCACCGTAGGCGGAGGAACTGTGACCCCTGAGTCATGGGATCTCCAGGCCCTATATGAGGAAATCGATCGCGCCGGTGGCCTGATTGACGTAGAAGCCGTCGAACTGGTGCCGAAGGTGCAGCTATGAAGATCCCGGCAATTCTATCTCTGGCCGTCGTAGCGTTCCCGATTTACAAGTGCACCGAGCATGCCAACAGAGACGGAGGTTCAGCCCTTGACCCGATGACGTGGCATGAAGAGGAGCTTCTATGGTTTCCATTCAATGCAACGCTGGTGGTCCTTACCTTGACTTGTTTCGTTTGGGGCTTCTCTCGATATCGGCGAGGACTCCCCGTATTCGACGTGGAGGTAGAGGTAACCTCGAACACGCTACGGGATGAATTGAGACGTCACCGGAGATACGTCGACCGCGACTAGCCGGTGAACGGCTACCCTCGATCGCCGAGGGTAGCTGGTACTGTACATCCGTTCAGTATCGACCCCGAAAGCCGGACATAATTTGTCCGGATTTGAGCAAGTAGGTCAAAAATTGTCCTGAAAATCCGTTCAGTACTGAACAGGCGTTCAGGCGGGGGGTGCCAAGAGCCCAGATCGGCCGAATTTGGTGTTGTCTATTAGAGCAAATTGGACTGAAATTGACGAAAATCGGTGTTGTCTATTAGAGAAATTTTCGATTCGTTGCGCGTTTTCCGGCAGAAAAAAAGTAAAGTGATCAATATTTCATCATCAAGTTTGAAACTTCATTATCATCGAGAGCAAAACATTATAGCTTGACGCGAAGCGCGAAGTATGCGTATATAGATCAGCAACAACCCAGGAGCAATGACCATGAGCAGCAACCCAATCGTATTGGATCTATCGGATTGCACCGAGAGATGGAGAGCGAAGGGCTACGCACCGTACGCAAGTAACAAGGGACACCATCCGAAGTATCGCAACGAAGTCCAGGCCACCTTCGAGCACATGGTCAAGGATATCATCGGTGCATGGTGTGACGACTCGGCACGATGCAGCGCTTGGTCCGAATCGGTAGACGATTTCAACCCGGAATCGGTGGAACTCATCACCGAATGGCAGACCGACACCACCCCGCACCGGTTTAGCGTCAACGTAGCTGGTCTGGAGGTCGACGACCTCTGGTGGATGCTAAATGAGAGTGTTGTCTATAAGCACATAGAAGACCTCCAAGTCGATATTTCGCAAGGAAAGTACCGAGAACTTACCGGTGAACTTGAAGTCGAGGCCCAAGTGGTTGGTGCGACCGTAATAAATGGTGGCCTACAGGTACACATGGCCATCTACCAGTTCAGAGATGGTGTGACCGGGGATAGCTGGGGGGACCACGTCGACGATGGCTTCGCACACTGGAGTCCGAAGGAGGCAGCTGTATGAGTTTGACGTTCAGCACGAAGAAGATTGGCATGAACGCCATCATGGGAACCCGCTACATCAACCCGAAGAAGTTGCGGAACGACCTTGGGCTCACTCGTAAGGAAGTTGGTGCAAGGATCAACGTCTCGCAGTCAACGATAGCGGGCTGGGAGAACCGCAGGCGCATCCCCAACATCATCGACGTATGGAAGTTGGCCGGGGCGCTCGGGATCGTGCAGCAGAACATCGGAAAACTCGCAGCCTACTGGGCATTGGTGGATGATTGATGGCCTGGGAGGAGAACGGCCCCGAAGGACAGGGCTACATGAGCTACGAACTGGTCAATACGATGTTGTCTATTAGCGTACTAAACGATGAATACTTGCTCTTGGATGGTTCCAGACCGGTCGGCAGCTTCACTAAGCTCGAAGAAGCCAAGGAAGTAGCCGAAGCAATCGAGACTGAGTGGTGTAAGAAGAACTTCAACACGGTTTGGGTGAACCCCAACACGGGGAGAAAGAACTTTGGAAGATAGTTGGGAATCATTCATATCTCTGAAGCTACCCGGTGAGGGTGTAGCGATGGGTAGACCAAGGTTCAACCGGTATACCGGTGGCGCAAGGCTTCCATCCAAAACCCGAAGGTATCTACAGTTGGTATCGGAGATAGCAGAAGCCGCATCGTTCGGTTTGGACGTGCCAATCGCAAGACACACGCCGATACGCATCACAATCACTGCTGTCTATAAGCGGCCCCAGACAAAGTTTAGGAAGAAAGACCCGGATGGACGAATCATGAAGACCACAAAGAGCGATTTGGATAACTTGATCAAGAGTGTCGGTGATGGTTTGGATTGCTTGTGGGCCGACGACGCTCAGGTAACGGAGATCCGCGCATCGAAGTGGCTTGGTGCAATCAAGGGTGACCGGAGGGATAAGACATCGGAGCTTCCATTCGTGCAGGTGGACGTAGAAGTATGGGGAGGTGAGCAGTGAAGAAGAAATGCGGTACATGCAAACACGGCCCGAACCCAGATCTACGCTTGTTCAAAACGCACGCGAACTCTGGTTGTGGTCGCATCGAGAAGATCGATAGAGTCTTTGAAGAACTCGGAGTAGAGCACCAGAAGATTGCAGAAGAGCTTTCTTCTACGATTATCGAATACCTGCAACGGGTACATCGAGGGCAGACAGATTCTAAATGCGGGGGATGGCAATGAGTTGGAACGGAGATCAACTGTTTGCTTCAAAGAAGCAGGACTGGCGCACCCCAGAATATGTCTTCCGGTACTTCGATGAGATCTATTCATTCGGGCTCGACGCAGCAGCAACACCCTGGAGCGCGACGTGTACGAACTTCATCACACCCAAGGAGGATGCACTCAGTATCGACTGGTCGAAGGCGTATCCAAACGTACACGCGATCTGGCTCAACCCACCATACGGCAGGGGGCTCGGCGCTTGGATGGGTCACTGCTACGAGATGGCGCTTGCCGGAAACCAGACTATCGCCGCACTCGTTATGGCGAGAACCGATACTCGGTGGTGGCACGACTACTGTATGCGTGCCCAGACCATCTATCTCATCAAAGGTAGGCTGAAGTTTTTGGATTCAGTTGGCGTTGCTGCCAACAGCGCACCAGCACCATCGGCTCTTGTCGTCTGGAAGAACCCACCACCGATGTCGGTGAAGAACATTCAATACTCTCCGCAGTTCATATCCTGCAAAATTGCGAGGAACAGTTGAGAGGTTTGCTTGAAGTCGTAACGGAGAAAGAAGCCAAGGAGATGGTTCGATACACGATCAACCTGCAAAGGGTTGGTCTTTGGGAGAATGGATTGGACCTCCTGCACGCGCTGGAGAGAGATGCAGCGTTCATGATCAATGGCGCACCCCGAATCGACGACCCGGAAGGCAAAAGATCTGCGGCGCAGTCGAAAATCATGGGAGAAGTCATCGTTTCGTGTCTGGCGACGGACACCGATGAGATGGAAGCGGTCTGCACCAATGCTGTCTATTACGTTTTAGAGGGTAGAAAACCGGAGAGATGGACCAAAGCAGAAACGCCAGGGAACGCTTCTGAGCGTCTCAGGGCCAAGAAAGGTGTCCAGACATTCGATGAAAAGGACAAAGCGGTCAGAGAGGCCAGGAAGGCCCGTAGATACACTCCACCGAAGGAGTTGGATGTGGGAGCAGGGAAGTACGAGAAGGAAATGATGCGAAGGTTAAGGGAGGAACCTTCCGTCAGGATGGCGTTAGCCAAGGAGTTGGGAGCGAAGGTGGTTGGGGAGCCACCGAAAGCATCAGGTGTGATTTGTCCCAGTTGTGGGAAGAAAAGCGTCTGGTTCTACATCGACGTAGACCGCATGACTACGGCACGGTGTAATCATCAGAACTCATGCGGATATTGGGGATCGCTGTACGATCTCGCAAGAGCAATACACTAAGGAGAGAGCAATGAGTAGAAGGAAGTGTGGAATATGCGGGGAGGCTGGTCATGATGCCAGAAACTGCCCGCAAGCAGAACAAAAGCAAGCCGAGGAGGCACCGGTGAAACCCAAAGCGGAGCCAACACTGGTCAGGGCTCTGCACGCAGCCCAGTTTGAAGCGAACAGGATCGACAAGGATTCCAAGAACACGTTCTCGAACTACGACTACACGAGCGCAGAATCGATGATGTCGATGTGGACGGAGATCTCTGGAAGACATGGTCTGGCGTTGTTTCCGCTGGAGTTGAACATTCGGTACAACCCTGGAGATCCCCCGATACTGCAAACCACTTGGCTCTTGAGCCACATCAGGGGTGAAGATCGGACGCTTACGATGGAGTGGCCGATAGTGACCGGAAAGGGCAAACCCATGGACAAGGCGATTGCCAGCGCACGAACGTCCAGTCTCGGATACTTGATTCGTGATCTTCTGGTCGCCCCACGGATCCATCCGACTGACGACATGGATCACACGCGATGGAGTGAGCCGCAGCAGCCCACGAAACCCAAAAGACCAGCGGTTCCGAGGAAACCCGATATCGAGCAGTTTTGGGACGCGATAGACTCGTACGGATATACGAAAGATCAAATCAACGGATACTTCACGATGCGTGGAGGAAGGCTCCCCGGACAAATGGACCGGAAAGAGCACATCAAAATATTGGAGTGGATCATCGAGCCAAAGGGCCGTGAAGCACTCAAGAACTACATCAACCAGCAATAGGAGAGAGCAATGCCCGCAAAAGTAAACATTCTGGGTCGTCTGACACGCGACCCATCAACCAAAGAAACTTCGAACGGAACTCTGACCACATTTTCGATCGCATCGAACAGTGGATGGGGAGACAACAAGACCACCACGTTCTTCGACTGCGCTTGCTTTGGCAAGAGAGGAGAGAGCCTTCAGCGGCACGCAGGAAAGGGGAAGCAGCTTTGGATTACTGGAGATCTGTCCACCCGAACCTACGAGGGCAGGGATGGTGCGGAGAGAACCAGCGTCAACGTGAAGGTGGAAGACTGGCACTTTACCGCAAGCGGTGATGGGGAGCGCACTCAGGCACAAGGTCAAGCCCCAAAGCCGAAAGCATCTTCGCACGACTTCGACGAGATGCCATTCTGATGGCAAGCAATGACGTGTCTACATCTTTCTCGGAGTATGCCCAAACGTGGAGTAAGACCTATGAGCTTAGGGAGCGTTTGGAACACTTCACTGCTGGAAAGTTCCGGTTGATGATCAAGGAGCGCCTTGTAGTGCTTGAAATCGAGAACATGCCAGTAGCGTGCTGCACTGCGGGAAAGGATGCGGCCAAAGATATCGTAATATGCTTTGGGCGTTGGGCTACGAAAGACGTAGACTGCTGAGTAAAGAAATGAAGGGTGGGGGCAACCCACCCCCACCCTTCGAGCAATGACTATTTGAGCAATGCCCGTCAGGGCATGGCTATCATAACCCATGCGAGGCCAACTGATGGAGTTGAATAAGATTGCAGAGATATGCAAGGTGAAAACCGAGGGCTGGGAGCCAGCCGTTTGGGACACTTTGGAGCGAAAGAAAGATCAGGTAGACAGAGATGGAAACATCAAGTCATACGGAAAACCGCACCCAAAGATGAGCAATGCGGTGAAGATATTGCTGAAAGACAGTCGTTGGGACGGTCGAATCAGGTACAACGAGTTCAAGAGCACCGTCGATGTAGATGGTTCCGAGATTATTGACGAAAACGAAACCGGGATGGCTCTTTGGCTCGATCGCGTGTACGGACTGACGATGCCCACCAACCGGGTTGCAGAAGCCGTCAGATACGTGGCTCGCAGAAACACGTTTCACCCGGTCAGGGAATATCTCGACTCGCTTCATTGGGACATGAAGCCCCGAACCGAAAAGCTATTTGAGACTTACTTCGGAACAGAAGCAAACGAACTGTACGACGAACTCGGAAAGCGGTGGATGATCGGGATGGTGGCGCGGATCTTCGATCCCGGATGCAAGGTCGATACGGTCGTCATTTTGTCCGGTCCCCAGGGAATAATGAAGAGCACTGCGCTGAAGACGATGGCGGTCAATGATGAATGGTTCAGCGACTCGGCCCTTGATATGCGCTCCAAAGATGCGTACCAAGCATTGAGCGGTGGGATCTGGATTTACGAGTTGGCAGAGCTTGCCTCGATTCGGCCCAGAGAAGCGGAAACGGTCAAGGCATTTTTGAGTTCCAGGCAGGACAGATTTCGTCCGTCTTACGGAAGAAACATGGTTACCCGAAAGCGGCAGACCGTGTTCGCAGGAACAACGAACGAAGCCGAGTTCCTTTCTGACAATACCGGGAACCGAAGATGGCATGTCATCAAGTGCGGATTGATCAACATTCCCAAGCTACATGGAGATGTCGATCAGCTATGGGCAGAAGCGGTACACCAATACAAATCCAATGAGAGATGGTGGCTTGATGCAAACGCGTCCTACGAGTTGGAAGAGTACCAGCAAGAGTTCCGTCAGCAGGACTCATGGGAACACGCAATCGGACGATGGCTCTCTCGTCAAACCGGACCATTTACTGCATGGGAGGTATTGGAGAAGGCGATTGGAAAAGAAGCCCAGAACCATAGCAAATCCGATTGCATGCGGGTCGCAGCAATACTCAGGAGTCTGGACTGCGAGAAGGGCTCCAGAATGAGGCTCGGCGGGAAGCAGGTCTACCCGTGGGTGAAGAAGGGGTACAAGAAACCAGAATCTTAGGACATGGGAATGTCGCTAAGCGCAGCTTGACCCAGAGCAGAGAACCATCGGTACACCCTCGACCGAGTAATGCTGGGCAGGAGGTTTCACACCCAACCTGATGACAAAAGCCACCAAACAAAGACGATCAAGGTGGCCAGAATCAGAAGAACAACGGCATCAGCGGCATCTCCTGGCTTCATCCGTTTCGACTTCCTGTGTTTCGCACAATGTTGTCGAGCTTTCGATCAAGATCTTCCATCTTCTTGGACATATCAAGATAGAGCTTATCCCTCTCGGCGTTGTATCGTTCAACAACGATGTCGTATCGAGCACGAACGTCTTCGACCTTGGTTTGGCTTTTGGCTTCCAGTTCGTTTAGTTGGTTCTGCCAACCTTTTACCATTGTATCGTGACGCTCTTGGTCCTCGGTCCGATGACGCTCCATGCGCTCTTCTAACTGTTCCTGATGCTTCTCGGAACGATGATAGATGTAGGCGAGCAGCGGAAGAACGCCACCCGCCTCGATAGCGGTGCTGACGACATCCCATTCCATATCATTCTGACCCAAGTGCTGGAAGCTCGTCCTTCAATACCACTTCTGCGGTATCTTCGTCGAGGTTTCCGTCGCAATCCAACTGCATTATTCGCTTCTCAAGGCCATGCCAGTCATCCGAAACCACTTCTAGCGGTGCAGCACCCTGAACGCTGCTGCATCCAAGAAACATTAGGATCAAAACAAGCATGTCAACCTCCAGGGTTAGTTCCGGTACGCGGAAACGCCCGGTTCAAAATTTCGTGAATGTCTTCGGCAGACTCCTTCATGGTCTCTACGTCTTGCTGAGTGACGGCAATCTGAACTTCCATCGAACGGATCCGATCATCAAGATCATCGATTTGAGCGTTTAGCCAACCAAAAATGGCAGCAGCAGGAAGCGTGACCGCCCCGGCACCAGCGGCAGCAGCGGTCTTCGACTCCATTACTCCTCCTCTGCCCCAATAAGGGGTTGCGATTCCGCAGCAGACTCCTCTTCGTCAATCTGCTCTTCGTCGCTCATATCGCCCTCTGGAGCTTCTTCTGCCCCTTCTTCTGGCTCTGGGTCCATCTCTGGCTCTGCTTCGCCTTCTAAGGCTTCTGCGAACAGTTCTGGGTGTATTTCTTCCAGTGCAACGATTCTTGATTCTTGCGAAAGAACCAAACTGCCGCCATACATGATGGCTGCAACCAATCCGGCTGCGCCTCCTGCAATCTTCTTATCCATTTTCGTCTCCTCCAAAAGCGTCTACCAACAAGTCTGCAATCGCATGGAACAGTTTAGACTCTGTACGCTCTGACAAACCGGGTATGTCGATGGACTGGTTGATTATATTTATCAAAAAATCGCGCCTTGCATCCTCGTCTTCTGCGTGAACTTCCTTGGCCAGTTGAACTGCCTTTCGGATGATCTTGCGTCGACGCTCTCTGCGCTGCTGCTTGTTCAGTCCCATTATTCTTCCTCGATCAAGGTGTAGGTAAAGGTCTTCCACCCACGTTGCCGAACTTGCTTGCGGCATAGCCGCATGAACTCCTCAAACCCAGCAGGATCGGAGAACACGCAACAACCCGCGCTCCACTTATAGTTGCTCTTGGAGATTTTTGTCGCCGAAGAGCGGTGAATGTTTAAGCCAAACCTGCCTTCTTCCAAGCTTTCTGGGTCCATATCGAGGACTTCGTCCATGTTCTTGTCCCGAAAGCACTTCATCTTTCCGGTCTGCACAAGTGCTGGGTACCCTCTGTGGACACCAATCGAATGGCTTGCCGGGTATTGGCCCGGAGCAGTGATTGCAGTGCCCTTATCGTGCCAGTCCTTGGATGCCGTCTTCAGGTAGTACGTCCCAGGATCTGTAGTACACGCCCACATGTGTTGACGCCACTGGCCTTGGCACTTGTAGATTAAGAAAATGCGGTCATCGAACTTGCCAGCCTTTCGCTCCTTGGAGCGCATGCCGACGATGTTCATGTCCCAATCACCGTTGGTAAAAACCTTGTACTTGAGAGACTTCAATCGCTCCAATATTGGTGGAAGAAGCTCAGACATTATTATCCCCCTGCCGCTTCGATGGCATCAGCAATGATGCTCGTTACCTCTCTGCGGTGTGTATCGTTTCTATCAACGTCTTCTTTTCGAGAATCCGGAATCCACAACGTAACGATCGTTCCCTCGCCAAGATCTTCGATGTCTTGGTTGGTAGAAGGATCGTGCGGATGAACTTCTGCTCGACTAGACCCCAAGTTGTATGCCAAATCAGCCATTTGACCCCCTTATAGGAACTGCTGGATGATTAATTGCTTGAGAATCGCTGATTGGCTGCCGTTGCTGGTCGAGCGAAGCATTATTCCCATGTAAGGACCAGAGTTGAAAGACCCTTCGTCCCAATACGTCGAGTCGTCCGTAGCAAACTCTCCCTGACCAATTACGCCAGAGCCAGCAATGGTTCCAGACCCGGCGGAATAAATCGTCGTAGTTCCTTCCGTGTACGCAAAACGCCACATCCCACCCGAACCCTCGGTGACATCCATCACCATAGATGTCGACTCATTGGTCGCAACATCTGCGTGAGTCACATCAGATCCGCTAGAATCCAAATTGCCTTTACGGATAGCCGGTTTCATAACAAAAGCAGAAGCGTTGTTTCGCTTGTATTGATATTTGAGAAGAGGAACCTTTTGCGTGCCAGAGTAAGGCAAACCGCAGACCCAGAGCCCCACGGCGTCACTGTTTGAGCTGTAGTTTATCGAATCCCATGCCGCCGCTACCCGAAACCGAGGCCACTGTCCGTTAACCTTGGATATTCCGGTACCCTTGAACAACAAGACGGAAAACTGCCCGCCCTGATTCGGGAAGGAAAACTCCAGCCCGGAGCCGTTGACGATTGCTGCGGTCCCGGTCCCGCTAAGCCCGTCGAGCCAGAAGACATCGGAGCCGATGGTGTTTTCAGCGCCATCCGTAAGCGACTGGTTGGACATTCCAGAAAATGACATGTTAACCAAGTCGGTCCAGCCGCCACCAGTCGATACCTCTACACCAACCGATACCCGGTCAGTCGACGTGAAGCCATTGGCATCAGTCACCGTCAAACGGCAGACATACGTTCCATTGGTCGAGCCATCAATACCCGTAAGCGTAGCCGAAGCGCTGGTCGAATTGGTAATGCTGGCAGAACTAACCCCGGCTGGTTGGCTTACGACGGTCCAGGCATATGAGTACGGAGTATTTCCGTTGGTGGCAGATCCGCTCAGCGCAACATTGTTGTTGTTCCCCTGAGAGCTATCCGTGCCCGCGTTGGCAGAAACACCCTGAGATGCTCCGCCCCCACCTCCGCCGCCAGTCGATCCGGGCGTCGTTATTGTTGGTCTGCTAAGCGCCATCAGTCACCCCATCCCACGAGAATCGAGTATTCCGTGGAAATAGCATTGTCGGATCCACTGTTTGGAACTGACTTATGGTAAATCGCGCCACTGGAGCTATAGCAAATCACGCCACCAGTGACTTGGTTGTCGCAGGTCGCAGCAGCAGTGTCGTTTTCGAGCAAGACATCGATGCCGCTACCACCACTGGTCCTTGCCAAGATGGGGTCGACCGTCGAGCCGCTACCGGAAGTCAGTTGGCACAGTTGACGAAACACCCGGAACTTTTGAACCCCAAGCGTAATCGTTTCCTCTGTGCCGCTTCCTGCGCCCGTCTCGGTGATGGTTACGAGGATCTCGTTGCCTTTTCGCGTAACAGTATTGGCCATGTTGTCTCCGTCAGTCAGTCAGTCGGGTGGAGTATTTCAAGTGTATCAGAATGTGCGATCGTCTCGATCGGGAATCGTGTCGATCAAAAGGGTGAATATCCAACTATCGGTATCCCATGTCTTCCCGGTAACTATACATGCCTGATCTGTAAAGTACAGCGATGAGTCCGTAAGTGTGATGATGTCGCCAAGGCTTATCGATGCAAATCGGGGCGCGGCCCGGTAATCCACAGTGCGAGACGGAAGAGCTTCGATGTCGGCCATGTACCTTATGACTTTCTGTGCCGTAGACCTGTCGTAGATGTAGGCACTATCAAAAGAGCGGTATCGAACACCGTATCTGCTGATGCTCTGCTTTGTGGTCGTAGTGCTGAAACTCGAAGGATCTCCGGTCGCCTTGGTTCCAATGACAGCGTATCTCTTCGGGCTTCCCTCTTTTGCTCTCATGGCATACCCGATGCGGATGCTGTTGAATATGTTTTCCAGCTTTCCCTCTACTTGAACAAGGCTGAGTTGTTGGAACTCAGGAGATGTAGTGATCTTTAGCCCAGAGTCGGGTGAAGCCCGAACATCATGGATAATTGGATAGACC
>Ga0208815_1000428_pt1 | contig 11654 bp, 10 predicted proteins | sample Virmet3438_5245_FD_185733 | JGI IMG/M metagenome (GOLD analysis project Ga0208815, IMG submission 185733) | Marine viral communities from the Southern Atlantic ocean transect to study dissolved organic matter and carbon cycling - metaG... | ecosystem: Environmental > Aquatic > Marine > Oceanic ... | reverse complement strand
TAATATCAAACTCAACCTCCGCCAAACACTCCGCCGTGCCGCGGGTCATGATGTCGTTGTTAGACGTTGAAATTGGCCCCAAGCGAGGGGTTTGGTGATAAAGCGCTAAACAAATGGCATCAAGTAGGGTGGTTTTACCTGCCCCTGTTGGGCCAGTTATGGCAAATAGGCCATTGTCGATAAACGGCGACTGGGTGAAATCTATCTTCCACTCCCCTTTTAGGGCGTTTAGATTTTTAAGGCGTAAGGTCAGTATTCTCATTGTATTACTCGCCTTTATTTTCTGTTGTGTTTGCCAATGGTGCCTTTACTGATACTTCAGCATCTTCATCATTGGTATGCACCCGCTCTAGCGCTTCATTAAACAGCTGCCTTATCCGGTTTATGCGTGAAGCGCTTTTCTCTGAACCTGCTTCTTCCATTGCTCGGGGGCTTTGGTCGTCATCTAGCAGGGTTTCTCGTACCGACTCAGTTGGTGCCGACTCATTTGGTGCCAACTCACTTGTTGGATTATCTTCTATGCTCTCCAGTGCCAAACGCGCTTCAAATACATCGTTTACCGATAGTTCACTAAGCTGAACGTTTTGCTTTTCCGTTAAGCTATTTACTGTGCGCTTACGCTTGCGTTTCAACTGTAAAATCTCAGCGTTTTTCCCTTCTAACAAGCCCTGAATACGCTGCTGTAGATCAGTCAGATAGTCTTCTGTTTCAACTTCAATGCATAACCACACAGGGTCTTTAGAGCTAATGGCGTTATCCGTTGCGCTAATGGCTTTATTAAACTCGCTAAGGGGTTTATTAACCTCGCTAAGGGGGTTATTAACCTCGCTAAGGGCTTTATCCACTTCGCTAACGGCATCATCTGTTTGAGAAGCTAACGTGATGGCATCGCTCTTATTAATGGCCGCCTCAATCGCTTTTAAGTCGCCTTTTATTACTTCCATGGCCTGAAAGCGCGGTACCGGAAGCGTTGAGATAGTAGGCGTTGTGCTTTCAGATTCAAACGTTATCAACACTACTTGCTTTTGTGTGTTTAGTTCATCAAAACTTAGCGGTATGGGTGAGCCTGAATAGCGAATGTGTTCTGTCTTAGCGACTTTCTGTGGCCTGTGAATATGCCCAAGTGCAATGTAATCGGCAGGCGGAAACCCTTTGGCGTCAAAGCCTTCAAGGGTACCAATGTAAATATCACGTACACTTTCTGACTGACTCACGCCTAAAGCGGTTAAGTGCCCTGTAGCAATAATAGGAATGGCAGCGCTGTTTTCACTGCCGTCTTTTATTCGCTTTTCTTCCATTGAAGCGCGCAGTGACAAGGCTTCATTATAAAGCGTCCCATAATGCTGCTTTATCGCATCGCCAAGCGCTTGACGCTTGTCAGTGCCGCTTTGCCCTGCCTCACTAACAAGCACATCGCGTGGGCGAATAAAGGGTACGGCACACAGTACGGCACTGGGCTGCCCCTTGCGATCGTTAAGCGTAATGACTTGTTCACTCAATTCGCCGTATGTACTGGCAATTACGTGGCTATTTAAGTATTTAAGTAGCGCCTTACTTTCGTTCAATACCGATACTGAATCGTGATTTCCCCCCAGCACCACCAATGTACACTGCATCCCCTGAAGTTCACCGATAAACGCATGGTAGAGCTCTCTGGCGTAGCTAGGCGGCGTGCCCGTGTCAAACACATCACCCGCGACAATAATCGCATCTATTTGATGCACTTCTACTTGTTGAAGAAGCCATTTAAGGAAAGCGGCGTGTTCGTTTTTGCGACTTTTCGTAAAAAAACTCTGACCTAGGTGCCAGTCAGATGTATGCAATATTTTCATGTAGAAGTGAACCAGGCTTGTTGCATTGGAGATAGAGAAACGCATTCGGCGCAATGGCGCTGCTGCTATGGAGTGTCGAGGTTGGTCAACGCACCGTACAGCAACTATAGAGATTTTGTGGTTTTATGACAATGGTTTGTCTGTGATGCATGTTCACAGGGAGCAGGTAAAAAAAGAGGCACCACACGCTTTAATAAACGTCTGGTGCTCAGGATATTATTTTGATGAAAACAACCCAAAGCTAAAAGCTGGCAGAGTAATCTGTGTTTCACCGTTGTCAGAAGCGGAAATTTTAGCGGCTCCTGAAACAACTAAGTAGCTTTCATACTGCTGAGAAACCGTTACCGTTTGCTGCTCGGCTGACACGTTAAACACAACTAAAAGTGCTTCGTCATTTTGTTGCGCCACGCCCCCGTTTGGCATTGTGTCATTCGCTACGCGGGCGAAGGCAAACACCTGCTTTTTATCATCAAAGAATTTATTTTCTTGCACTCCATATTGAAGTAACGGCTGCTGCTTGCGAATGGCAGCGTACTCTGCAATAGATTTGTACAGCGGGTGCTGAGAGTTGAAGTTGTCATTTTTGGTGGTTTGCTTAGTACCTAACAACGTATTGTCGTTATAGCTAGCTACCTTAGATGGCATCATATCTTCTCTGGCATCCACATCGTTGCCATCACCGGTAAAGCCCTGCTCATCGCCATAGTAAACGACGGGTACGCCGCGAGAGAAAAACATCATGGCATGTGCCAGCATACTGCGCTGCAGCTTTTCTTCGTTAGACGCATTGGGTAAATGCTTATTTAAGAAGAAGCCCGGGCGACCCATATCGTGATTGCCTAAAAAAGTAAGCAGTTGATTAACGTTGCTGTCTTCGTCATTGTAAAGGTGATCTTGTGCTATCAGCGTTTCAATGGTCGACACTGGCTTGTCTTCAAAGAACACGCCTCCCACCGCACTTTGAAATCCAAAATCAAGCACGGCAGGGAGTTTACCCTCGGTAGTGAATGAACTTAGCGCTTCAGGGTTTGGGTCATACACTTCACCAAATACATGAAAGTTCTCAATTCCCTCAGCTTTAGCGTGCGCCATAATTGCCGGTGAGAATGCTTGCCAAAATGGCAACTGAACGTGCCTTACCGTATCAATTCTAAAGCCGTCTGGTTTAAATTCACTGATAAGCTTGGTGTAAATATCGATCATCCCTTTAACCACTTCAGGGTCTTCAGTATTGATATCATCTAACCCATTAAAATCGCCATATAAACTATTTTCACCTTCAAAAGTTGTATCACCTTGATTGTGGTAAAAGCGCGGATCGTTTAGCCATTCTGGAAATTTCTCACCCTGCTCTTTTTCTGGAACAAAAGCACGGTAAGTCCCTTGCTCTTTCACTTCCTGCAAGCTGCGATAAGTGCACTGGTCTAGTCCACTTTTAAACGAACCGTCGGCGTTGTGGCACTCTTCATACTTAATCACGTCTGCCGTATGGTTAGTAATGATATCGAAAAATACTTTAATATCTTTTTTATGCGCAGTGTCAATCAAGCGCTTTAAATCGGCGTTACTGCCAAAGTGAGGGTCAATTTCGGTGAAGTCGACTATCCAATATCCATGGTGGGCAAATCCGCCTTTCTGCACCGCTTTATTACGCAAAATAGGTGTCATCCAGATAGCGGTGATCCCCATAGATTTCAAGTAATCCAGCTTTTGTTCGATGCCCGCCATGTCGCCACCATGAAACGCCCATTTAGACGTTGTGTCGAGACCTCCGTGAGAGATCGATCCTTTTGGTGCCCCGCTGTCGTTACTTACATCGCCATTGTTAAATCTGTCTGGCATAACGAAGTAGAAGACGTCTTCGCGCACGTCGCGCTTTAAGTAACTACTTTGTGGCTGTGCCGCATTGTTGCTCTCGCCACTGTTCGTCACACCGCTGTTAGGGTCTCTATTGTTAAGAGATGGGCTGCAAGCAGTTAACGCAAGCAATATTGCGGTAAAGGCCATTGTCATTTTAGATGTTTTTTGAATCATTAACCTGTTCCTTAGTAGGTTAAAACTGAGCAATAATATTTTGAGCTAGCGCTTCGTCATCAAACTCGGCCATACCGCTAATTCCTATTGCACCCACGACTTTGCCTGCCTTATCTTTTACAGGTACACCACCCGCCATACCTGTGATGCGAGGGTCGGTCCAAAAGTTAATGGTTTTGCTCGTTTCTTTTGCCCACGCAGCAAGCTGACTGGTTTTTTGCCTGTCTCTGGCTGCCGTATAAGCCTTGTTCTGCGCTAGTAGACAGGTTTGCGGGCTAGTTTCATCCATACGAGAGAACGCGATAAGCTCACCCACACTGTCTACGACAGCGACAGCAATGTGTTGATTGTTTTCTTGCGCCCAATGAATGCTATCTGTAATCATTGATTGAGCTTGCGTTAAAGAAATAGAACCCATCATGGTAACTCCACCCCTTTTGCACTTACGTACAATGCGTACCAGTCTTCCCGAGTAAGCGTCACTGTAACGGCTTCTGCACTTGCTTTAATACGCTTGGGGTTTGCCGAACCAACAATTGGCTGAATGTTGCTGGGGTGGCGCATTAACCAAGCCAACACGATTGCCTCGGGCGATACACCATATTTTTGCGCTAAGGTCGCAACGAGTTTTTTAGTCGCTTCTTCTTGCGCTGTTAGCGCAGCGGGTGCTCCGGTATATCTACCCTGGCTTGCTGGCCCCCACGACTGCATTTGAATGTTGTTTTGCTTTGCGTATTGAAGTGTGCCCGCTGTAAAGTTCACATGCTGCCCATCTGGGTTACCAACATAAATACCTTCATCCACAAAGCCTAAGTTAGTAAGACTCATCTCAACCTGATTCGCAATAAGCGGCTGATTAATATAGTGATTAAGATGCTGCATTTGTACGCCGCTCATATTCGACACGCCAAAGTGCTTAACCTTACCGCTATCAAACAAGGCATCAAATGCAGCGGCAACCTCCTCTTCTTCCATCAATGGGTCTGGGCGGTGTAGCAAAAGCAGGTCGAGATATTCCGTATTTAATCGCGAAAGCGTGTTTTCAACAGAAGTGACAATCCAGTCTTTCGAAAAATCGTAACGTTTGGGCCCGTGTTCATCTTCAAAACGAATCCCACATTTAGACTGAAGCACTATCTCTTCCCGTAAGCTAGGGCGTGCTTTTAACACTTCACCAAATGCTTGTTCTGCTTTACCCATTCGGTATATATCAGCATGATCGAACACGGTAATACCGGCTTCTAGCGCAGCATCGACCGCCGCAAACGCATGCTGGGTTTGATCTTTGGTTAATGGGTTAAAGTCCCACTCTCCACCAATAGCCATACAGCCGTAAACCAGCTGACTGGCGTGTGAAATGTACTGATTTAGAGGAAGGTTTTTCATATACACCGCTCGCAAAAAAGAATTAATAAAGGCCTTTCGGATAGCTCAAGTTTACGCTTGCAGTTACCACCTTTCAGCGCACAATAGCGAAATCATTATTCTTTATAGCGAATAGCTGTATTCCATATATAATCACTAACTCTACATTTTCTGATGTGACGTTGCTCAAGACGCAGTTTTTCGAGCATGTTGTGAATATTTATCTCCGATTTAATCTCGTGTAAAAAGTAACAAGCCAATGAAACCACATAAAAAAGTCGAGCGATTGATGCTGTTTAGTGCGGTAGCAGAAACCTTAAGCTTTGGTGCTGCGGCAGAGAAAATGCAGATATCGAGGGGCTACCTGTCGGAGCAAATAAGGGAGCTTGAACTTGCGTTAGGCGTAAAGTTGCTGCAGCGCTCAACACGTCAAGTAAGTCTTACCAACGAAGGTAAACAAGTGTACGCCGATACACAGAAGATTAATCGCAGCGTGGTAGAGCTAGAGCAAAATTTAGTACGTGAGCAAACGCAGCTGGAAGGAATAATCGCCATTACGGCGCCGAATATGTTTGCGCACTACTTGTTAAGCGAACTGTGTTTTTCCTTCTCGCAGCAGCATCCTGATGTTTCGTTCCATTTAGATACCAGCTATCAAAGGCACGACTTAAACCGAGGTCATTTCGACTTGGCGTTTCGCTCTACTAACAACCCGCCGCAAGATATGGTGGCCAAGCCATTATTTACTTATAGCCATACCATAGTTGCAGCACCGCAATACCTTAAGCAAGCCGGCACACCCAAAGTGTTGAGCGATTTAGATGCGCACCAGTGCTTTTGCGGCCCCGACCAAGATAACTGGCTCATAAACGGTAAGCGCACAGCGGTTAAAGGCTGGTTAAAACTTAATGATAATCTGGCGCTCATTCAGCATGTGCTGGAAGGCCGCGGCATTGCAAGACTGCCAAGCTATGTGGCGAAAAAGCATAGTAAGGCGGGTGAATTGGTCGCACTTTTTGAAGAAATTAAGCCGGGGGCGACACCGAGTGTGCCTCCAATAAAAAGCAGCAGTCAGCTGTTTGTTGTGCACCCACAGCGCCCCCATCAATCGCTAAGAATAAAAGCCTTTTTAGACACAGTTAAACAAGCACAACACGAAGGTTATTTTAGTGGATAAGTACTCAAACTGTCAGCGCTTACCTTCCGCTATTCACCTGCGTAATGAGTAGCAATAAGGCTTGAAAGCTTCGCTTAGGCTTTATTATTCCTTGGCGTACTATTATCGATGTTAAAGGGTCAATCAAACAGGCTGATAAATATTATCCCAGTAGTCATCAAGTATCTTCACAGCATCGTTAAGCGCCCGCGCCACAAAAATATCGCCGTATTGTTCGACTAGTTCCATGTCCACCAGCTTATTAATAGCGTCAGTAACGTCGAAATCGAGCGCACAATCAAGCTCTTCTGAAAAGTAACTTTCTATTACACTATCGAGCGTTGCTAATGTCATTCCACCAGCGGCAATCTCGCGCTCTGCACGCACCGCGCAGAATGCAGCACCACCTTCTACAGACACTTCACTACATTTCAGCAAAAATGTATAAGCCAACAAAGCTTCTTTGCAGTCCTCTTCCTCTGCTGCATCAATTAACGTATGAAACACGCCTGCATTATTGTCTAAATTTTTAAAATAGAGATTGTCAGACAAGGCTTTCATAAACCTGATTTTTCTGTTTTTAAACTTTGTCCATTCCTTAAAGATAAAGCTGCCGAATACACCCATGCCAATACCAAAAGTGATTAGGCTTTGCTTAGTCAATTCCACTTCATCGTCTTTAAAGCCTAGCCAAAAGGCCAGAAAAGATGCCATGAGAAGTAGCGATGCGCCTAACTTAGTCACTAGCACGACGGTGCCACCTATTGCCGCCGATGCACTAATGATCAACTTATCTAGTGGACGCATTTTGACTTCGCTATTGGGAAACAGCATCTCCAAGTCTGCTTTAGGTACGTTTTGGAAAAGCTTTACTATGGTGGAACCTGGTTTAAAGGTAACTGGCGTTTGCCCTTTCTCTTTGAAGTAGGCTTCATCTTTAAAAGTGATATAAACAGCCACTTTGTCGTAGTTGGTAAATGACACCTGCTTTTTTCGCAACCCGAAAAAAGTACGCAGCGTTTCAGTTTTTACCGACTCGCCCCGTCGATAAAACACCACATCTTCAAAGTCTTCGAAGCTAACCGCAAGGCGCACTTTAAACAGCGACTCTTCGTTTAATGCTGCTTCTAAATCTTCGTTTGTGACTTTTTCAAAATTGGCTGCGTTTAATAGATTGGCAAACGCACTCGAAAACGCCTTTTGGCTTTGCTTTCTCGTAGCTTCACTTGAAGGTGTAAGATCGCGGGTGTCTTTGTTTGGATCAAAGTCGTTATAGCTATCTTTCAGACCCTCAAGTTGCTCATGATATTGATAGTGTATGCGATTAACGAGCAATGTTGAGAACGTACGAAAAAGAGTCCTCTCTTGCACAATTACGTTTTCACACAATCTACTAACATCATGTTTGCGAAATGGGATAAAGCGTTCTAATGGCATCGAGTGGTCTTATTAGTTCGTATGTTTCTTGTTAGATGGAAATAGTTACCGTACTGTAACAATGAAAACAACCACTTATAGATAAATTAAGTCTAATTGATAATGCCTTAGACATAGGCTTCGCCTAATGTCTAAACGACATAAATGTTAAATATAGTTAACATAGACTACACTAATTCTTAATTATACTTGTAATTTTCGGAGACGTTATGTTCGTATCAAGTTCTCGATACAATAATGACATTTCGGCTCTTAGGGACGAGAGCCAAGGCTTGCTTGGTACGCTGGATGCGTTCAAAAACACAATGGCCTATGCCATTTATAGTACCGATGGACAGTGCACATTTGCCTCTCCCGTATTACTTTCCATTTTGGATTACCCAAATTCAACCGCAACGTCGTTTTCCCATGCGGCAATGCGCGTTGAAGGTGTTGAACCTGAGTCACAGTACAAATCGTTTTGGCAACACTTGGTCAATGGCGGCAGCTTTAGCGACACGGTTGCAAGAAAATCGGCGTTAGGTGAAACGAAGTGGCTTAAGGCAAGCTACGTAGCGGTGAATAAGCATGGCGTTACAGAAATTCATGCCATTTACCACGATATCACTGAACATGAAAACGCCTATTTTGCTGGTAAAGCAGTGACTGACGCACTAAACAAGTCGATGGCGGTAATTGAGTTTCATCCTGATGGAACAATTATCACGGCAAATGAGAATTTTACTGCAACAGTGAAATACAGTTTGGCCGACATTCAAGGTAAACACCATCGCATGTTCTGTCGCGATAAGTTTTATCAAGAAAATCCTAATTTTTGGGATAACCTTGCCCGCGGTAATTTCTCTTCAGGCCAGTTTGAGCGCGTAGATGCGCACGGTAACGCATTGTGGTTGGAAGCAACGTACAACCCCGTGTTTGACGCTTCGGGCCGAGTAGTAAAAGTTATTAAATTTGCATCTAACATTACCGATGCAATTAACGAAAAGAATGCAATCGCACAGGCGGCGGAACTCGCAGTATCAACGGCAGAAGAGACGTCTCAAATTGCCCATGAAGGAGCCTCGTCACTTCAACGAAGCGTTGAGATTTTCAATACAGCCATGTTAGAAGTTGAGCAAACCAATCAACTTATGCACGAACTGAGTGAGCAATCGCTAAAAATTGAAACCATTGTGACAACGATTAGTGGCATTGCTGAGCAAACCAACCTTTTAGCACTAAATGCCGCTATTGAAGCTGCACGTGCAGGCGATCAAGGTAGAGGATTTGCTGTAGTAGCAGATGAAGTGAGGCAGCTAGCGCAACGTACCAGCGATTCGACTGTGGAAATTGAAAGTGTAGTGGCAGAGAACAGAAAGCTTGCTGACAAATCCACGAAGAAAATGGCAGGCGTTAAAGACAGTGTTGACCAAAATAGTCAACAGATTGCGCAAGTGCAAAGCATTATTGATGAAATTCAAAAAGGCGCATTGAATGTATCTGAAACTGTATCAGGTATTCTACGCTAGCAGTCATGTTAAATTAGTAAAAAGGGCTGTTGTATCATCAACAGCCCTTTTTTTTAAACCCGCTTTTTCACACAGCCGATTTTTCGCGTACGCATACGTACAAGCCTAGCACCGTTTAATTGTGGGGGGGTTATTTTGCGTGCACCACGCTAGCAATCTGCTGCTGTTGAATATTCAGGTACTTCTTGATGCTTTCCCCGTTCTTGCCATATTGATCAACAAACGCAGCGACAGATAGTCCGTTACACGTCATGTCCTGTGCTACGTACTTTTTATCTAGCGCAGATTCTTTAATTTGTTCATGTAGCTTCCACTTGTTCCCGGTAGCGGCAGCAACGCAAAGGTTAGAGGTGACCGAATCGTCGGTAGGCTTAAATTCTACAGAAGCTAAAGCACTTCCGGTGAACACAGTAGTAAGAGCAACAATAGCGATAGCAGTAATACGTGATTTCATAGCATGATTTCCTTATTGGGACGAAGTTACGTTGTTGTGGCGTTACGCCTTGGCCACACTCATATTCACTATTACAATCACTGCGCCAACTTTATAAAACCATTTAAATTCATAAACTTAACTTCAAATTAAGAAATAAGCCCCCGCTAGAACGGTAAACGAAATACGACCTTTCAAGATAATTCGCCAAATAGTAGTATTTTTGACCACTGCGTTCTATCTGAGCCTATCGTCGTCTAAAATTTCGTTTTATTAAGCGATAAAACACACTGCTTACCTTATTTGGCTTAAATAAAAAATTGTCTTAGCTTACAATGCGCTGATGACTTATCCCGTTCCAGCTAAACAGGTTGAAACCCTGTACGAAATTAAGAAAAGCAAATTCATTGCTTGTGCCGGCTTTGCAAATTCTCGTGAAAGTGCAATGGCGCTTTTAGATAGTGTGAAACAACGGTATCCCGACGCCAGACACCATTGCTGGGCTTATGTTTTTGGCAACCCTAACTCGCCAAGTAGCGCGGCGATGGCTGATGACGGCGAGCCTAGCGGCACTGCCGGTAAACCCATATTAAATGTACTCCAGCACAAAGATATCGGCGACATTATGATTATTGTCACGCGGTATTTTGGCGGAATTAAATTAGGTGCGAGTGGATTGGTAAGGGCTTACTCGGCTGCAGCACAGCAAGCCATAGATGCTCTTGAGGTACGACAAGAGATAAAGCTGGAACCGCTTAGCGTAGACATCGATTTCAAACATGAGCAGTTTGTACGTCACTTGGTAGAGCAAGCTCAAGGTAAAATTGCGAACTGTAACTATGGAAGCAGCGTGGTAATAAATGTTGAGCTACCTTTAGATGCACTGGAAGACTTTAGAAAACAGATGGCCCCCATTGCTTTTTCAGTGTCATTTGAAAACGAGTAAGTCCTAGAAAACAATAAGCAAGTGATAAAATTAGGGCTAGCTTTTGATGGTTTCTATATGTAAATAAAAAAGGCTCTGAAAACCACCAGAGCCTTACCTTTTAATCTCACATAACTAGGACCTGTTGACCTTATCCTTTAAAGGTGCCTCGAATGGGGTAGTTGTTATCTGGGTTACGTATAAACTCCAAGCCTGATACGAGTTGCTCTAAGTCAGGGCGCACAAACGGCGCGTTTGCTATTTCAGCAATATGAATGTCGTTTTTTTCATTCACTACAAATAGCGCAGGTTCAGCAAAATTGTGGTCGGTTTCTTTATCTGAGCGCGGCTTGGAGATGTATAGCCCAAGTTTTTCCATATCTTCTTGCGAGAGACCGTAAGCAATAGGGAACGTAATCGACAGGTCGTCTAGATGCTCATCGAGCTGTGCTTTGCTGTCACCACTTACAGCCACCAAATCAATATTGAGCTCGCGTAGACGACCTTTATAATCTTCTAATTTGTTCAGGAATTTAGTACATATTGGGCAGTGTTTACCGCGATAAACAACCACCATTTTCCAATCACATCCCTCTTCTTTATTGGTAAGCGACACCGTTTCCCCTGTGGATAGGGTTGCTGAGACATCGGGAAATGTCGTTGCTGGATGCATTTTTTGCGTATACATAAAAACTCCTTAAAGTCGGTTTAATCCTTCAAAGTACAAGCAAGATCGCGATAAGCTGCTTTGTACAGATACACATCAAAGTAAAATTCTATACGTTGTACCCAACTTTCAGATCTTTTATTTGAACAATTGTTCAAATTTTTATTATTTTTCCTATCGCGTTTTCTATACCAGTGACAATCGAGTAGGAGGGAGTTTTACAACTCCCGTCCTCTCACACCACCGGGCATACGGTTCCGTACCACGGCGGTTCATATTAACACTGGAACTGTCGGT
>Ga0208815_1000424_pt1 | contig 11713 bp, 12 predicted proteins | sample Virmet3438_5245_FD_185733 | JGI IMG/M metagenome (GOLD analysis project Ga0208815, IMG submission 185733) | Marine viral communities from the Southern Atlantic ocean transect to study dissolved organic matter and carbon cycling - metaG... | ecosystem: Environmental > Aquatic > Marine > Oceanic ... | reverse complement strand
TTCTTGATCTGCCCTCTCCCCTGCTCTATTATTCAATATAAACCAAATTATCTTAAACAATAAAAAAGCACCTAATTATGTCCTCAATGTTAATTCATGTCGAAAATGTACCGATGGCGATCGCTGAATCAGATCGCGACCGCGTAATTGGAAACTTACGTGAGTTAAAAGACGATGTATGGGAATTAAAGTCAGAAAATACGAAACGCGCTTATCAGTATGACTTTAATCAGTACCTGGGTTTTTGCAAAGATAATGCGTTGCCGGCGATGGCCAGCGATGTCAATGTGACTAAAACAACGTGTCGTGCCTATCTGGACTACTTAATGTCTACCAAGTTGAAGCATCATTCGATACGTCGAAAAATTGCGTCAGTGCGCTATTTCATCGGGGTAAGCGAATTACCCGACCCATGGAAACAGTCAAAACTCTTTGCCGAATACACCAACCATAAGATAAATCAAAAGCCCAGCCGCCAGTCGCAAGCCGCGCCCATGCGCCTTGAAAATATTGACGCCATCAATGAAAAACTCGATACGGATTCACTGATTGGGTTACGTGACGCCGTCATCTTCAATACAGCGATAGACACGATATTCCGCGCATCCAATTTGTTAGCCATTGAGCTCCATCACATCGATTTTGCCAAACAACGGATCTTCGCACCCCGCTCTAAAACCGATAAATCAGGTAAAGGGCAATATGGCTATATATCAACAACCACTATCAATCTTATCGATAAATGGCTTACGAGAACGGGTATTACTGATGGCCCCTTATTGCGTAAGTTATCGCCCAAGCAAACGGTGCAAGATAGCGCGATGCAATACCATGCTCTCTTAGCCAGATATAAGAACTTAGCGTCCTTACTCAATCTTGAATTCAAACCAAGCTGCCATAGTACCCGGGTCGGAGGTGTAGTAACCATGTTTGAGCGGGGTGTCGCATTAGATCAGATTCAAAAAGCGGGTGGATGGACAAGTTCAGCGATGCCGATGCATTACGGTGAAGAGTTTGATGTAACCAAAACAGGTATGGCCAACGTGAGATAACATGGATTATCTTTTGAGAATTTACGGTAAAACTAACCAGACTGTGATTGAAAACACCGTAGGATTAAAAATTGATAGCGCTGATTATATTTTATGCTAATTTAAGTTATTACTCGTTGATGGTGTTGTGTTTTTAGATGTTTGAGCACAAATCAGCACAGCATATGCTTAAATCATAAAATAATCAGTGTCATCAGACATTTATGTGATTTTCAGGTGAATTCCTATTGTTTAGGTAAATTGCACCCTTATCAGTCATATTTTTTTACTGAACGATTATTTCGTAAGTAACTGACAGCGTTAGAAAAAAGAAGAGCTAAGTATAAATTGTCAAATATTTGCTTGCTGCTGAAAAAACCTATTTATATTAGTGATATATGCCGTTGTTCACTATCCATTGAATGTCTTTAATACAATGGTCAGTACGTAACATAATGAGCCTTTACATGAACGCCAAACCTAATCTTAGATTATGCGATGAGAATGATGCTATGCAGGTGGAACCCTCCTTTGAGTTTGTACTTACACAAATAGATTCTCTGAAGACTGAGTTCGCCGATATTGAAGCGGTTCTTTACGACCAGCTGGCTATCGAAGGTCAACTTAAGACACTAGATGCGTTGTCATTACAAAAAGCGGTTGATTGTGTGGAGTCAGCATCTAAGCATTTAGAGAGTTATGTCATCACGCCCGATGTGAAATCGGTGGTCATAGCCATGCTTATGCTTGATATCCAATTGGAATATCGAAAATTTTCGTCGATATGCCCACGATTGGTGGGAAAAAAGATCTCAGAGCTTGGGTATCGCGCTATGTTTTTGAAGTTCTTTGACCTCGTAGAGCGTGAAATAGCGCGCTACGATAATCAAAAAGTGCCGTCTACTGACATAGCCAACCCAATAACCGCTTTAGAGAACCACATTCAACAGGAAGTCGCTAAGGAAGTAAAAAAAGTGGTTGGTCCGGTCAATAGCATCATTCAACTTCTTATGAATGACTATGCATTTCTCACATCTGTTTCAGGTGTGACAAGAGAATCTCAAACGAAAGACAGGTACCGTTATTTCAGAATGGCCAAGGAAACGCGAGAAGGGTATATCAAGCGCTTTAAAGAAAGTGTGATTGCGGCATGGGACAAAGTCACAACACTCAATGAAGAGCTGATTGAGCTAAAAGCAGCAAAAAAATCACAAATTATGTCTTTAAATAAAGAGTTAAAGAAAACACGAGAAAAGGCGCTGCAGTTCCAAAATATCCCGGACCCTATGAGTGAGTTGTTGGGTATAGATATTGGTGTGAATAAGGACGAAGAAATCGCGTCATTGTCGAAAAAAGTAGACAGTTTAGAGTCCGTCAATACAGAGCTCCAACGGGAAAATATCCGATTGAAGAAATTATTGGCCACCTCAGGGTTGTGAACATGACTACCATGACAATACCAACGATCCGTGGCGTTAGTTACGAAGAAAAAAGAGACCGGTGGCGTTGTTATCATCGTCGATTTGGTAAGCCAACACTACAACTACGTTTTGAAAGTCAATACGATGCTGTTTGGAAGAAGATTGAACTATGTGCCGATGAAGGCACGTTTCCTTTCGTAAAAACAGTGAAAGAATCCGATACAACATTACCTGTTGGTTTACGTTATGGTCGCTATGGCCCCACTGGTCGTCCTTTTGTTGGAGCCATTCTTCCTGTAAAAAATAACTCGAAATTAATGCCCTTTTACTATCGCGATTATCACTTTGACTCTCTGTTTCAGGCTGTTAAAGACGCTGGCCAGTGTCGTTTTGAATATTGCATGCAGCGTTTATCAAAAGAGTTAGAGCACTTCCCACCAGCCAAACAAAGTGTCATTCACAAATTAGAGCGAAACGCTCAGAACAGACTGCACCAAGAACTAGAGTTATGGGCTTCTTCATTTAACGAAATATTAAAAAAGCTATCGCAAGAGCGAACAGAATGGCGCCTTTAGTAATACATTTACGCAAGTACTCTATTATCACTTTGCACAAAAGAACATAACCATGAAACCGGGCGGCGAAACTACTACAAGAAACCTAGTTGCTTCCAGTTATTGCAACGCTAGATTGAACAGAAACAAAGATGTAGTCGCTATCACTCCTAACCTCAGAAGTTATTTATTTGAATGGGGATTGCATATCTTTTGTTGGTCTTGTTGCATATTTATGTCGGTTAAAGTTTGGCAGTTGGAACCAAACCTCGATTCGAAAACCAAATTCGTTATTGGTGTGTTTACACTGGCGGGGCTCTTTAGTTTAGGCGCAGCCTTTATATGCAGAAGAAGCAGAAGAAAATTCTATTTTGACCTAAACGAAAGAGTGCTGTATGTCGGCAGTTCGAATAACCCGAAGACGAAAGTTGCCTTTGATTCGTTTGAAAAACTTATGTTTGTTACAACGCGAATATACAGTACAGAGTCGTCAATGACTTGTTTTGAACTAAGTGTTTTAACCAATGACCAAAAAAGAATCGTTTTAATGTATCACGGTGACTATAACGCTATACAAGATGATTCAGATGTACTCGCTGAAATACTGGGGTTAGAGGTCGAAAGTTTAGAGGCTTGAAACCACTCAGGGCATTGAACGGAGCGTTTTTATGATAACAGAAGTTAGCAGCGCTGAGATCAGGAAAGCCAGATTGGGCGTCTGTTTTGTCGCTATAATCGCGCTAATATTTGTCATCGTATTCTTAATTCAAGTGTCTAAAGGGGTAGTTGGGCCGATTTCTGCTTTAAATTGGGTTCCAAAGAACGCCACCTTAATAAATGTCTCTATTGACGAAATGACGACAACAACTACTAAAGATAATCGAAGCCAATATACGTTGTATACGCCTCGCATTCTGTACAAATATACTGTTAGTGGTCAAGAATATATCGGACGAAAAGTAACCTGGTCTGATATATATGACGACGGTTATATGCGTGAGTTGGGACATGAATTAAAGAGAAAGTTGGCTGCAAACGTTCCAATCGAAATTCACGTAAACCCCAGTAACGCTGCAGAGTCTATTGTGGTGAAAAATATTATTTGGGAGCATATGTCTAAGTTGCTTGTCGGTTTTATTATTTCTTGGGCTGTTTTTCTTTGGTTAGCTTACGTTCTCGTCTTCAAGTTGAAACACAAAAAATAATTATCTCTAGCTGATTAAATGATAATTTTTAGCAATTTTCATCTTCATACCTTACTTCCCATACCTCACCCATCAGTGGTTTATCGTTTGTACGTCCCTTTCGGGTACTGAGCATTTCTTCATCAAGTGAAATCGGCGTACAGATTAAGGTAATTTTATCGTTAAACTGATTTCTGATAAGTTCGCACATTCTCTCCCAGCGCGCCTCTGAGGCACTTTCTGAGGCGGCAGCCATCATAACCATAAAGTTGCGCTCTAACGGGTGTCCTGCTGGAGCAGCCAGTGCAAACTCTGCTAATCTTACTATGTCTGCAATATGGCCTTCTACGTTATAGCTACGCTTCAGCTCTATAATATGCCTAATGTTTCCTGTTCGCTGCGAGCGCACCACAATATCCACTTTACCGGGTCGAGATATTAGTGCCTCATCTATTTCTTCTGATGCACAGATTGCCTTTACAGTATCTTCCATAGAAAAAGTAAACGTCTTGAAGTGCTGATGAACATGTCTTGCAATAAATACCGACAAAAAATATTCTGGCAAATCGTTTATAGATTTGCCTGTCATTTCTTCCGCTTCTAGGGCTGCTTCCGCCCCTGCTTCAGCGAGAACCAGTCTTAGCGACCTTTTCGTACTCAATGTATTATCCTATTGTTGCTGAGATATCGTTTGGCTATTAATCCTTCACCTAAACGACAGAGTCAAAACTTTCTCATTGTCACAACTTCGTACTCAGGCTTCAAGTTAGCCTCCATTCAGCCTACGATGTCGCTTATGGCGTTTTCAGTACAAATTATGCACATAAAAAACTGGCTTTATATTGTTTTATATCTAAAATATATAATTATAAATTAAAGGTGAAAAAGGTTATAAAGCAATGGACAGATGGCACTACCCTCGGCACAAACTGTGTGACTATATACTGCAAGGTATGCAACAAGGGCTACTTGAAAGGGTTACTTTTTTTGCACCTCGCAAGCGTGGCAAAACACAGTTTATCACGCGTGACGTTATTCCTGCCTGCGACAAGATTGATGTATTACCCATATACATAGACTTCTGGTCAGACAAAGAATCGCCCCAGAATGCCTTTATTGATGCCGTCACGACCACGCTTGAATCACGTCGCAATCTATTTTCAAAAATCCTGGCAAAGCTTAAGTTCACACCTGCTGTTTCATCGTCGGGCGTAACAGTTAAAGCAGAAGCAAATGCCACGAGTTCACAGCGCCCTACTCTGCATTCGGTTTTTGATGCGCTTAATACCCATGACACGCCTATCCTGTTATTACTTGATGAGGTTCAGCATCTTGCGACGTCTGCTGACTATGCAAGCTTTACCGCGGCCTTACGAAGCTTCATGACTGCGCGAAGTGATAACAAGATAAAGGCCATTTTCACCGGATCATCACAGGAAGGGCTTAATAAGCTATTTAAAAACACCAAAGCCCCTTTTTATGATGCAAGCCAGACTATTCCTTTCCCACAATTGGATAGAGATTTCGTCGTTCACCAGCTGGGGGTTTTTAAATCTGTCACCGGTGGACGTGAACTCGTTGAGGAATTAGCTTTCTCAATTTTTACGCAGCAACAGTTTCATCCAGCGCGGTTCTCTGAAATGCTTAAATTCATGGCGCTTGAAGGGATATATGATATACAAGTCGGTTTTGATGAGCATGACCAGCGTTACTTATTAAATGAGCGCAGTGAATTTGCTAAGTCCATTGAGCAACTGAATTCACTCGATAAAGTGCTACTTAAATTACTGGCCAAGGACTGGAGCAAAGGGCTCTACACGGATGAAACAAAAAGTGTGCTTGAATCTGAATTGGGTAAGCGCCCCAGTAATCCACTGATTGGCGCAGCGCTGACGCGCTTGGCTGAGCAGGACCTTATTTATAATGAATCTCGGGGGGTCTGGCTGGTGGCCGACCCTTCACTTAAATCATTTATGTCGGAAAAGTAGCAGGACTCCTTTTCATCAGTATCATTGAATAAAACACATCGACGAAGTAGTCTTCGCGAGTTAAAACAAAAGGAAAAGATTTACACCATGAGTACCTCTATGCAAATCAATCAGGACGATATCAACAAAGCCGTATGGGCGGCTTGTGACACGTTCCGCGGCGTTATCAGTGCCGATACCTACAAAGACTTTATACTCACTATGCTTTTCTTAAAGTATATCTCGGACGTATATAAGGACGACTATAACCGTCTAGTACAGCAATATGGTGATAACCCTGAGCTCATCCATGCAATGATGTCGAAGCAACGTTTTGTGTTACCTGAAGGCGCAAGCTTCTGGGACTTGTATGAAAAACGCTATGAGCCCGGCAATGGTGAGCGTATCGACAAAGCCTTACACGCGATTGAAGAAGCTAACGGCAGTAAGCTTAAGAACGTCTTTCAAGACATTAGTTTCAATACGGACCGCTTAGGCCAAGAAAAACAAAAGAACGACTTACTACGTCATCTATTGGAAGACTTTGGTAAGGACATCTTAAACCTAAGCACAGAGCGCGTAGGCAGCCTTGATATCATCGGTAATGCCTATGAATACCTTATCAAACACTTTGCCGCTGGCAGTGGCGCCACCGCGGGTGAATACTACACGCCTCCAGAGGTTTCTACCCTTTTAGCAACTGTTTTAGAGCCTGTTGAAGGCGATGATATTTGCGACCCTTGCACAGGGAGTGGTTCATTGCTCTTAAAATGTGGCGCTATGGTGCGCAAAAATTCAGGTTCAAAAAAATACGCATTGTACGGACAAGAAGCCATTGGCTCGACATGGGCCTTAGCCAAGATGAACATGTTCCTACATGGCGAGGACAACCACAAAATCGAATGGGGCGATACTATACGTAACCCACTGCTGTTAGATAAAGACGGTAAGGGCTTATTGCACTTTGATGTGGTCACCGCTAATCCTCCTTTTTCTTTGGATAAGTGGGGCCATGATGATGCCAGTAACGACCCATTTGGCCGCTTCCGTAGAGGCATCCCGCCAAAGACTAAAGGTGACTACGCGTTTATCACCCACATGATTGAAACGCTCAAACCTGAAACTGGGAGAATGGCGGTAGTTGTGCCACACGGAGTCTTATTCAGAGCATCAAGTGAAGGCAAAATTCGTCAACAGCTGATTGAAGAAAACCTGCTTGATACGGTGATTGGCCTGCCAGAAAAGCTGTTCTTTGGTACCGGCATCCCAGCCGCCATCTTGGTATTCAAAAAGCATAAAACAGACAAAAACGTATTGTTTATTGATGCCAGCCGTGAGTTCAAATCAGGCAAAAACCAAAACCAGCTAACTGAAGAAAGCATTCAGAAAGTCATCGATACCTGCAAAGCGCGTGAAAGCGTTGACAAATACGCATACCTTGCCACTTTTGATGAAATTAAAGAAAACGACTTTAACCTCAACATTCCTCGTTATGTTGATACCTTTGAAGAAGAAGCTGAGATTGATTTAGTGGCAGTGCGCACTGAGCGTGTGCAGCTTAAAAGCGAGCTGCAAACCCTTGAAGCAGAGATGGATGGTTACTTAAAGGAGTTGGGTTATGGTGCCTAATGGATGGAACACACTCGCTTTAAGCGAGATTACAAAAGAAAAAATATCATATGGGATAGTACAAGCTGGTCCCCATGTTACCGATGGCATTCCTTATATTAAAAGTGCTGATGTAGGTGGTGAAATAGATGTTGATTCACTTCAAAGAACAGCCAAGGAAATACATCACAAGTACAGGCGTTCATCAGTACACCCTAATGACATTGTATTTTCTTTACGTGGAAATATTGCTCGAACAAGTATCGTTCCAACAAGCTTGCAGGAAGCCAACTTAACGCAGGGTACAGCCCGAATTTCCGTAAATGATAAAAATGATACCAAGTTTGTATATTATAAATTGGCTAGCACGCCAATTCTCAATAGAATTAATGCATTAAGTAAGGGTTCTACATTTAAAGAAATTTCTCTGGAGGAACTAAGAAAAGTAAAACTTCCTCTCCCCCCACTCCCTGAGCAACGCAAAATCGCCAAAATCCTATCCACTTGGGATAAAGCGATTAGCACAACCGAGCGCCTAATTGTCAACAGCAAACAGCAGAAAAAAGCCCTCATGCAACAACTGCTCACTGGGAGAAAGCGCCTGATTGATGATTCAGGTAAACCGTTTGAGGGTGAGTGGGAAGAAGTTAATCTGTCAAGTTTAGCGTTATCGGGTAAATCTAATTTCACTGACGGTGACTGGATCGAATCTCCTTTTATTTCCGAATCGGGGTGTAGATTAATTCAAACCGGAAATATAGGGGTTGGTGTGTTTAAGGGCAAAAGCCAAAAGTACATCTCTGAATCAAGTTTTCATGAGCTGAAATGCACGGAAGTAAATATTGGCGACTTATTAATTTGCCGATTAGCAGAGCCTGCTGGAAGAGCGTGTGTCGTTCCTGATTTAGGCGAGGAAAAAATGTTAACTTCTGTCGATGTTACGATCATGAAAGTAGATATTAACAAGTCTTCCGCAGAGTTTTTGAGCCACTATTTTAGTTTAGAACACACTTTATACACCGTATCTACCTTATGCGGTGGATCTACTAGAAGTAGAGTATCTCGAACTAATTTAGGAAAAATGAAAGTACATTTACCTGAAGTTAATGAACAGAAAAAAATAACATCTGTACTAACCAATGCCGACAAAGAAATCGAATTGCTAGAACAACAGCTTGCTGACTTAAAACAAGAGAAAAAAGCCTTAATGCAGCAATTGTTAACCGGCAAGCGCAGAGTGAAAGTGGATGATGAGGCGGTCGCATAATGACACAAAAGCGACCACGCACCATCCAAATCTTCTTGACGACGGGCGACCCTGCCGGTATTCGCATTGCCGAGCAAACCACGTCCATTGTCCGCGTTATTGAAGTACCGCGCAGTGATATCGCTGAATTCGTAAAAATGCCGGAAGCCAAGCAAGTGGGTCTGTATTTCTTAGTATCTGGTGATAGCAAAGAGGAGCTATATATTGGGCAGTCGGGTGATGTTGGGGCGAGGCTCACTCAGCATCACAAAGATGAGAAAAAAGACTGGGAACGTGCTTTGGTGCTGGTGTCACTGACCAACAACCTCACTCAAACTCATGTGTTATATTTGGAATCGCTGTCGATTGAAAAAGCCCGTCAGTGCCAGCGTTATGAGCTGTTAAATGGTAATGGCGGACAAAAGCCCCGCACGCCCATTCCGCTCAAAGCCGATTGTGATGAAATCCATGAGATAGGTAGTTTATTATTGGCCACACTGGGCTATCCGCTGTTTGAGTCACTGACTGACCAATCTCCTACCCAAGCTGAACAGGTCTTTGTATGTAACCGTGCATCGGTTAACGCGAAGGGGATTTATACTAATGAGGGCATGGTGGTGCTGAAAGGCTCTACGGCGCCTTACATAACCAAACGCAAAACCGATAACCGCATGGTAGAAATTCGCGAAAAATTACTAAGCAAAGGTGTTATCTCGCTATCAGGGGATAACATTCTGTTTGACCGTGATTATTTGTTTAAAACGCCCAGCGGTGCATCCGGCTTTCTGCTACTGAGCTCATCGAACGGCTGGGTCAACTGGAAAACAGAGCAAGGCGTGACGCTGCATGACCATGAGGGAAGAGCGCTTTCCTTGGCTGAGCGATAAAATTATGCAAAAGCGAGTGAAGGTTACTTCAGTAATTGTTCTTCGGCAATGTACTCGCCTTCGTAGTAAGGACTTGGTATCTTTAGGGCATAAGGTTATGCCCTGACGCGCTAATAAATGGAGATAATAAACGTAATGGAAGACATCCGAAGAATGGCAGCCAACTTCAACGAAGAGTTTAGTGCAAAACTTCCCGCACTCACGCTCCTGACCAATTTGGGCTATACCTTCATTCCTCCTGCTGAGTGCGAGACGCTCAGAGGTAACTTATCGGGCGATACTAACAAAAGCACTCAGCAAGTCATCCTGCTTCCCATCTTGCGACGATTTTTAGCGAAGCAAACCTTTTCTTTTCAAGGTAAAACGTACCCATTATCTGAAGCAGCTATTGATAAAGTCATCCATCAACTCAGCCCTGCGATGAACTTAGGGCTACTGACGGCCAATGAGAACATCTATGACGCCCTCATGTACGGGGTGAGTGTTACCGAGTTTATTGACGGCAAAAAAGCCTCGCCCACAATAAAGTTAATTGATTGGAATACGCTCACAGAAAACGCATTTCACTTCACGGAAGAGTATGTGGTACAAACCGCCCCTGCTACCGGGCGACGCATTCCCGACATCGTATGCTTTGTAAATGGTTTACCGCTTGCGGTAATTGAGGCCAAGCGCCCTAATGATGCAAAGACAGGAAAGCTCACCACGTCAGCAGGTATCTCCCAACATTTACGCAATCAGGGGCACGATGAGATTCCGCATTTATTCGCGTTCAGTCAATTGCTGCTTTCCATTAATGGGTATGACGGCTTGTATGGCACCACCGGGACGAAAGAAAAGTTTTGGGCCAAGTGGAAAGAAGAGCTAATAACCGAGGCCGAGTTTGGCGCCCTAATCAATAAACCACTTTCTCAAGACAAACTCGATTTACTGCTTAACCATCGCCCTGCAAACGTAAAAGCTGAGTTCTTGTCACTATTGAATGCAGGAGAGCTCGCGGTAACGGACCAAGACCGACTGCTTATCAGCCTACTAAGGCCAGACCGCCTACTTGAAATGAGTCGTCTGTTTACGCTTTTTGATAAAAAAGCGGGGAAAATTGTGGCGCGGTACCAGCAGGTATTTGGTATCAAAGCATTGATAGAGCGTATTAGTTCGTTTGATAAGTCCGGCTCTCGTGAAGGCGGTGTGATTTGGCATACTACGGGCAGTGGTAAGTCATTCACTATGGTGTTTTTATCAAAAGCTCTGATATGGCTTGAAGCCCTTGCGCAATGTCGCGTGATTATCGTTACTGACCGCGTGGACTTGGAAGACCAACTGAGTCGTACCTTTGCCTCTGGTGGCGTGTTAACTGACAGAGATAAAAAAGATGCCATGGCCACATCAGGTAAACGACTTGCCCAGCAAATCGGTCAAGGTAACGAACGCGTTATCTTCTCCATTATCAATAAATTCGGCTCTGCCATAAAGCACGAGGAGTGCTTCAATGATAGCCCGAATATTCTTGTGCTGGTGGATGAAGGCCACCGCAGTCAAAACGGTGAAAACAATATCCGTATGCAGCAAACCCTGCCCAATGCCGCGTTTGTCGCCTTCACCGGCACACCATTACTGAAAGACGATAAAACAGAGAACAAATTCGGTAAAATCATTCACTCTTATACCATGCAGCAAGCGGTAGAGGATAAAACTGTTACGCCTTTGTTGTATGAAGAACGCATACCTGAATTAGCCGTGCAGGATAAAGCCATTGATGCCTGGGAACCAGGCATCAATGGCTTTATCCTGCACGGCTAATTCAGGTATGCGTTC
>Ga0208815_1000422_pt1 | contig 11749 bp, 12 predicted proteins | sample Virmet3438_5245_FD_185733 | JGI IMG/M metagenome (GOLD analysis project Ga0208815, IMG submission 185733) | Marine viral communities from the Southern Atlantic ocean transect to study dissolved organic matter and carbon cycling - metaG... | ecosystem: Environmental > Aquatic > Marine > Oceanic ... | reverse complement strand
CTGCTATTGACGCAGGTGCCGCTGGCGCAATTTCAGGCTCGGCGACAGTGAATATTATCGCTGCCAATTTATCGGACAGTCACAAAATGCTAAGCGAGCTCGGCAGCTTTGTTGAAAGCATGAAAGCAGCTACGGCAAAAGGATAAGCGTATGCTATATATGATTTGTGCAACCGATGTGGCGGACAGTTTAGAAAAACGCCTAGCGGCGCGCCCTGCTCACCTTGAACGTTTGAATGCATTAAAAGATGCGGGCCGTTTAGTCATGGCAGGCCCTTTCCCTGCTGTTGATAGCCCAGATCCTGGCCCAGCCGGCTTTACCGGCTCTCTAGTGGTAGCAGAGTTTGATTCGCTAGAAGCTGCTCAAGTATGGGCAGACGCCGACCCGTACATCGAAGCTGGTGTTTATGAAAGTGTTGTAGTTAAACCTTACAAAAAGGTTTTGCCTTAGATTTTGAGCTAAGCGTTATATCGTAATTAATGTTAAATAGCGAAAGCCCCTTGAGACCGAAAAGTTCCGGTTTTAAGGGGCTTTTTTGTTGCTTCAACAATAATGAAGCTAACACTTATTTATCGAACTAGTGTGGACAGACACTCACTTGCTAGACTAACGAGGACACACACTCGTCAACTAGTGTGGACAGTCACTCATTTACTAAACTAATGAGGACACACACTCGTAATTATTTGCCAAGCTTCATACTGTTGATAATGGACAGTCACTTAATAATCAGCCAACAATCGTAATAAACAATCCCTTGTGGACAGACACTCGCTCCTCTAAGTATGTGTCCCAGCGCCTCGAAGCTTCGTCATAAAATTGGCCCATAATACTGCGTTTAAAGATCGACCTTTTCGTGTTCACCCATCTCTTCTGGCTTTACGGTTTTACCAGTAAGCACTTTAAACATGCCTTTGAGTGAAGGGTCTGCATCCCACACTTCTGCATCTATAAGTTCGAAGCGAAGCATTAATAAAGAAGGATCATCTCTACCTTTCTCGAACCATGCTTCTACTGGATTAGACCAGTATTTATCAATCACCTCTTTACGTGATTCAACAGTGAGATTGCCTCGGATACAAGCAAATACATCATGACCTTTGGATGCAAAATGAACCATGGCTTTTCCACCTTTAGCAATGCGGTTGTCTCGACTAGTGTAAAACCAAAACTCGCTATCAGCGTCTTTATCAAGTTGGGCGTACATAGGCTCGGCATGCATATCCTCGCCTACCAGACTTACCATTACTTTTGGACTATCTGACATTGCTTTCCACATTGTTTTCTTAATATCGCTAGACATAGCTCCTCCTTGTTGAAAATAAGTGTCTGTCCGACGTTACTATTGAATTGAGCAGTTGAACTAAACGCCTTATTTTAATTTTATTGATTCATATGAAGCTTATGCCTCGCACGTGGCATGCCAAAAAAGTCAATATCATCCCGCTCAGCTGCCAAAAGAGTTATTGAGAAACGTAAGCTCTTCACTACACACTAGTTAGGTACAGCTTTGGACACACACTCATACATCCATATGAGCGTTGTGAACTAATTTACAAAAACCGTGGACAGTCATTCGTTTGCACAATAAACATTGGTCCCCCTTAATAACAATCAACAAAGTGGACAGACACTTTTTCAAAGTAGGAGTAAAGATTACTCAATATGACTTACTAACGAGAGCACTTAAATATATGCGTCACTTTGAAGCTTAGAAATAGACTTGTGGACAGACACTCTCATTTTGACTTCCGGCCTCTTAGCAACTAAGTGTCTGTCCACAATAATTGCTCATTCACAATATTTGCTCTTTCGTAAATGCCATTTACTTAAGGCTTATATACAGCTTTTGCTCCGCAAGGTAGACTAAACCCAGTTCAGAATCGGTTCAGTTAACCAAGTTATACTTATCTGTAGTTTGGCCTGAGTGGGATAATAATTGTGAGGTTGTATGAAATTATCGCTTCGTGTTGCAGTAGTTTGTTTAGTGTTAGCTTTGTCTAACACAGCGCCAGCTTTGGCGTTTCAAGACTCTGGCGGCGATATATCAAAAAGCGAAGCTGCTGAGCGTGCTCGCGTTGCTGTAAATGGACGCGTCTTAAAAGTTGAACAGACCTCAAAAAACTACCGGGTAAAAGTACTTAAAAAGTCAGGGCGAGTAGTATCAGTAGATGTAGACAAACGCTCAGGCAAGGTAAAAACAAATAAAGATAAGGACTAACATGCGTATCCTCGTAGCCGAAGACGATAGCAGATTATTAACCCAGCTTGATGCGCTCCTTCAGCAAAATGGCTATAGCGTAGACCTCGCAGATAATGGTGAGCACGCGCTTTTTCTCATTAAAGAATATAGCTATGACCTGGCTGTCGTCGACATCGGCATGCCAAAGCTAGACGGATTTGAGGTTATACGAAAAGCCCGTCAAGCTGATATTTCCTGCCCTATACTCATTTTAACTGCTAGAGATAGGTGGCAAGAGAAAGTGGAAGGCCTTGATGCCGGAGCCGATGACTACCTCACCAAACCCTTTCATAACGAAGAGTTACTTGCTCGAACAAAAGCACTAATTCGACGAGCTTCAGGACAAGCGAACCCAACCATTCAGTTCGGCCCTATCTCACTGGATACCGTTAGTGAAGAACTATCGTTAAACGGTCAAGCTCTGGAACTAACAGCTTACGAATACAAAGTCATGGAGTACCTTATGCTTAACCCGCAAAAGGTCATCTCAAAAACAGAGCTAACCGAGCACATTTATGACCAAGATTTCGATTTAGATAGTAATGTCATAGAGGTTTTCGTTGGAAGACTGCGGAAAAAGCTGGACCCGACCGGTGAGTTAAAGCCAATCGAAACCCTTCGAGGTAGAGGCTATAGGATAAATAGAAGTTTATGAGGCAATTGTCGCTACGTCTTCGGAGTATCTTTCTAGCGATTGTTCTTCTAGCGTTATTTGCGCCCTTTACTGTTGTCATTTTAGACGAGGCATATACTGATAGCCTTACGCAAGCCAAGATGAGTGAGCTTAGGTTGATGAACTTAGGTCTGTTATCGGCTTTCGAGTTAGATGGCGACCTGCCCTATATGCCTGAAATTTTATACGAAGAGCAGTTAAACCTTCCGGGATCAGGTTATCTTGGCGTGATTGTGTTTCGAGACGAAGTAATTTGGCAGTCAGCCTCAGCTCTTGAATATACCTTTGCACCACCTGAGATAGACGTTGCAGTCGGTAACGAGTTATTTTTGGATTCTCATACACCTAAGTTTGAAGAAGATTCCGAGTTTTTTGTATACGCCTTTACTGCGGAATTTGCTTCAAGTAGAGACTTCGAGCCTGTTCGGTTTTATATATTTAACAATAAAGCACTTTTTGAAGCAGAGCGGAATACGTTCTTAGACACGACGTGGCAGTGGATTTTCACGCTCTGTATAGCGCTCCTAATTTTTATTATTATCGGGATTAGCCTAGTACTTCTTCCTGTTAGGAAGTTAATTGACGAAATTTCACAAGCCTCAAGTGGACATAAACGCCAGTTAGAATCACGCTATCCCGTTGAATTCGATTCCTTAAAACAATCCATTAATGGTTTGCTTCAAACTGAGGCCGCCCAAAGGGCGAGATATAAAAACAGTTTAGGAGACTTAGCACATAGTTTAAAAACGCCTTTGGCAGTAGCATCGGGCACTAGCGATTTACCTACTGAGGTAAACGAAGCATTACAGCAAATTGACCGAATCATTAAACGCCAGCTGAAAAGAGCGAGTGCTGGAAAATCTAGCTGGCAACAAGCTATCTATATACTACCCATTTTGCACAAGCTTGCCGATGCAATGGACAAGGTCTATCAAGATAAAGCCCTTACTATTGAGTTTGAACTGGATGAGGATACTCAGTTTAAAGGAGACGAGACCGACTTCATGGAACTATGTGGCAACCTTCTAGACAATGCATGCAAAGCAGCGACCAATAGAATTATCGTATCAGCGTCGAAGCGTGCTGGTTGGCTAACAATTAAAGTAGAAGACGACGGCCCTGGTATTCCTGACGACAAAAAAGTGCTTTTGTTAGAGCGAGGAACTCGACTTGATACCTATACAGAAGGCCACGGAATAGGCATGGCGTTGGCGGCCGATTTAGTTTCAATCTACGAAGGTAGAATGCTCATCGAGGACAGTTCGCTTGGCGGTGCTCGTATCGTTATTCAATTTCCCAATCACGAATAGTGCTTTAAGAAGTACAACGAAGTTTGTGCATGACCGTTAAATCCTTGAGCTTTCAATTGCTCAAATATGAGAGTGGACAGACACTTGAGTTCCTACAAAAGTTGGGGCGTATGGAAAGTGGACACACACTTAATCTTGCACAAAAGTTTGGGGGGACTGACACATTCTCAACTGACTGTTTAGCTAGAAACCAATGAGAGATTTTTTTAAATCGATTGAGTGTCTGTCCACTTTCTACTTACACTAAGTTACGACGCAGACTTCTCACCTTCACTCGATAACAGCACCGCAAGCCACTTGCTCTCCTCGCGAGACTCTAATGCTATTTTTACCACCATGGTTAACGGAACTGAGAGCAACATTCCAACGGTGCCTAGCAGCCACCCCCAAAATATTAGCGAAAGGAATACCACAAGTGTAGAGAGCCCCATGCCTTTACCCATCAATCGAGGTTCCACCATATTTCCCATAATGGTATTAACAAGCACAAAGCCAAGCGCTGCGAAACCTGCTGAGGCAGGGCCAAGTTGAACAAAGGCTATCAACACTGCGGGCACAGCAGCGATAATTGAGCCAATGTTAGGAATAAAGTTGAGCATGAAAGCTAACACAGCCCAAAGCATAAAATGATCTACTCCCATCACATACAGCCAAATACCAATAATCAGACCTGTTCCTAAACTGACCACAGTTTTTATCGCTAAGTAACTGTTCACAGAACGAATAAATCTGTCGATATGCTTTAGTTTCATTCCTGGATCGGCAAGGGCAATATGCAACCGGCGTGGAATACTGTCTGCTTCAAAAAGCATGAAAATGACAGTAAGAAGAATAAGGAAAAGGTTTGAAAGTACGCCGCCCATTCCGCTGATGAAATTTGTTGCTACAGACATAGCCGTTGCTGGATCAAGGTGCGAAGCGATTAACTCTCTATTGATGTGAATATTAAATTCAGCCAATTTGGACACAACCCAGGCAAACTCGGTATCAAGCTTACTTCTATACTCAGGCAAATTTTCTCGAAACTCGGTCATAGACTGGCCAACTAAGCCAGCTAAAAGAAAACCAAAAACAACGATAAGCAGTATAACAAAAGTTATAGAGAGCCACTTAGGCACGCCGAATTTCGAGGTCCAACGTATTATTGGGCTACACGCGATCGCTATAAAAATAGAGAGAAAAAACGGTACCATGATCGTACTGGCGGCTTTAATACCAGCCATTGCCACTACTAAACATGCTAGAACGATTAGAATTTTTGCTGTTGGCGAGCGTAGTTCCATTGACATTTTGTGCTACATTCCTGACTGAAACGACAACACTTTACAACGACTTATAAACAACTACAAACAAGAGACTTCAATGAACTTTAATCTTGCCACTATTAAAATTAAAAACCTAAGACTACGCACATACATTGGCATCAATGAAGATGAAATAAAAAACAAGCAGGACGTTGTTGTTAACGTGAAAATTGATTACGACGCTGAAAAAGCGACGAACACCGACGATATGAGTGATGCGCTTAACTACAAAACGATTACAAAGGCAATCATCAAGCTTGTAGAAGACAACCGTTTTTCTCTTCTGGAAAAACTTACCGCCGATGTGCTAAGCATTGCCGCAGAACATTCTTCGGTGCGCTACGCTGAGGTTGAGGTCGATAAGCCACATGCCCTTAGATTTTCTGATTCCGTGTCCCTGACACTATCTTGCAATAAGACGGGATAAGGTCATACCTCGAGGAGCTAATTGTGAACATTCTTTTGACCGGTGGAACAGGGCTGATAGGAAGCGAATTTATTCGTCAATATTCTCGAGAACATGAATTCACGGTGATTTCTCGCGACTTTGCAAAAGCAAAGAGCAAATTGGGGGATAACGTCAAAATCGTCGAGAACGTTTCTTCGTTAGAAAATTTTGAAAGTTTCGACGCAGTAATTAATTTAGCTGGTGAGCCTATCGCCGATAAGCGCTGGACAGACACTCAAAAGAAAATAATTTGCAATAGCCGCTGGGACATCACTTCTGAGCTAGTCTCAAAAATAAATAGTTGTGATGCACCTCCGTCTGTTTTCTTATCGGGCTCCGCGATTGGTTACTACGGCAATCAAGGAGACAAGCTTGTAACTGAAGAAACTCCTCCTCATAACGAGTTCACCCATGAACTGTGCGCTAAATGGGAGACTATTGCCCAAAGTGTAGATCAAGCTAAGACACGTGTCGTAACGCTTCGAACTGGTGTAGTTTTCACCGAAAAAGGCGGAGCGTTAGGGAAAATGGCACTACCGTTTAAATTGGGGGCCGGAGGTACACTTGGTAGTGGTAGTCAATATTTGGCCTGGATCCACTTACAAGATATGGTGCGTGCTATCTCGTTCTTGCTCGAGAATAGTGCATGTTCTGGTGCATTTAACTTAACGGCACCGGAGCCTGTCACGAACAAGATGTTCTCTAAAGCGCTCGCAAAATCACTTAACCGGCCTTGCCTGTTCAATGTCCCGGGCTTTGTTATGAAAGTAGCAATGGGCGAATCGTCGACGATGATACTTGAGGGGCAAAGAGTCATTCCTCAAAAGCTTACTACCGCCGGCTTCAGTTTTGACTTCCGTTCTATCGACGAGGCGCTAAGAGAGATATATCGCGCTTAAATGAATTACTGAAATTAGCTACGTGCCTTGTGGACAGTCACTTGAATTGCTAAGCAAGTGTGTGTCCACATTTATTGCACAACATTATCGCGAGGCACTTTGCTTAGTCACAGGCCTCAAAAACATCTATTTACTATCAAACCAGAGCACTTCTCAAACTCTTCGCGAAAACCATTCTTTCGTAATTAGCGAACTTTGCTGTGAAATGCACAGTGGACAGACACTCATTTGAATTGAGTGATTGTCCACTGCCCTTAATCTAAACGGCACTTAACCGAGTGTCTGTCCGTTTTGTATTAAAGCGCATTTTAAACTAACGCAACAATACCTAAACCATATTCCGCAGCATCTGACTGGTATTAAGTGTAAGCAAACGCCAGCATCCAAACGCACCTAATATGCCTACAACGACAGCGCCAACGCTTGGCGCTATTGCCCAGTATTCTGGGTGTAAGCTTGCTTCCATTTGGAATACAGAGGTTTGAAGTAAATAAAGGCTCAACTCATTGGCCATTGCTGCCATAAAGCCTGCTACTACACCAATGATAACAAACTCAAAAATAACACTTTTTCTTATCAACGTCCCCTTTGCACCTAGCGTCCGAAGTATGGCTATTTCTTGTCTGCGTTCATCCATACTCGCCTGTACTTGTGCAATCAACACCAGACTGCCCGCTAACAATACCAGCACCAAAATAAATTCAACGGCAACAGACACCTGATCCACAATCTCTCGCAACTGATTAATTCGAGCATCAACGTCGAACATAGTTATTGATGCAAACGGTTTAAGTAGGTTAGTTAACTCTGCCTTTCTCTCGGTAGGAAGGTAGAAACTAGTAATATAAGTTGGGCTAAATGCGGCCATTGCCTCAGGGTGAATAACGAAGAAAAAGTTAGGCTGCATAGTCTGCCAATTCACAGTACGAATACTCGTTACTTTCGTTTCGACAATCTCGCTGCCCACATTAAAAGTAAGCCGATCGCCCATTTTAATGTTCAACCTTTCTGCAACGCCTTCTTCAACGGAAACCGGGAACCATCCTTCGCTGTATTGTTTATCCTCATCGCCATGCCAGTTCCCGTCAATGACCTCGTTTTCTTTTTGAAGCGCGTTGCTCCAAGTTAGGTTTGCTTCTCTGCCTAAACCTCTTCGGCCTTCTCGATTCGGCTCATCTTCTTTAGAAACCTCGGTGTTTACCCCTTCTCCATTTACCGAAACAAATCGGCCTCGAATGACAGGATAAAACTCTTCAATTTTTACGCCATTGTCAGCGAAGTGTCTGTCCAACTCGGGTTGAATATCCGGCGTAATGTTAATTAAGAAGTAATTCGGTGTACCTTCTGGCAATTGCGAGCGCCATTGCGAAACCATATCGTTGCGCATTACCAGCACCACTAAAAGCAACATAATGGTGACGGAAAAGCTAATAAGCTGCACGCTGTTGTCCATTGCACGTCGCTTAATACGTGCCCATGCCAACTGCCACGCCCCCATTCTTCCACTGCCCAGCTTGCGACCTACTGCAATTAAGATATACGTAGCACCAAGTAATCCGAGCACCAACGCAGCGCCGGAAACGAAAAGAATAGCGCTAATTTTTAAATCGCGGCTATACATCCACATCAATAAAAATATCGCACCACCTGATGCCACGAACTGAATGCTTCTGGAACGTAAATTCGCTGATATGTCCTTTCTTAATACGCGAAGCGGGGGAACTGAAAATAGCTGCAAAAGCGGATATAAGGAAAAGAGCAATGCACACGTAGCGCCTGTAGCAACGGCAATTAAAAGTGGTCGCCAATGCCACACGTCAAGAGATACATCCACTCTGTCCGCTACAAGTGAAACCACCACTTGCTGACCGATAAAACCAATAACAAGGCCGATAAATATACCAAGCCCAGTAATGAATAAAATTTGGAATAAATAGACTTTTCGGATAGTGCTGCTTGTTGCACCCAAGGTCTTCATTATTGCTACGGGATCAAAGTGACGTTGAGCATAACGCTGAGCAGCAACGGCAATGGAAACGGCCGCTAGTACTATTGCTAACAAACTCGCTAACAGAAAATAGCGCTCAGCACTTGCGACAGAACGCCCTATCGCTGACTCGTCATCTTCGACTGTACGCCACGAGTGTAAGTCGTCATTTAATTGGGGCAATAACCAGGTATTGAAGTTTTCTATGTCACCCGCATCACCGGCAAAAAAGCCCACATAACGAGCGCGACTCCCTGGCCCGGTTATCGCAGTTTTTTCCAAGTCGTTTAAGTTAATTAGCGCAATAGGGTCAGTATTAAACACGCTAAAGCCAGCATCGGGAATATCTACCAACACACGGGTGACGGTAAAAGTGCCATCACCAATATCGATGCTATCGCCAATAGAAAGCCCCAAGCTCTGAAAAAGCCGAGACTGTACCCATGCTTCGCCAGATTTTGGCAACTCTGCAGTATTGCGTTTTTCTCCAAAAGGCTGGTCAGTAATATTGACCGTCCCTTTCAGTGGATAAGCGTCATTCACGGCTCGTAAATCAACAAGCGACATCTCGTCGCCTTTAAATACCATTGAACGTGTTGCTACCTGCTTTGCCGTCGCAAGGCCCTCTTCTCGGGCTCTAGCCAACCATTCCTCGTTTATAGGGTCGTCTGAACGAAGTTGCGCATCTGCTGCAATGAAAGCCGCAGAGCGAGACTTTAGTGCGCCCTGTAAACGCTCGCTAAAAAGTGACAACGACAATACGGCTGCCACAGAAAGCACAATGGCCAGCAATATGATGGTCAGTTCACCACGTCTAGCTTCATGCTTGAAAAGCCGCCAAGCTAAATTAAAAGACGTCGACATCTAAACCGCCTCTTTCTTATTCATTGTGTTCGCGCCAGTTGTTTCAACTAATTCGCCAGCATTCATAGTGAGTTGCCTGTCACAATGTTCCGCAAGCTCGTTATCATGAGTTACGAGTACGAGAGTTGTGCCTTTTTCTCTATTCATCTCAAACAACAGCGCTTCGATTTTTTCACTATTTTTGGCGTCTAGGTTGCCGGTAGGCTCATCGGCGAAAAGTATTTTGGGAGAGGTAATAAATGCTCGCGCTATGGCAACACGCTGTTGCTCGCCCCCCGACAACTGATTAGGGAAGTGATGTGCGCGATGTTTCAATCCGACTTGCTCTAGAATATCCAAAGCTAGTGCCCTTGGGTTATCAAGCCCTGCAATTTCTGCCGGTAGCATCACGTTTTCTAAGGCTGTTAAGCTTTGAACTAACATAAAGCTTTGGAAGATGAAGCCTACTTTATTTCCTCTTAAAATTGCGCGCTCTTCTTCATTCATACTGTGAAGTGCTTCGCCATCTAAGAAAATTTCCCCTTCTGTAACTTGGTCAAGTCCAGCTAACAAGCCCAAAAGAGTTGACTTACCCGAGCCTGACGCGCCAATAATGGCAACGGACTCACCAGACTTGACTTCAAAAGAAATAGGACGAAGGATCTGCAGTGAACCTTCACTCGTATCCACTACTTTGGTTACAGCATTAGCTTTTATCATAAGAGGTCATCAATTCGTGTTTGTTAAATTTCGTTATTTGTTCGCGTTTTTACTTATTCTTTTAATACCCTTTCAAGCGCTATCAGATCAAGCCGAGCAGAGCGACACAAGCGAAAATGCGGTTTTACTTATCTTAGGTGACAGTTTATCCGCGGCTTATGGATTACAGCAACATGAGGGTTGGGTCAGTTTGTTACAAAAGATGTGGCAAGACGACAACATTCCGATTGATATTGTAAATGCTGCGGTAAGCGGAGAGACCACTGACGGTGGTTTAGCGCGATTTCCCCGTTTATTAGAGCAACACAACCCTACCCATGTATTGATTGAACTGGGCGGTAATGACGGCCTTCAGGGCCATAATATCGGTAAGATTAGGGATAATTTAGATTCACTGGTAAGTGTTGCGAAGGAGAGTAATGCCGTAGTGTTTCTGCAAGAAATGCAAATTCCTTCTAATTATGGCAAGCGCTATACGCAGATGTTTACTCAAAACTTCAATAAAGTAGCGGAAGCTCAGGACGTTCAAAAAATTCCATTTTTCCTTGAAGAAATAGCGCTAAATAAGGACTTAATGCAAAACGATGGTATTCATCCCAATGCTGAGGCACAGCCTTTGATCGCTAATTTTATGGACAGACACTTAAGAAGTTTAATTCTTAGCGCTCAATAATTATGCTAATCTTATCAAGTGATTTTTTAAATGCGAGGTTTGTTTATGGACGTTTCTTCTGTTAATTCGTCTCCTGTTTCCACTGTCTTAGAATCGCCACAGCGACCTACTCAACAGGTTGAGCCCCGTAATGTGCAAGAAAGTCGCGAGACTCAGCCTCAGAGCACACAGCAGACCTCAAACACTAACGATGGGCGTGTGGGTTCTAGGGTTGATGTATATGTTTAAACTCCTTCTTATTAAAAACTATTAGGGACAGACACTCGTTCAGATTATTGTCTAGTCTCCTAGTAAGCAGAGGCGCATGTGCTAAATAAGGGAATTAGAGAGAAATTAGAAAGGACAGACACTTACTAAATAAGAGTGTCTGTCCTTTTTTTTTAATCTGTTTGATGCAACGATGAGTGTCTATCCGCTATTAAGCTCGAGTGTCTGTCCAAGATTTTCAGTTCTAATTATCTAACTTCAACTGAGACTCTTTATGATATTTGATTGAAAGTGCACTCATTGGAAGTAATCTCCTCCTAAAACTGTCCCAAAGACCACTTAAAATTGACGCCGTAAATCTCATAATGTCAATAAATAACTATGGGATACGGATATGCCTCTACCTCGTTACAAGCAAATAAATACTGATGTTACACCTTATT
>Ga0208815_1000417_pt1 | contig 11844 bp, 4 predicted proteins | sample Virmet3438_5245_FD_185733 | JGI IMG/M metagenome (GOLD analysis project Ga0208815, IMG submission 185733) | Marine viral communities from the Southern Atlantic ocean transect to study dissolved organic matter and carbon cycling - metaG... | ecosystem: Environmental > Aquatic > Marine > Oceanic ... | reverse complement strand
GTAAGCATTATACCTTTCGGTAGCATTTGCATGATCCCACTGTAAACTGTGGTTAGCAATCGTTCTTAGGTTAGGGATATTATTCCAAACAGTTGGCTTGTGGCGATAAGTCTCATTGTGACGGCGTTCCATTACAATAAGCTGTTTAGTCTTCTTGTTATAACACATAGCACCATTCATGCCATATGCTTGTCCACCATCAGTCCACTGAGTAGGAATATGATAATAGGAACCATGATTCTGATGTCTGTAGTGATAATACTGAATACTATCTCTACTGGTTATCATGAAGTGTGTGTTGTAATTATCATGTTCACCAAAGAGAGCATAATCTTGATGAGTTTCGTTAACAATAGGAGCACAATACTTAAAGGCACGAGAAGTATAGTCATGAGCACCAGACCAACCTTTAATCCAAGGCTGTGAACCAGATCCATTACCTGAACCCTGAATACAGAACTGATGTCCTAAGTAACCCACGTTACAGGTCATATCAAAACGGTCATCAGAACCACCTGCGTGGTTATTCGTTCTGTTCCAGTTGTGACCAGACCAGTTGTCATAAAATTCTGATGCACCATGACCTTGTGTACGGTACGAACCATAACTGTCGTTATCGCCTCGTAAGAAGCTCATACCGTTCATGTTGTGATCGTATACAAAGTATCCACCACCACCATCGGTGTTATGATGTCCATACGATGCGAAACAAGCCTGATGGTATGGGTTAACTTGTACTACCCCACCGCCACCACTACTTGTTTGTTTTACTTCAGTAATATTCCGTGCCATTGTTTTACCTAATTCCTATTGTGAGTTTGTTCAGTGGTTACTTATTAACCGTCCATACCATATGCGACAACAGTAGTTCCTGTTGCTGATGCATATGCATGTAGACCATTACTTGAGTCAAGTACAATACCTGTACGCTCAAGAACGCCATTGGCAGGAAGTGCTACTCCCGACTCAATTTGATCTGCGTCAGTGACGTTCGCAGCAGTGTCTCTTAGTGCTAGTGAGACATTGATAGCAGCTGCAGTACGGTTAGCAACACTGACTGTTACTACCTTTACACCTGTAGCAGGTGCTGCGACTATCTCAGTCCATGTTGTTGCGGATGACATATCCACTTTTCCGTATACTCCAGAAGCCATTTGGGTTTACTCCGATTAAAATCAATGTTTACGTTAGTTTTATTTATATTAAATTTAGACTGCGGATAAGAAATACTGCATAGCACGAGGACTGTCTGCGTATATTCTTACTGCTCCAGCAGTTGCAAATTGTGTGTGATCGGCATTATTTAGATCAGTAATAACTGTCTTACCCATCATCGTAGATTCTGATAGAACATCTGTTCCATTAATTGTGAATGATTCACCAGATGCAAGTTCAATACCTTGGTTAAAGTTGAACTTACTATTAGAAGACAACCACTTAATAGTCTTGTCTCCATCATTACCACCTTCAATTGAAATACCACCTTCATTAGCAGTAGTATTAGATGCACCTGTTCCAGCAAATGTAGCACCAGAAGCAGATCCAGTTCCACCAAATGCTTGGTCAATGGTCACTGTAGTGCCACTTACAGCAGTCACAGTACCACCAGTTGCTAAAGTAACTGTTCCACCACCACTTGATAGTGTAAGAGTTACACCAGGAGCGATATTAGTTAAGTCATTAACATTGGTAATCTCAGTTCCACCAGATGTGATATCTCCAGTGAAGTTACCAGTAGCAACTACACCAAGTTCAATGTTACGATCTTTAGAAGTTAAGGTAACAGAAGCAACAGATGTTGTTGTACCCTTAACTGTTAGGTTACCAGCGACTGTGAGGTCACCACCAAGAGAATCAAGGTTGTCAACATATGTCTTAACAGCTTTCTGTGTAGCAACCTTCTGGTCACTGTTCTGTGACAATGTACCATCAGTAGAGAATTCGTTAATAGCAGCACCCAACTGAGCACCGATAGAACCAAGTCTCAAACTTGATAGACCAGATAGGTCAAACGCAGAAGCGTCTAGTGTTGCCTTACCAGTTGACTGTTCAACCTTAAAGTACTTACCAACAGAGAAGTTACCATCTTGGTCAGTAGATACGTAGTAAACACGACCTGGACGATCTTCATCTGTTTCCTGTGAAGGAACATTATTTGATAGTGGGAGACCAGGCCAATTAGTATTAGCCTTACTTCCAGTACCAACGTCTAGGAAGTCGTGAGCAGTTAGACGTACTTGTGAGTAACGATAACGGATCTTGAATCCCTGTCCGTCACCAGCAGCAACAGTCTTCTCATCAGCGAACTGTAGTGTTGTGATACCAGTTGTATCAGCAGAAACACCTGTAATCTTAATAAACTCATTATCAATTAAGATATAATCGTTAGCATCAAGACCAATGTTTGCAGCAGCAACACGAATTGTTGTATCACCAGCTGCAACATCTTCAATTACTTCATCCTGAGAAGCAATCTTAGCATTTAAGATTGCAATTGCATCTGAAACAGAGTGTGCTTGAGCAGATGTACCCTCTTGAGCACGTTCTGCTTCAACAGATGTTGCAGATGGGAATGAAAGAACCTTAAACAACTCATTACCGATAGCAATGAATCCGTTAATGGTCATTCCAGTAACAGTTGAAACCTGCATGGTTACAGGTGAAGCTGCACCTGATGTTACTCCAGCACCAAGAGCAGAGCTGCTACCTGAATCAGCAAATAACGCAACAGTTGATGTACCATCATGGGCATCATCAGTAGATCCAAGTTGTCCTCTAGTAACTGTTAGAGTACCTCTTCCATCTGGAGCAGTGTATGTGGAGTTAGAAATAACGAATGATCCAGAATCATCGTTAACTCCATTGTCGTTAAGTGAAACAGATCCACCATCATCAGGTCCAGTTGTTAGACCTTCAACAGTAAGAATAAATCCTTTCTGTCCTGTAACAGCGTCTGTGTTGTTTACAAGAGTTGCAGAAACATTAGATTGAGCACCTGTAACTGTCTCACCCTGTACGAAGGTTCCCTTAATTGGGAAGTAGTACAAGAAACCAGAAGCATTCTGGTCATTGATTAATTCTCCAACAGCACCTGAGGTTGCACCACTAAGTCTTTCTCCAAGTTGTAATGATCCAGTAAGAGGATTGTTAACATCAATTGTAAGACGCATACCCTTAACAGTACCGTTAATGGTTGTCTCAGAAGAATCAAATCCTCTAGCAATTGCACCGTACTTACCGTAAGATGAGTTACCAGTAACAGCACGAATTCTACCACCGTTAGTAGCAGTGTAAGAAATATGTGCGTAGTATGTGAATGATGATACAATCTCAGTTGCAGCAGCATTCTTAATGTAGAATCCAACACCACCGTCTAGGACTTGAGTGAAGGAGTCAAACACCATTGACTTGTAAGAAGGTGTTGACGATAGATTAAAGTGGTTGTGTACAGCACCATCAAGGAATATACCAACTGCTGCTCCAGCAAAGATAGTACAGTTTTGAATGTATGGTGATTTAACAATTGGTGAATTAGGATTAAATCTGAAGAACACACCCTTAATTGTGGCAGTGTCCATATCCTTATCATTAGATGCAGAAGGAACAAATCCACTCATTCCTTCAAATACTAATTCCTTAAGAGTAGTATGTGAACCAAGTAGGCACATAGTAGACTCAGTATTAGTGCGAGTACCTACTGTTGATATATCAATGTAAGTATCTGAAATAGCAGTACCAGCCATACTAGAACTACTAATACCACTAGTAATAATACCAACGAGTGTTGTAATTGCAGAAGCAACAGTTGCACATGTTGGTGAATTAGTATCAGCAGTTACTGATGTATCTCTAGATTGAGATAAGTTGTTACCACCACTATTAGAAATAATTTCATTACGTACTACTTGAGTTGTAAGAGTACCAATGTAATTTGCAAGAGTAGTATCTTGTGTAGTATCACCAGTAATAGCAGTACCACCAATTAGTGCAGTACCATAATCATGAACCTTATTGTTACCACCTGCTTTTACGTTAAACGCAATGGCAGTGACCAATTCTTGAAGACGAGTCTTAACAGTTGCTTCAACACCACTTACAGCACCTTCATTAGCAGCATGACGATGATATGCTTCATAAGCAATATATTGTGCGTTCGCTGTAATAAATGCTTCAGCATCAGCATGTTTGTTATCTACGATATCAACATACTTGTCTCCAGTAGTCCATTCTCCACCAGTCATGTTCATCAAGTGAACATTATTCTGATAGTCAGAGTCTAGAACCATAGCACTCTTAGTACCAGCAGAGTTCCAAACAGTATCACCAAATCTTAGAGATGATACATTATCACCAAGCACGAGAGCCTGCATATCTGATTGGCCAGGCTTAGGTGTTATAACAGAAGTTCTTAGGTTGTCTCCATAGATTGAAACATTTTCTGGAACAATAATTGGAAGTACTTCTTGATACCTACCAGACTTAACAAAAATAGTTACTGGATTGCTAAGAGAAGGAGCTTCAGCACCTGTTAAAGCACCGATGTAATCACAAGCATATCTTAGAGACGCAAACGCTCTAGAGATGCTTCTACCGTGGTTACCATCAGATCCATCCTTAGTAACATAGTAAACAGAATCTGTTACATTGTTCTTCTCCCACTGTGGAAGTAAAGGAGAACCACCAACAGTTAGAACTTGACCACTTGCTTGTCTAGAAGCAGCTGAGTCTCCAACGTGTGTAATACCATTTGTATCAGCAGATACGAAAGTATGTACAGATGTATCAGAAGAAACACCTACGTTAACATCAAATGTGTCAGTAGATACATTTGAAATTGCAAGGAAAGTATTATATGCAGGGTCTGTTGATCTTGGATATGGGTGGTTGGTAGCATTACCATCCAAAGCACAAGTGAAGACTATTGATTCTAAATCAAATTTAACAAAGTCTCCATCTGAGAATCCATGATTAGTAACAGTAACTGTCAATACACCAGTTGCAGGTGCGAATGATGCATTACTTGCTGTAACGGTGCTCTGAGCAGTGTTGGCAGTTGCAGCACCAGTTGGAAGGGCAATCCTATTAACGCCACTTGCCGCCTGATACAGAAGGTCTCCAGTCTCTTGGAGAACCTGTGCAGTGTCACCACCCTGTGCAACGTAGTTCCAATATGTACCGCCTGGATCTAACTCAGGAGCAGTAGAAGCACCACTTACATTATCTGCTTTACAAACATATGAGTTAGAGTTTCTGTTAACAACATCACCTTTCTGATATGTTGTTGCAGAATCCCAACCACCATTCCAATTAAATCCTTCACTAATAAGATCCCAATTGGCAGAGTTTGTAGGATCAACACCAGTAGAAGATACTTTGTTTACAAATGTATTACCACCAAATCTTACAACATCACCTAAGGCATATGCTGTACCTGCTGCGTATTCACCTTGAGCAGAAAAACCAGTTGTTAATACATCCCAATTAGTAGTATCAGCATTAGGAGTTGAAGTATTTGTATGAGTTGTCTTAGCAATATAGCTATAACCTCTATACGTTACAACATCTCCCTTCTGATATTGAGTACCAGATACCCAATTATCTTCAAAAGTTAAACCTTCTAAGTAGACTGAAAAATTTCCAGTATTGATTGTATCACCAGTACCAGAGTCATGTCCTGTAGTACAACGATACTGAGTATTACCAAACTTGACAATATCGTTTACTTTATACCAAGTAGATGGACCCCAACCTCCTTTATTAGAAACACCTTCACTATGAAGTTCCCATACAGCTCCTGTATTGAGATCTGAATAGAAAGTTGTTTCTGCTGTTGTTGATGTATGGTTGATAACACAAACATATGAGTTACCACCGTACTTGACGATATCGTCAATGACGTAAGCAGTGGAAGCAGTCCAATCGCCTCTCCACTTAAACTTCAATCTGCCGAGTCTAAAATCTGCCATTTTTTATAATTCCTACTTAGGTCCGTTAGTTGTATGATCATAATCTTTATTTAGTCTTGCGACTAAGTAACCATCACTATCAATAAAATAAGTTAAGCGTCTGAAGTCAAACCTGAACTGTTGATATTTATCATCAACATCATTTGTGTACTTCTTATCACCTGCATCTGCAAGGACATATTCTGTTCCCTGAAGAAAATCTGTATACTCTTCACCGTCTGTACGATGAAAATCAAAAACTGCATCCTCAGTTGATCTTGCATTTGTGTAATGCAACATGCCATCTTTGTCTCTGCGAAGAGCATGTACAGTAAAATCGTTTGAGTTTGCAACATTTTGTTCTTGAGTTGCAGTACTCGCACTTAGATATAAACTCATGCTAAGATCCTCCAGTAAGTTCCGTCCCACACAAACTGAACATAAAGTCCAGCAACATCAAGCACAAATGTATCATCAGCATTTCCAAATTTATTCAGAAATAATTGACTGTTACCATTTGTTGTTAACGTAACATTATTTATAGCCCACGTTGCTTTGAAGTCAGTCACTTCAATCATATCACCAACATGAGGAACGATACCGTTCTGTTCATATGGCATATTAAACGTAAGAGCAGAAGCACTAGTGTCTATTAGATACCTAACACCACAGGAAATATTTCCTGATTGGTTAACCACTTCCCACCTTGCACGTTGAAGCTCAAAGCCACCAACATCGCTTCCATCATGTACAACAGCAGTCCTTTTTTCGGTATCAACAGTTATCTCAGCAACAGCACCAGTAAACAGTGCGTGTTCAGCAGTAGTACCTTTTCTAAACTGTACTTGTGTAGTCATTATTTACATACACTTTCTTCTCAAGTATATTTATACTTTAGATAATCCAAACTTGTGCAAACGGTGGCTGGAATAATTGTACCTGAACGAATGCATTACCAGTAATTGTTGCAGTACCACTACCGATGTATGGAGTACGAGCAAATGCTTCATCAAGATTGTTGACATTAGATATTCTTCCAGAACCTTGATATGCACGAGTGCGAATGTCATAACTGTCACCTGTGATATCAAGACGAACATATGGCTGCTCTGCGAATGTGAGTAATGGATCGCCTGATGTGCTTCCGACAACAAGAGTACCGCCCTGACTGAGTTCTCTTGCGGTAGTCTTCTCGGAAATTCGTTTTCCGTGGAAGGAGAATAGTAATTGTTTTTCTTCTGGGTTGAAGCTGATAGATTCTGCTGCACCAGACAGAGTTGGAATTGTACCAAATCCAACGAAGTCTCTTGCTCTGGTTGTGTGAGCATCTCCACTGAGAGATATTGTACCTTCTCCAGTGTGTGCAAATCTGAGAAGAACTCCAGCTTCTCCAGTTGTGGTAAGGGTTCCTGTTCCAATTTCTCTCGCAGTCTTGGACTGTGAACCAGCTCCAGTAAAGGAGAATAATAATTGCTTCTCGTCTGGATTGAATGTAACAGATTCCGCAGCACCACTGATTTTTCTGAATGTACCAGTACCAACGTAAGCACGTGTAATTCCGATCTCTGCTTCTCCATATGTCTGGAAAAGAATCGTACTTGGTTCTGGTACAATCGCAGTTGCTTCTGCTGCACCAGAGAATGCATAAAGTGAACCAGAACCAATAATACTGCGATGAACAGTGAAGGCAACCTTTCCACTGATCTTGGTTTGAACGAATGGTTGCTCTGCAAATGTAAGTAGTGGATCTCCAGATGTACCAAGGAGTTTGAGTGTTCCACCTTGACTGATTTCTCTGACAAGAGTTCTTTCTTCCTTCGTACCAGTGAAGGAGAAGAGCATTTGCTTCTCTTCTGGATTGACAGTAATAGATTCTGCTGCTCCAGCAAACTTCCTGAATGTACCAGAACCAATAACGTGTGGTACATAATGAACATTGGCTTCTCCAGTAACAGAGATTGTTCCAGATCCATGCCAAGCAAATGTTCTGAGAACTGGATCTGCCTTTCCAGTAATATCAACTTCAACCTGTTTGATCTCAGCAACACTAGTAGATTCAGATCCTGTTCCTGTGAAGGAGAACAACATCTGTCTCTCGTCTGGATTGACAGTGAGAGACTCGGCTGCACCAGCAAACTTCCTGAATGTACCAGAACCAATATGTAAGAGAGATGCAGTAATATGACCATCGCCACTGATCTGATACAGACCTTGTGTTTCGTATGCAGATCTGGTTGTAATAGATGCACCACTGAATCCAAAGAGAGTACCAAATCCTTCTGGAGGAACAACAGTCGTAGTCTGAGATACTGCTCCTGTAAAGGAGAAGAGCATCTGCTTCTCTTCTGGATTGAAGGTAATAGATTCTGCTGCTCCAGCAAGCTTCCTGAATGTACCAGAACCAACAACACTTGGTACATAATGAGTCTTGGCTTCTCCAGATACAGGTATTGTACCAAATGGTTGCTCTGCAAATGTAAGTAACTGAGTGGATTCTCCAGTAAGACGTAGAGTACCAAATCCAGTTGTTGCAACAGATAACTTCTCTGCTTCTCTTGTTCCAACAAAGGAGAAGAGCATTTGCTTCTCTTCTGGATTGAAGGTAATAGATTCTGCTGCTCCAGAGAATGTTGGAATAAATCCAGAACCAATAACATGTGGTACGTAACGAGTATCTGCAATACCAGCAAGATATATTTCACCAGAACCTGGATACTTAGGAATAAATCTGGTATCTGCAAGACTACCAACCTTGACTCTTGCTGTATCCTCTGGAGGATTAGCAGTGAAGCTGACCTGATGTTCACCAGTGAAGGAGAATAGAAGTTGTCTCTCTTCTGGATTAACAGTGATAGATTCAGCAGCACCATTGAATTTCCTGAATGTACCAGAACCAATGACATGTGGTACGTAACGAGTATCAGTAAATCCTGCTGGAAGAGTAACTCTACCTCTTCCTTGCCAACTAGGTTGCCAGTCGTATGTTGTCCATCTATCAAACGGACCAGGAACGAACCTGAATAGAACATCCTCAGTTGGAGGTACAATAGTTGTACATTCAGCAGCTCCACCCATTCCGAATAGAGAACCACCATCAAAGATAGCAATACGTGTGAGGGTAGGATCTGCATCACCAGTAACATCAAGTGGTGGATCACCTGGAGAGTTCCATGCTGGAGGAACGAAGATGAATGCATCACCTTCAATGGTAATACCATGAACCTTCCATTCACTTTCACCAGTAGCAACAAAGGTGTATACTTGTATCTCAGCAGTGATTGCATCACCACGTAAAGTACCAATAGGTCCGAATGGACACTTCTTACCAGTACTATCAAGTATCCAACCGTAATCCCAAAGACCGTCTTCTGTATCAACAAGAGTTCCATTATCCCAAGAATCTGTTGCAACAGTTGTTGTACTTGGTATAGTGTAAGTAGCACTAATTGATAGAGTAGTATCAACCTTGATACAACCACTAGATGCTACCGTGTTTGTATTAATATCTCCGTTGACATCAACACATGTAATGAGTGAATTGTCAACCAATAAACCATAATCAAGTTCTGCTGGATCTTCACATAATCCAAGGTCGTATACTTCAGTATGTTTTTCTTCTGAAGGTTCAGTGAGTTTTGGTTTAGCAGAACGTAATTTAATTCCACCAGAACCATAGTAAGCCTCAGTCTCTGTGATGTAACCTCCACTAAGAGACTTGATAGATCCACTACTGAATTCACTGTAAGAAAGTAGAGGTGGTAATGCAGTTCCTGTGAAGGAGAAGAGCATTTGCTTCTCTTCTGGATTAATAGTAAAGGACTCAGAAGAACCACCAAGTTTCCTGAGGAATCCAGAACCAATAACACCAATACCAACGGCAAGACCTGAAGTATCACCAATCCTGAATAGACCACCACCTTCAATAGCAGCAGCCAATGTCTCGGATGCACCACTGAATGCAAAGAGATCACCAGAACCAACATGACCAACTGAGAAGTTAGCATGAGCAGCATTATCAACTCTAACAGTACCACTACCAACCCAGTTAGGCTGGAAGACAGTAGTAGCAGTACCCTTGACATATATCTCACCGAATGGGTAACCCATTGCAACGGTGTCAAGAATATGTCCGAGATCCCAAAGACCATCCTCAGTTTCATTGACAATATTGTAATCAATAAATTCAGTTGGAGTTGTAGTCTGTTGAGGAACAGTATATGTTGCTCCAAGTGTTACTACTTCACCAAGACCAACTCTGATAATTCCTGTTGGTGCAGTTTCATCAGAAGAGATTGTCTGAGTTGTGATTGTTGTAACAGGTAAGGCTGTTGTATCAACAAGCAATCCATAATCAACATCCAAGAATTCAACAAGTGAATCAGGACTGTAACATTCAGTATGCTTCTCGTCTGATGGCTCATACCTGAGACTACCAAGCCAAGTAGACCCAATATCATATAATTTGTAATCAGCAAGTTCTTCAAGTGTAAACTGATCTGGTTTATCAGATCTAATTGTAATTTCACCATCACCAATCCAATCATAGGAAGTTCTTTCTGCTCTAAGAGTAGCAAAGTTCTTGATCCTTCCAGAACCATGCCATGTACCATGAGTGAAGCTGAGACCTGTATATCCTCCAGTGAAGGAGAAGAGCATTTGCTTCTCTTCAGGATTGAAGGTAAGAGACTCAGCACCACCAGAGAATGTGGAGAATATACCTTCGCCATGATGTTCAACATGGAATGTGTAGGTTGCATCACCAGACATTCCATTGATGTGTCCATCACCAATAGCAAGTAGACTGAAGTTGGTAACGGATGCACCTTGAGGTTTGAATAGACCACCACCATATACCTTGGCATCCAGTGGAACTCTTGCAACACCACGAAGTCTGAACAGTCTTCCGTCACCAACTTCTCTAAATGTTCTTGGAGTATGACCAGTACCAGTAATATCAATCTCACCATAGATACAGGCTGGTTGACCCATTGCCACTGTATCAAGAATATGACCGTGATCAAGTAATAGATCTTCTGACTCAAGAAGAATATTATGATCAATAAATTCTGTTGGTACTGTAGTCTGTAAAGGAACGGAATAAGTTCCATTAAGTGTTACTACCTCACCTTGCTCAACTCTAACATGTCCTGTTGGTGCAGTAGCATCAGCAATTGTCTGAGTAATAAGAGATGTAATAGATACTGCTGATTGATCAACAAGTAATCCATAATCAAGATCTTGGAACTCAACAATAGAACTACAGTTGTATGCAAGAGTTCTTGCTTCCTCAAGTTTATTCCATGTGAGGATAGTACCAGAACCAATCCAATCATAAGAAGTTCTCTCTGCTTCAAGAGTAGCAAGATTCTTGATCCTTCCAGAACCATGCCATGTACCATGAGTAAAGCTAAGACTTGAATATCCTCCAGTGAAGGAGAACAACATTTGTTCATCTTCTGGATTCCAAGTAGCAGATTCAGCAGCACCAGAGAATGTAGATAATGCACCATCACCTTTATGCTCAACCTTGAAGCTGTATGATGCTTCATCATACATTCCATTAATGTGTCCACCACCAATAGCAAGTAGACTAAAGTTGGTAATAGATGCACCTTGAGGTTTGAAGAGACCATAAGTAATTACCTTGGCATCTAGTGGAACTCTTGCAACACCTCTAAACCTGAACAGTGTTCCTTCACCAATTTCATTGAATACTCTTGGAGTCTCACCAACACCAGTAATATCAGCAACTGTACCGAATGGAATACCATGAGCATGAGTTCCAAGTATCCAACCATAATCATCAGATGGACTTGCAATAGTAGATACAGCACCAAGATCAACAGAAGATGTTGGAGTTGTTACATTCAGAGGTATACTATATGTTGCACTAATTGAT
>Ga0208815_1000412_pt1 | contig 11916 bp, 7 predicted proteins | sample Virmet3438_5245_FD_185733 | JGI IMG/M metagenome (GOLD analysis project Ga0208815, IMG submission 185733) | Marine viral communities from the Southern Atlantic ocean transect to study dissolved organic matter and carbon cycling - metaG... | ecosystem: Environmental > Aquatic > Marine > Oceanic ... | reverse complement strand
GAATGTGGGACCAACAAATGTCGGCCCCAATTACGCGAAACTAAAAGTTTCCGCGCACACCGAAGGCCCAACGTCTGCCGCTGTCTTCAACCAACAGCAAGTGATTAGAGAAGCGACCGCGTTTATGCACAAATTCTTCTGTAAGGTTAATACCTTCAAAGAAAATTTCTACATTGTCTGTCACGCTGTAGCTACCGCTAATGTCAAGCTGTTGATAAGACTCAACAATGGTTGGGCCGTCACCCTGCCCTTGTGTCAACGACTGAACAAACTCGTCACGCCAGTTATAGGCAAGACGAATTTGATAGTCGTCAGTTTCATAAAATGCCACCAAGTTGTAAGAATCACTTAAACCGGTTAGCGCAAATACTTGGTTAATATCGAACGGGTCTAGCTCGGCGTCACTGTCAACAATGGTACCGTTAGCCAGTACACCAAAGCCGTTATCAAAGGTGTGTTGAAGCGCAAGTTCGAAGCCATCTACCGTGGCGTCTTCACCGTTATTTGGCAGAGTATTGGTAAACACAGCTACGTCGTCACCCGCATCTGGCGCGCTAGCGTTAGTGCCTGTAGAAGGGTCGGTTAGCAGGCTGCCGTCAGCAAGCTCAAAGGTTTTGTCTTCTTGACTATTAACAATAAAGTTCGATACCAGCTTTCTGAAGTAACCAATCGATGCATAGCTTGCTTCGTCATAGTAATACTCTAGTGACAAGTCCAAGTTATCCGATTTGAATGGCTCTAACGCAGGGTTACCACTGGTAGATGTTAAGTCACCACCTTGGCGGGTGGTTGTAATTACCGTTACCGGCGACATGCTGTTAAGCGTAGGGCGAGTAATAGTTGAACTCGCCGCAAAGCGCGCAATTAAGTCGTCGGTAATTTCCAAACGTACGCTGAAGTTTGGCAATAGCACGTCGTAATCAGACTCAGTGGCAATACTTTGCGCATCGCCAAAACCAGCCAGCATTTCGGTTTGATCCAGAATCGTTAAGCCCGTTATTGGCGCTTGCGTTCCGTTAACCGTCACATCCGTCATTTCATAACGCACACCAGCGGTTGCGCTTAAGAACATGTCTGCAACTTCGCCTTCAAAGTCGAATTCCATATAGGTAGAGATAATATCTTCTTCAACTTCAAAGCTGTTATTACGACGCACCGCATCAAAACTAATCGACTCACCATTTACGCTTTGATAATAAGATTCTAAAAACGCAAAGTTGGCTTCGCCATCATGGGCAAGCCAAGAGGTGGGCATGCGACCGCTACCACTTACGTCAGAAAGAAAATCGCTGCCTGCGTCAAAAACGTATTGGCTGCCTGCTGGGATCTCAGGTAAGTCTGGGTAACCACAGTAAGTACAGTGAATACCTACACCTTCATTGTCCCAACGGGTAAGTGATTTGGTTTCGGTGCTGTACTGTGCGCCAAAGCGAATTTCAGTTAAGCCGCTGCCATCTGTTACGTATTCGCCGTCAAAGCGCAGCTGGCTCACTTCATCTTCTACCGCCCAGCCTCGACGCAGCATTACGTGAGCTCGGCTGTTAGCTTCATCAAGATGATTGCTCACACCATCAGGTGTCAGTGCAGGGTTGTATATAGGGAATCCGTCAGGACCAGTAACAATCGCGCCATCTAGTTCTTGTTGTCCGCTATAAATATTGTCATTAGGCGAAGCGAACATGCTGGCAACTGGTAAAATGTTGTCATCTACTTGGAATCGTACGCGGTTGGCATAACCAATAAGTGAAAGCTGATCGCCGCCACCATTATTGGCTTCGCGTTCGGCTTCTGAATGACTTAAATCAAACGATAAATTCAGATTATCAGAGTACTGGTAATCAAAGTTAAGGCCTATGGCATAGGTATCAGTTAAACGGTCGAACGTTTTGGCGTGCATATCTGTCGCCAAACCTACCTCTTGGTATAAATCGACAATAGTACCGTTTGCATCAACCGTTGGGCTGCGGCGATTGCCGTTTTCATCAAACAGGCTGCCGTCATCACCTACACCCTGAATGTTAGGTGCGGTAAACCAGTGGCCGTACGACGTTGCTTCAGACTCTACGTCAAAATCTGAATACAGTGCGTCAGCAGTTACAACCAGTTTGTCGTTAGGTGCATATTGGAATACAAGATTAGCGTTTGTTCGGGTACGCTCTTCAAAGGTCACTTTGTGATCGTAGTTTCGCGGTGAAAATACATTGCCTGTCCAAGCGTCGCCTGACTGCGTAACAGGGTTTGGCACGCCAACGTTCTCTAGCCAACCGTCCATCTGAGCCTGGTTAAGGCGAGTCTCACGCTCTTGGTGTGAAACGGCAAGTAATACACCGAAGGTGTCGTCATTGAACGTGTTGCTAATAAGGCCAGAAAATTGCGGCGTAGTTTCTTCGCTATTTTCGTCGTACACGCCTTTTACCGAGCCCGCCATTTTAAAACCGTTTAATGCGAACGGGCGCGCGGTATTAATATTAATGGTAGAGCCTACACCACCAGACTGCATTGTGGCCGTTGACGTTTTATGCACATCAAGGCTGCTTACTAACTCAGAAGCAATCGTGTCGAAACTGAACGCACGCGAATCGTTTTCAGACGCCATTTGACGGCCATTTACCAACACGGTGTTAAACTGTGGTCCAAAACCACGTACGGTAATTAGCTGGCCTTCACCGCCTGAACGGTCGATAGATACGCCGGTAATACGCTGTAGTGATTCAGCTAAGTTGGTATCGGGAAAATCACCGATGTCTTCTGCGCTAATGGCGTCGACTACGCCAGCAGAGCTGCGTTTAACATCCATCGATTTTGCAACCGATGAGCGGATACCACTTACCTCAATCACTTCTACGTCTTTATTGGGTTGCGCGTCTTGGGCAAATGCACTATTCGCAGAAATAGCCGACGCTAAAACTGCTGCCACTGAGCATGCAAGCTTGGTTTTCCTATACATGATGGTGTGTGTCCTAATCGTTAATTTTAATGCGCCTTATGGTGTGCACCCCACTTGGCTTTCTCTCACAGCATTTCGCTGTTAATTCATCAAGACGACACGGTTTGTAAAATCCCCCAAATTTATTTAACAATTTTTTAAATTAATTGAATCGCCTTGTTTAAAAGGCGTGATTTCTTCGACATCGATTAGCGTATTTCACCTTTACGTGTGTTTAAAAAATGCGCAATTCTTGATGTATTCACAGAATAAATGCTTCTTTATCTACTTCATTTATCGCCTGTATGCCATTTCTATATAAATATTAGTTATGACTCGTAAGTAAATGATACTAGTGATGTATGCCCATATAGCGTAGCTTTGCCGCAGTTTCGCTTGAAAAATAAGCGGAATAAGGGGTGCTATTCGAAGCAAAATAAATACAGAAATTGCCTGTTCTGTTTTTGATTTAGCTAGAGAATGCTAGGCATAAGTGAATAAAATGGCTTAGTACTGTTTAAAGGGTGTCATTCTCGGATAGCCGGAATGTGAGGAGAAGCGTGTGAAAATCATAATATTAAATGAGTCAAAAGCGCCAGATCCGCTAAATAATGTGGAGAAGCGATGTGCGGCTACACCAAGTAGTGCACAGCGTCTGGTGAAAAAAGGGGCGACCTTACTGCTTGAAGCAGGAGCAGGCGTGCACTCAGGGTATTCAGATAAAGAATACAAAGATGTAGGCGTGGCTGTCATCGATGATGTGAATGATGCATTATCAACAGCAGATATGCTGGTGGCGGTGAACAAACCTACCGATGCACAGCTAGCGTTGATGAAAAAAGGGGCCATTGTGGTAGGCCATCTCGACCCTTTCTTTCAGCAATCGCTTGTTGAGTCTATTGCAGAAAAGGGGCTAACCGCTATTTCTGTAGAGATGATCCCTCGTTCTTCTCGTGCACAAAAAATGGACGCATTGAGCTCGCAAGCGAGTCTTGCGGGTTACGTAATGGTGATGCAGGCGGCGAATCAGTTGCCATCAATATTACCTATGATGATGACACCGTCAGGAACAATAAAACCAGCAAAGGTATTTATTATTGGAGCTGGCGTAGCGGGTCTTCAAGCCATAGCAACCGCGAAACGCTTAGGCGCAAACGTACTTGCTTATGACACCCGCCCTGTGGTGGCTGAGCAAGTAGAATCGCTAGGTGGCAAATTCCTTAAGATCGACATTGGGGAAACAGGCCAAACGAAGGACGGTTATGCAAAAGAACTGACCGATGAACAAAAAGCGAAGCAGCAAGAAGCGCAACGCGACGCGATTGCCGACTCTGACATTGTTATTACGACAGCGCAGTTATTTGGTCGCAAACCACCAGTGCTCATATCAAAAGATACATTAGCACTCATGAAGCCGGGCAGTGTGGTTGTAGATATGGCCGCAACATCAGGTGGTAATGTTGAAGGTTCGGTTGCTGGCGAAACCGTTGAAGTTAACGGTGTAAAGGTAATTGGTAATGGTTACTGGAGCCAGTATGTGGCTAAAGCCGCCACCGACATGTACGCCAATAACATCTACAACCTTGTGGATGAGTTCTTTGACGATGAAACCAAAACCTTTGGGCTGAATTTAGAAGACGACATTCTGGCCGGCTGTGTTATTACCCACGACGGTAGCATCACCAACGACATGCTTAACAACGCATACAAAGGAGCCTAATCATGGAAATCATTTACCTACTTTTCATCGTGCTACTGGCTGCTTTTTTGGGTTTTGAGTTAATTCGAAAAGTCCCAGCAACCTTACATACACCCTTAATGTCAGGCTCTAACGCGATATCGGGTATTACGTTAGTGGGAGCATTGGTAGCCTCGGGTAGCGACAACAACTTGCTAACGACCATTCTTGGTACCGCAGCGGTGGCGCTGGCCAGCATCAACGTGGTGGGTGGTTATCTCGTTACTGATCGCATGCTTGGCATGTTCAAGAAAAAAGATAAATAAGGAGTACGCAAGTGAGTGATATCGTAACCGTAATAAACCTTGCGTACGTAGTAGCTGCGGCACTATTTATACTAGGACTTAAGTTACTTAGCCATCCAGATACCGCGAAAAAAGGTAACTTTATTTCTGCCATTGGTATGCTGGTTGCTGTCGTCGTCACCCTGCTTGACCAGCAGATCATTAGCTATCATTACATCCTGCTAGGTTTTGTTATTGGTGGCGCCTTTGGTGCGTGGAAAGCCAAGACCGTTGAAATGACGGCAATGCCAGAAATGGTGTCGTTATTTAATGGCTTTGGTGGCGCAGCGTCATTGCTTCTGGGTTGGGCAACATTAGCCGGAATGAGCCTAATTACTCTTAAAACTGAAAGTGCCTTTACTTTTATTACCCTGTTTTTCACAATTTTAGTTGGGGGCATTACGTTCTCTGGCTCGGTGGTAGCCTGGGGTAAGTTGTCAGGAAAAATGAGCTCTAAAGCCGTTATTTTCACAGGGCTTCGCGAGCTAAGCATCTTGCATCTAATTGGCATGGTGGTGATAGGTTATTTCTTTACTACCGACCCAAGCAACCCACTTTGGATTTACTGTGCTATTGCGTTGTCACTAAGCTTCGGCTTGTGGGCTACCATTTCAATTGGTGGTGCAGATATGCCGGTGGTTATTGCGCTTTTAAATAGCTACTCAGGTGTAGCAGCGTCGGCGGCAGGTCTTGCTACAGGTAACACAATATTGATTGTTACCGGTTTACTAGTAGGCGCTTCAGGCTTAATTCTTACCAATATTATGTGTAAGGCCATGAACCGTTCATTGATGAATGTGTTGTTGTCTGGCTTTGCCAAGCCAGTCGAGGCCGGCGAAAAAATAGAAGGCGAGATTAAAGTACTGTCGGCGCAAGATGCATTTTATGTATTAGAAGCAGCGCAAGCAGTACTGGTGGTGCCTGGTTATGGTATGGCGGTTGCGCAAGCGCAGCATGCGGTACGTGAACTTCAGTCGTTGCTAGAGGAAAATGGCTGTACGGTTGACTACGCCATTCACGCTGTAGCGGGGCGTATGCCGGGCCACATGAACGTGTTATTGGCAGAAGCTGACGTGCCTTATGACCAACTATACGAGATGGATGACGTTAACCCTCGTATGGAAAATTATGACGTGGTTATTGTTATCGGTGCAAACGATGTAGTTAACCCAGCAGCCAAAGAGATGAAAGGCAGCCCTATTTACGGAATGCCAGTTATCGAAGCACACCGTGCAAAAACGGTCTTTGTACTTAAGCGTTCTGCGAATGCCGGTTTTGCCGGTGTAGACAATCCGCTGTTTTTCAAAGACAACACGCGCATGGTTCTGGGTGACGCCAAAGACACTATTAACAGCATTATTCGCGAGTTCGGAGACGACTAATACAGCGTATCTTTTTGATACATCTTCTATAAAGGCCTGTTTAAACACAGGCCTTTTTGTTGGGTATTAAACTTAATTATAAAGTACTCAACTATAGTTGTAGTTGATGCTTATCAGCTCTAGTATGTGAATGCTATAGATGTTGAGTTAGCTATTCATATAGTCGCATAGAGATGTACGAGTAAATGTCTACGACCCCTTTTCATATTGAGCCGTTTAGAAATTGTATTTTGGTCACGCTTCGCGGTAAGTGGGATATGTCCACGAACATTCAGTACCTTGCTAAGCTTTCTGATTGCTTGAAAACCCGTAAAGGCAGACCCTTTCACTTATTTGTAGACATGCGTAGTTGGCAAATCCCCAATTCTGATACCTTCAATCAAATAAAAGCGCCCATTAAGTTAGATAGGCGAAGTCAGCTCAGCGAGACATGGCTAGAAGATGAAGCAACAGATGCTGATCACATTGCAGAGAAGTTTTTTAGCGCGCCATCAATTAAACTGGGATTTGAACTTGAACGTACTCAAAGCATCTCAGAGTTTATAACCCTTTGTGAAGAAAAAGCAGATAACGTTGTTATAGATTATGTTCGAACTTGGATAGGCTAAAAAAGCCCGCGTTCGATAAACAAAATTCGTCGCGACAATAGATATTTTATATCGCAACAACTATCGCGTTCAGTCTTACGTTGACTATAATACGCTGCTTATTTTCGCACTTTCTATGCTAGGTATTGGCCTAGCCCACTTACAAATAGGTGAATAAATTGTCAGATTGGAGCATCGAAGAAGCGGAGCGCGTCTATGGCGTGTCTCAATGGGGTGGCGGCTATTTTCAAATTGGTGAAAACGGCAACGTCCATATTACCCCTGTTCCTGAAGATCCTAGCATTCGAATCGACTTTAATTCGGTAATTGAAGATATCCGCAAAGAAGGCGTACAGTTTCCTGTTGTTGTGCGTTTCCACGATATTCTGCGCTCGCAAGTTGCAGGCTTGAACAAAGCATTTAGAAGCTCCATCGAAGAAGCCGAATACCAAGGCCAGTACCAAGGTGTGTATCCGGTAAAAGTAAACCAAATGCGCGAAGTCGTTGAGGAAATTGTCGATGCGGGCAAGCCATTTAACTATGGCTTAGAAGCGGGGTCAAAAGCCGAGCTTCTGACTGTGCTTGCCATGAATACCAACGAAGAGTCTCTGACTATCCTAAATGGTTATAAAGACGACGAAGTTATGCGTCTTGCGCTGTTAGGAAGAAAGCTGGGTCGCCGCGTTGTGGTAGTAGTTGAAAAATACACCGAGCTTCTTCTTCTGGTAAAAATAGCCAAAGAGCTGGATATCGATCCTATCATTGGTGTGCGCTCAAAAATGACGGTGAAAGGTCGTGGTAAGTGGGAAAGCTCTGGTGGTGAACGTGCGAAATTCGGTTTAACCATTACCGAGATCATTAACGCAGCCCGCTACCTTGAAGAGCAAGGCATGGCGCACTGCTTAAAGCTGCTGCATTTCCATATTGGTAGCCAATTAACAGACATTCGTGCGGTTAAAGAAGCGGTAACCGAAGGCGCGCGTATTTACGCAGACCTTCACAAAATGGGCTTCGAGCTAGATTATGTTGATGTAGGTGGTGGCCTTGGTATCGATTACGACGGCAGTAATTCAACTAATGAATCGTCTCGTAACTACAGCATGCAAGAGTATGTTGCTGACGTTGTCTATGGCATGAAGGAAATGTGCGACCTTGAAGGCGTACCGCATCCGCATCTGGTTAGTGAAAGTGGACGTGCAATCACTGCGCATCACAGCTGTGTTATCACGGAAATTGTGGGCGAAATTAAGTCGAATGCGTCGCAAATGGATACATCAGCAAAAGCGGGTGAACACTTCTTCCTTAAGAATATGCGCGAACTTGCAGACACGTTTGATGAACAAACGAACATGCATGAAATATACAACGACGCGTCTCAGTATAAAGAACAGGCGCTAGATGCATTTAAATTACGCGTGTTGTCACTTGAAGAGCTGGGCAAAATCGAAACGCTGTACTGGCAAATTATGGGTCGCTTACAGCAGTGGTATCGCAACGAAGAATATGTTCCAGAAGAGCTTCAAGAGCTAGATTACAGTTTGTCGTCTCAGTACCTTTGTAACTTCTCTGTATTCCAGTCGGCTGCTGATACATGGGCCATCGACCAGCTGCTGCCGGTAGTGCCTCTTATTCGTATGAATGAAGAGCCAACGGTTAATTGCTCGCTAGTGGATATTACCTGTGATAGCGACGGTAAAATTGATCAGTTCACTATTGGCCGTGAAATTACTGACGTACTGCCAATGCACCCACTTAAGAAAGATGAGCCGTACTACATTGGTTTGTTCTTAACGGGCGCTTATCAAGACGTTATGGGCGACATGCACAACTTGTTTGGTCGCTTAAATGAAGTGCATATTTACAGCTATGACGACGATCCTGAAGACTTTTACATTGAAGAAGTGGTGAAGGGTTCATCGGTAGAAGATGTACTTAACGTTATGCAGTATAACCCGCGCGCAATGGCATCAGACGTAAAACGCATGATAGACAAGCAAGTGTGGGACGGAAAATTGAACCCTCGTGAAGGGGTTCGCTGGACTGATTTTTACGAAAACTGTTTGGCAGGTTATACCTATCTAAAACAGTAGCGTTTAATATCTGAATGAAAGTACCGAAAAGCCGATGCCGATATTACTTATCTGCGTCGGCTTTTTTCAAGTAACGCTTCCAAAACTCGGCTGTCGTTGAATTAATCATATTCGACTCTGCATTCATCAGCATCACATAGCCAACTTTGTGTTCAGGCAAAAACGCCACGTCAGCACGATAGCCTTTTACCCAACCCCCATGATAGTTAAGCTGTAATCCATTTAAGTCGTAAATACGCCAACCCAAACCATAGTGAGCATCGTCAATCATGCCGCGCCAACCTCTGCGGTAGGTTTCACGCTTCGTTTTCACGCGCTCTGTAGTGACATAGTCCACCATTTCATCGGATATGACCGTTGGGAACTCGCCTAGCAGCGCTTGCAGATAAATCGTCATATCTGAAATGCTAGCGTTAACGCCAGCAGCTGGAGAGAACCGGTAGTAGTTGCTTTCTACCTTTCCTTCGCGCCATTTATTTCTGGCGATAGCAATATGAGGTTGAGCCCATGATTCTGATGCAAGCAATCCGCCTTTTCCAACACTGGCTGTTTTCATACCTAGTGGTGCAAACAGGTTGGCCTGAAGCTGTCGTGAGTAAGAGGTATTATTGTTGCTGAAGTAGTATTCCAGCGCACCAAAGAGTGCATTTTGATAGGTATAGCATTCACCCGGCGCACACAGTGGTTCAAGCTCGCCCAGAGATTTAAGCACGCGCTCCAGCGAGTAGTCAGCTTCAATAAGGTTGTCGTAAGCGTTGGGCATAAAGCCACTAGATTGGCCAACGATATGTTGCAGTTGCAGCGCATTCATTCCTTTGCCTTTAAAAGGAATGTCGGGTAATAAGGTGGTTATCGGTGTTTCCCAGCTAAGCTGGTTTTTTTCTACAAGTTTAGCTGACAACAACGCAGTAAAGGTTTTTGAAACAGAAGCTAGCCTGAATACTGTGTTCTCTGTAACTTTCTCTCCGCCGCGTTTGCGGGTACTTCCATATACGTAAACCCTTGGCGCTTTGCCCTGTTCATAAAACACAAACGCATAACCAGGCACGTTGTATTTTGAGGCTTCCTTTTGAACGTAACTAGCATAGTCATCAAGCCAATCCGCAAAAGCGCTTTGTGTAATGACCATTAGCATCGCTATCAGCCAAATTTTAGACAGGCGCAGCTTGAAGGTGCGCAAAGAGTTCAGCATACAGTCAGCTCGTTAAGCCTGTGGTTTTCTGATACATCCATCAGGCGCTCATTATTATTATCGCATTATTATGCGTTTAGCTGCTCCAATGATCAAATGTCGCTAATTATGCTCACTATCTCTTCAATGATTTGATTTATTCTAGCGGTAAGCGAACCGTTGTAAGAATATGCAAGAAAGGAAGAGAAGTTCGACTAGCAAGATTTGTAATTATTGAGTTCTGATTTTGTCGCACCAACAGAGCCAATGCACGATACACTAGATAAAGGTGATAAACGACAGGTGGGAAGCGCATTCTAATGCCAGACAATCTTTTTGTCTCAGACATGGGGGCTTCAGAAAACTCGACAACTGCTGAGTCAGTGCTTTCAAAAGCAAGACTTAGCAGAGATCCGCGCTTTGACGGACGATTTTTTGTGGCGGTAAAAACAACCGGTATTTTCTGTAGGCCAATCTGTCCAGCGCGACTTCCTAAAGAAGAGAATGTGACTTACTTTCAACACGCCACACAGGCAATGGCACATGGTTATCGTCCATGTTTTCGCTGCAGGCCTGACAGTGCACCTCGTTCAGCGGCGTGGAAAGGCGTGGGTGCAACGATTAACCGAGCGTTGTCGCTGCTATCTGTTATTCCCATTGATCGCGTTGCGGATATTGCTATGCGGTTGGGTATTAGTGAGCGGTACCTAAATAAGTTGGTCGTCAATGCTGTGGGCATACCGCCTAAGCAGTTTCAAAATATGCAGCGCACTTTGTTTGCAAAGCAGCTTATTCAACAAACTCATTTATCTATGACAGATATCGCAATTACGGCAGGCTATCAATCACTGAGACAACTGCAGCGGGCCATAGAGCAATATTGCGCTACGTCTCCTACCCAGCTTAGAAAAAAAGAGCCGGTTCAACAAAAGGCTATCTCTTTATTTCTTTCTTATCGGCCGCCGTACAATTGGCCCTATGTACGAGATTTCTTGGCAACTCGCGCTATTGAGGGCATGGAGCGAGTAACGAACGAGAGCTATGAACGATACTTTTCATGCAATGAAAGTTTAGGCTTTTTTAAAGCCATTCACGACGAGGCGAGCCACGGATTCAAACTTCTCATCGACATGCCTGATTTAGGTCGTCTTCATACGATAATTGAAAATATAAAGCAGGTACTAGATCTTCACGCTGACCCGATTTTAATTGAACAAAGCCTATTACAGTCTGGGTTACCGCCGAGCAAGTTAACGCCTGGGCTACGCCTTCCCAGTGCATGGAGCGTATTTGAAAGCGGCTGCCGGGCTATTGTAGGCCAGCAAGTTAGTGTAAAAGCGGCTATTGGCCAGGTGACTTTACTGGTACATCAGCTGGGCGAAACGGTATCTGATGCGCTCCCGTCAAACGGTCTTGAATCTATAACGAGTGAACGCTACAGCTTTCCCTCGCCTGAAAGTGTGGCCGAAAACAGTCTTGAATTCTTACGTATGCCACAGGCGAGAAAAGAGGCTGTACGTCACTTTGCTCGTTTATTCATAAACGGTAACATGCCAAGCCATGAAGACATACTCGCCATTAAAGGCGTGGGGCCGTGGACGCTCGACTATTTAAAAATGCGGGGGGAGAGAAACCCTGATATTTACCTTGGCGGTGATTTAATCGTTCGTAAAATGGCGCAGCAGTACCCCATAGCGCCTGAAAAAGCGGCACCTTGGCGCAGTTATTTAACCCTTCA
>Ga0208815_1000411_pt1 | contig 11917 bp, 3 predicted proteins | sample Virmet3438_5245_FD_185733 | JGI IMG/M metagenome (GOLD analysis project Ga0208815, IMG submission 185733) | Marine viral communities from the Southern Atlantic ocean transect to study dissolved organic matter and carbon cycling - metaG... | ecosystem: Environmental > Aquatic > Marine > Oceanic ... | reverse complement strand
CAAAATACAACCAAGAACTACTGGCATTGCAGTAACCCTAGCAGGAGATTTAGATGTAACAGGTGCTGTATCTGTTGCTGGAACAATAACATATGAAGATGTAACTAATATAGATTCAGTTGGAATTATAACTGCAAGAACTGGTATAGATGTAACTGCAAATGGTATAAATGTTCAGGCTGGTATATTAACTGCAAAGAATATTATAGATGCAACAGATGCACAATATAATACAAGAGTTGGTGGTAATGCTGGTAATAGTTTTGATGGAACAAATGCAAATAAAAATACTTTAATAGGATATGATGCAGGAACAGCAATAACAGGTGCTGATGATAATACTTTTGTTGGTTATCGAGCAGGAGATGCTGTTACTACTGGACAAGAAAATACTTTTGTGGGTCGTGATTGTGGAGGAGGAACAAATACAGGTAGAAGTAATGTTGCAATGGGTTATGAAACATTTGTAACTAATACAACAGGAGGTTATAATGTTGCTCTTGGTTATGAGGCTTTAAGAGCAAACACAACTGCAAGTTATAACACTGCTGTTGGGGAAGGTGCTCTGAGAAATAATACAACAGGATCTCCCAATACTGCTGTTGGTTATAGAGCATTATATACAAATACAACTGGACAGCAAAATGTTGCTCTTGGTTATCAATCAATGAGGTTGAATGAAACAGGTTCTTATAATTGTGCTGTAGGTTATGATTCACTAGAAGCTAATACAACAGGAGCACAAAACACTGCTACTGGTAATCATTCTTTAACATCTAATACAACTGGTAGTTTAAATAGTGCTTTTGGTAATACAGCTTTAGATGCAAATACAACTGGTTCTCATAATAGTGCATTTGGTCATAATGCATTAGGTGCAAACACAACTGCAAATGATAATACTGCTGTTGGTTATGCTGCATTAAATGCAAACACAACAGGACATAGTAATGTTGGTATTGGTAATAGTGCATTAAAAGCAAATACAACTGCAAATCAAAATACTGCTGTTGGTTATCTTGCAGCAACTGCAAATACAACAGGAACTGCAAACGTTGCTATTGGTAATGAAGCATTTAAAACAAATACAACAGGTGGTTATAATACTGCTGTTGGTGATAGTGCATTAGCTGCAAACACAACTGCAAATTATAATACTGCTGTTGGTAGAAATTCAATGGGTTCAAACACAACAGGAACTACTAATACTGCTCTTGGTTATAATGCATTAACAGCAAACACAACTGCATCTAATAATACTTCTATTGGTAATCAGTCATTAGGATCAAATACAACAGGTGCTCAGAATATTGCTGTTGGTGGACGTTCATTATATACAAATACAACAACTAATAATAATACTGCTGTTGGTTATGATGCTCTATACACTAACGCTGCAAGTAATAATACTGCTGTTGGTAGAGATTCATCAAAAGCAAACACAACAGGAACACTTCTTGCTAGTGTGGGTGCTTATTCATTAACTGCAAATACAACTGGAATTAGAAATACTGCAATAGGTTATGAGTCAATGTCGGCAAATACGACTGGTTCTCATAATACTGCTGTTGGAACATATGCATTAGCAAATCCATCAACTGGTAATGAAAGCACTGCTGTTGGATATTATGCATGTAAGTCAGCTACAACAGGCATGAGAAATGTTGGTGTTGGTGTTAGTGCATTAACTAATGCTACAACAGGTTCTTCTAATACTGCTGTTGGTGGTTTTGCAGGAAAGGCAATTACAACGGGTGGAGATAATGTTGCTGTTGGTTATGATGCATTAATAACAGCAACAACTGCATCTAATAATACTGCTATTGGTAGAGACGCATTAAAAGCAAACACAACAGGAACGGGACAAGTAGCTGTTGGTCATAAAGCATTACAAGCAAATACAACAGGAACTATAAACACTGCTGTTGGTCAGAACGCATTATATTCAAATACTACTGGTCAAGCTAATGTTGGACTTGGTAGAAACACTCTATATACAAACTCAACAGGAGATTATAATGTTGCTATAGGTTATGACGCTTTAGTTTATTCCACTGTAGATCATCTTGTTGCTGTTGGGCATCAAGCCCTTATGAAAAACACAACGGGAACAAGTAATACTGCTATTGGTAAACGATCATTAGAAGAAAATACAACAGGTAATAGTAATACTGCGATAGGTTATGCCACATTGATTGCAAATACAACTGGTGCTCAGAACACTGCTGTTGGTACTAACTCTTTACAATCAGCTACAACTGCTGATGGTAACGTTGCTGTTGGTAGGGATACATTAGTTTATACCACAACAGGTGCTAATAACACCGCTGTTGGAACTAATGCATTAGATGCAAACACAACTGCAAGTAATAATACTGCTATTGGTTATGATGCATTAGGTGCAAACACAACTGCTATTTATAATCAAGCAGTTGGTGCTTATGCACTTTCTTCAACTACAGTAGGTGGAAGAAATAATGCTTTTGGTTACAAGGCTTTGGAGGATAATACAACAGGACAATATAATACTGCTATTGGTAATGAAGCATTAGAAGCAAATACTACTGCAGATAATAACACTGCTTGTGGATTTGAAGCATTAACTGCAAATACAACAGGTGTAGCAAACGTAGCTGTTGGTTCTGGTGCATTAGATTCAAACACAACTGCAAGTGATAACGTTGCTGTTGGTTATATGGCATTAAATACAAATTCAACAGGTGAGTGGAACGTTGCTGTTGGTAGGAGGGCTTTAAATTCTTCAACTTCTAATTATAATACGGGAGTTGGTGATAGAGCTTTATATTCACTCTCAACAGGTACAACTAACACTGTTGTTGGTCACATGGGTGGTTATGGTGTCACAACGGGAAGTAATAACCTTTTGCTTGGTCATGATGCTGGAAACGCAGATAGCCCAGCAGGAAATATAACAACAGGATCTAATATCGTATGTCTTGGTGATGACGATATTGCTAATCTATATTGTGCTGATACATCAATTAGTTCTTCAGACGCAAGAGACAAAACAGATGTAGAAGACTTTAAGTATGGTTTATCATGGATTACAGAACTAAGACCTGTTACTTATAGATGGGATAAAAGAGCTTGGTATGGAACTGAAGAGAATCCAAAAGGAACTCCTGATGGAACTAAAAAACGTGATCGTATTCACATTGGTTTCATTGCACAAGAAGCAATCGAAGTGGAGAAAAAACATGGTTATGCTGGCAAGAAAGATGATATGTTGATTGTGAACCAAAATGAGGATGAAACAGATCCTTCATATGGTATGAAGTATGAGAGACTAGTTCCTGTTCTTGTAAATGCTATCAAGGAATTGAAAGCAGAAAATGATGAACTTAGATCCTTAATCAAGGATAGTAAGACTTTTGCCTCACTTAAATCCTCAATAAATAACTAGAAAGTATAAATGGCATTAACTAACGCAAGTAGGCTCGCAGACTTTGGAACGGGAATTGGCACACAAGGTGCTATTCTGCAAGTTGATAATGCCGATCAGATGGTGGGTATAGGAACTACGGATCCTACTGCTCAGTTAGAAGTAAAACAAGATTTTAAGGTTGGTGGTGCAACTACTATCACTGGAACTTTGGATGTTGGTGGAAATATAGATCTTACAGGTAATATAACAATCGGTGGAACATTAACATATGAAGATGTAACGAATGTAGACTCTCTTGGTATTATCACTGCTCGAAGTGGTATCAATATGTCTGGTGGTCAGTTCTTAGTAGGAACTGGAGTGACTATTGGTGTAGCTGGAATTGCTACATTTAGAACAGGTAGAATTGATGTAGGGGATGCACTATTAAATACAAGTATTGGTGAATTAGCAGGAGATGCTTATACAACTGGTGTTGAAAACACTGCTGTTGGTTATCAAGCATTAACTGCAACTACAACAGGACAAAGAAATGCTGGAGTTGGTAAAGGTGCATTAGCTGCAAACACAACAGGTGGTAGTAACGTTGCTCTTGGTTATGGCGCTTTAGCTGTAAACACAACTGCAAGTAATAACACTGCTGTTGGTTATGATGCATTAGCTGCAAATACAACTGGAGCAACAAACACTGCTGTTGGTTCTGGTGCATTAGATGCAAACACAACTGCATCTAATAATACTGCTCTTGGATATTATGCACTGTCAGCAAATACCACTGGAGATAGAAATACTGCTGTTGGTTATCTTGCATTAACTACAAATGTTGATGGAGATAGAAACGTTGCAGTAGGGTATCAATCTCTTAAGACAATGGATCCTAGCGGTAATGCTGACACGATGAATGTTGCTGTTGGATATGCTGCTTTAGAAGCAACTACAACTGGTGTTAGAAACACTGGTGTTGGTGGTTATGTAATGCAACAGAATACTACAGGTAGTGATAATAGTGCTTTTGGTGAACAGGCATTAACTGCAAACACAACAGGTGCTTATAATACTTCTGTTGGTAAAAGTGCATTAGCTGCAAACACAACTGCAAATTCTAATACTGCTGTTGGTTATGAAGCATTAACTGCTAATACAACTGGTGGTGGTAACGTTGCTGTAGGTTCGGTTACTTTAGACGCTAATACTACTGGTGCTAATAATACTGCTCTTGGATATGCTGCATTAGGTGCAAACACAACTGCAAATAATAATACTGCTGTTGGTTATAATGCATTAACTACAAATACAACAGGAACTAGAAATACTGCAGTTGGAGATCAGGCATTAGAAGCAAACACAACTGCAAATAATAATACAGCAGTAGGTTATGAAGCATTAACTGCTAATACAACAGGTGCTCAAAACACTGCTGTTGGTTCATATACATTAGGAACAGTTACTACTGGAGGTGATAATACTGCAGTTGGTTATGCAGCTTTATATCTAACTACTACAGGAGATTATAACACCGCTTTTGGTAGAGACGCATTAAAAAATAATACAACTGCAGATGGTAATACTGCTGTGGGTTATATTGCTTTACAGGATGTAACCACTGGTGCTTATAATGTTGCAATAGGTTATTATGCAGGAAAGGATATAACAACAGCCGAGAAGAATATTGCTATTGGTGATAATGCATTAAGAACAGATACTACATCTGGATATAACATTGCTGTTGGTAGTAATGCTTTATATGCAAATACAGGAGGTCATGCTAATGTTGCTGTTGGCCATAAGGCAATGGAAAGTAACACAACAGGTGAGGATAATGTTGGTATTGGTGCTAGTGCATTATATGCAAACACAACTTCATCTTATAACACTGCTGTTGGTAATAGAGCAATGCCATCTAATACTGCAGCATTGAATACTGCTGTTGGATCACTCTGCATGTTCTCCAATACAACTGGAACTGAAAATACTGCAGTAGGTCAAGCATCATTATATACCAATTCAACTGGTAGCTATAACACTGCTGTTGGTAGATATGCATTGAGATTGAATACAACAGGTGATTTTAACACTGCTGTTGGTAGAAACGCATTAACTGCAGCCACAACTGCATCAAATAACACTGCTGTTGGTAATTATGCTTTGGGAGTTAATACGACAGGTGATGGCAATACTGCTGTTGGTTCTCCTGCTTTATACCAAAACTCAACAGGTTCTAATAATACTGCTGTTGGTAGAGAAGCATTAGATGCAAATTCAACAGGTAATCAGAATACTGCTGTTGGTTCAGGAGCATTAACTGCAAACACAACTGCAGCTAATAATACTGCTATTGGTTGGGATTCTTTAAAAGCAAATACAACTGGTGCTAGTAATGTTGCTATTGGTGCTGAAGCATTAAGTACAAATACAACTGAAGATTATAATACTGCTCTTGGTGTTTCTGCATTGCAAACTGTTAATGCAGCTAGAAATACAGCAGTTGGTTATCAAGCATCACTTTCAGCTACAACAGGAGTTGGTAACTGTTCTGTTGGACATAAAGCAGGAAGAAATACTACAACAGGTGATTATAACGTTGCTATGGGTGACCAAGCACTTGAAAGTGGTACAACAGGTGATAAGAACATTGCTATTGGTGGATTTGCATTACATGACAGCACAACTACAGAGCAGAATGTTGCTATTGGATATAATGCAATGGGTGCATCTACAACGGCGACAAGATCTGTTGCTATTGGATATTATGCATTAGATGCTGCGAACAGTGGTGCTAGAAATACTGCTGTTGGTTGGCAAGCAATGACTGCCAATACAACAGGTCAATATAATACTGGTATTGGTGATGCTGCATTAGAATCAAACACAACTGGTCAATATAACACTGCTGTTGGTCAAGCTGCTTTAAATTCAAATACAACTTCCAATAGTAATAGTGCTTTTGGAATGGGTGCATTACAAACAAACTCAACAGGATCAGCGAATACTGGTGTTGGTTATTTTGCACTACATTCAGAAAATACAGGTGGTGAAAATACTGCTGTTGGTAGACAAGCATGTGCTAATCAACAGGGTGCTTCTGGAAATGTTGCTGTGGGATATAGAGCATTATATACAAATACAACAGGTATTCAGAATGTTGGTGTAGGTAATAGTGCATTACTAGCAAATACAACTGGAGAAAGAAATGTTGCAGTAGGATGGAGAGTTGCTGATGCAAACACAACAGGAAGTAGAAATACTGCTGTTGGTGACCATGCATTGTCTGATAATACAACTGGTAATTATAATGTTTGTATGGGAAGTAGTTCTTTATCAAACAATACCACTGCTAGTTCAAATACTGCTCTTGGTTATGAAGCAATGTTAAATAACACAACTGGTAATAGTAATACTGCTGTTGGTTATGCTTCTATGTTGGCGACTACTAGTGGAGGCAGTAATTGTGCTCTTGGTCGTGCTGCTTTACAGGATTTAACAGATGGTGTTTACAATATTGGTATTGGATATAGAACTGGTGGTTACAGCACTTCTTTAACAACAGGTGATTACAACATATTAATAGGATCTGATGCATATACTGATGGTACAGATGCTCAACATCAAATAGTTATAGGAACTTATCAAGATCAATCAAAAGGAAACAGCACAGGATTTATTCAACCGAATGGTGGTGGTGTTTATCAGGGTAATAATAGTTCTTCATGGTCAACAACTTCTGATAGAAGAATTAAGAAGAATATAGTTAGTAACACAACTGGACTTGATAAGATAAATCAAATTACAATTCGTAATTTTGAATATAAAACTGAAGATGAAATTATTGCGGATTCTCCAGAACTATCTGATGTTTCTGGATCTGCTGTAGTTCATAGGGAAGGTATTCAACTTGGTGTAATCGCACAAGAAATTGAACCTATTTTCCCTGATGTAGTAAAAACAGAATCTACTGGTGTTAAGAGTGTTGATCCAGAGAACCTCACTTGGTATCTCATCAATGCAGTCAAGGAACTTTCTGCCAAGGTAGAAGAGCTTGAAAGTAAACTAAATAACTAGAAAGTATAAGACATGACTAGAGCAAGAGAACTCGCTAGATTAGGAAATGAGAATGTCTTAAGTGTAGAAGACGATAGTTTAGAAGTTGGTATTAATTCGACCAAACCAACTTCTGCTCTGGATGTTGCTGGTCAATTTAATGTAGGAACTGCAATTAAGGCAGGTGTTGCTGGTGTTATAACTGCAACTGAGTTTAGTGGAACGACTGGAACATTTAGTGGGAACGTAAGTGTAGGTGGAACATTAACATATGAAGACGTAACAAATATAGATTCAGTTGGTATTGTTACTGCTCGTGCTGGCATCAACATGAGTGGTGGTCAGTTCTTAGTAGGAACTGGTGTGACTATTGGTGTTGCTGGAATTGCTACATTTAGAAGTGGTAGAATTGATGTATCGGATGCTTTAGATAATACAAGTATTGGTTATCTTGCTGGAGATGCATATACAACTGGTGCTGGTAATATTGCTATTGGTTATCATGCATTAACTGTAAATACAACTACATCTAATAGTGTTGCTGTTGGATATAAAGCATTAGAAGATAATACAGGAGCTAATAATGTAGCAGTTGGTTCTCAAACATTAAGAGAAAATACAACGGGAACAGAAAATGTTGCTATTGGTAGAGATGCATTAGAAGCAAACACAACTGCATCTTACAATACTGGTGTTGGTGCATATGCTTTAACTGCAAACACAACAGGAGCAAATAATACTGCTGTTGGTAGAAATGCATTAACTGCAAATACAACAGGAGCAAGTAATGTTGCTGTTGGTAGAGATGCATTAGAAGCAAATACAACTGGTGCTAATAATACTGCCATTGGTTATTATGCATTAACTGCAAATACAACTGCAAATCATAACACTGCTGTTGGTAATCAATCATTAGAGGCTAATACAACAGGAGCACAGAATACTGCTGTTGGTAAAGGTGCATTAGAAGCAAATACAACAGGATCTAATAATACTGGTATTGGTTATCTTGCATTACAAACAAATACAACAGGACAAAGTAATGTTGCTGTTGGTAGAGACGCATTATTAGCAAACACAGATGCAGATTATAATATTGCTGTTGGTAATAATGCATTAACTGCAAACACAACAGGTAGTAGAAATACTGCTATTGGGAATGCTGCATTAGAAGCAAATACAACTGCAGATAGTAATGTTGCTGTTGGTGATAATTCATTAGAATCAAATACAACAGGAACTAATAATGTTGCTGTTGGTAGAGAAGCATTAGATGAAAACACAACAGGTAGTAGAAATACTGCTGTTGGTACATTTGCTTTAGAGGCAAACACAACTGCAAATAATAATACTGCTATTGGTTTTGAAGCATTAGAATTAAACACAACAGGAACTGAGAATACTGCTGTTGGAGACAGAGCATTAACTGAAAACACAACTGCAAGTGAAAATACTGCTGTTGGTCATAAAGCATTAACTGCAAACACAACTGGAGCAAGTAACACTGCTATTGGTCATCAATCAATGGATACCAATACAACAGGTCTTCAGAATACTGCTTTAGGAAATGTTAGTTTATATGCAAACACAACAGGTAGTAGAAATACTGCACTTGGTAGAGGATCATTACAAGCAAACACAACTGCAGATAATAATACTTCTATTGGTTTTTATGCATTAGCTGCAAATACAACAGGTGCTAGTAATGTTGGTGTTGGTAATAGTGCATTAGGTGCAAACACAACTGCATCTGGTAATACTGCTATTGGTGCATTTTGTTTAGATACAAATACAACAGGTGCTAGTAATGTTGCTGTTGGTTTTTATGCAATGAAAGCAAACACTACTGCATCTAACAGTGCTGCTTTGGGTTATTCTGCATTAAGATACAATACAACAGGTGCTAGTAATACTGCTGTTGGTTATTACTCTTTAAGAAACAACACAACCGCATCTGATAATACTGCTATTGGTTTTGAAGCATTAACTACAAACACAACTGGTGCTAATATGGTTGCTGTTGGTTATCAAGCATTAACTGCAAACACAACAGGTTCTAGTAGCGTAGCTATTGGTAAAAATGCACTGGATGCGAATACTACAGGTAATTGGAATACTGCTGTTGGTAGAAATGCATTAGGTGCAAATACTACTGCTGATGCTAATGTAGCTGTAGGTCATGATACCATGAATGGAAACACAACAGGAACTTATAATACTGCTGTTGGTTATGCTGCATTTCAAGCAAATACAACAACAGATTATAATACTGCTTTTGGTGCTCTTACATTAGCAGCAAATATTGCAAATGCTAATACTGCTGTGGGATATAATGCATTAAATGATAATACAACTGGAACCAGAAACACTGCAGTGGGTATGGCTGCCTTAGATTCTTGCACAACAGGAAATTATAATATTTCTATTGGTGCTTATTCTTTATCGGCTGGTGTAACTGGAGATGCGAACATTGCTATTGGAGATAATGCAATGTATGATCTTACATCAGGTTCTCATAATGTTGCTGTTGGTAATAATGCATTAGATGAAATTACCGATGGAGTCAGGAATACTGCTGTTGGTTCTGGTGCAATGGCAGCAACTGGTACGGGAGTTGATTATAATAATGCTTTTGGTTATCAAGCTTTACTTGCTTGTACAGGAGAAAAAAATAATGCTTTTGGTTATCAAGCATTAACTGCTGCTGCTGGTAATTATAACTGTGCTTTTGGACATGAATCAGGAGAAGCAGTTACAACAGGTGCTTATAATGTTTTTATGGGAATGGAGGCAGGTAAAGCAACCACAGCAGGTAATGGTACAATTGCTATTGGTTATCAAGCATTAAAAACTACAACTGATGCAAGTTATTCAGTTGCCATAGGTTTTGAGGCACTTAAGTCATTAACTACAGGATCTGACAATATTGCTATAGGATATAGAGTTGGTCATAATATTACAACTGGAGAGAGCAATACTGCTGTTGGTCGTGCTGCTTTGTATAGTTGTAGTGAATCTAGTCATAATACTGCTTTCGGTAAAAGTGCTTTATATACTATTACTGATGCTGGACATCATAATACTGCTATGGGTTTTCAAGCTGGTATGTCTCTTACCACTGCTGATCAAGGTGTATTTATTGGTTCATATGCAGGAGGTGGTGCAGCTCTAACTGGAGATCTTAATACAGCAGTAGGACGTAGAGCATGTTTTAGTCTTACAAGTGGAGCATCCAACGTTGCTGTTGGTGGTAATTCTATGGATCAAACGACTACCGCAAGTAATAATACTGCAGTAGGCGTTAATGCTTTAACTTCTAACACTACTGGAGGTTCAAATACTGCTGTTGGATTTGAAGCATTGGAAGTTACATCAACAGGTGTTGAGAATGTTGGTGTTGGTTATCGAGCATTAGAAGATAATACTGCAAGTAATAATGCTGCTCTTGGATATAGAGCAGTAGCCAACAATACTACTGGAACTAGCAATACTGGTCTTGGTCATCAGGCTTTGGAGAATTGTACAACTGGTGATAACAATACTGCTGTTGGTCAAAATGCAGGTTCAGCTAGTTCCCCTTCAGGAAATATAACAACAGGAGATAATAACTTTGTTCTTGGTAATAACAGTGTTGCTAATTTATATTGTGCTGATACATCAATATCTTCTTCTGACGCAAGAGATAAGACTGATGTAGAAGACTTTAAGTATGGTTTATCATGGATCACCGAACTAAGACCTGTTACATATCGTTGGGACAGAAGATCTTGGTATACTGAGGATCCTGCTACTAAAGGAACTCCTGATGGAAGTAAGAAACGTGCTCGTATTCACATTGGTTTCATTGCACAAGAAGCAATAGAAGTTGAGAAGAAACATGGTTATGCTTCTAAGAAGGATGATATGCTTATCGTAAACCAAGATGAGGATGATGCAGATCCTTCATATGGTATGAAGTATGAAAGATTAGTTCCTGTGCTTGTCAATGCTATTAAGGAACTCTCTGCAGAGAATACAGCACTGAAAGCAAGACTAGACGCAGCAGGTCTATAGATCACATTACAAAGTGTCACAGCAAACCCCTTCAATCTAATTGGAGGGGTTATACTGTATGCAGTTTAATAAAAAGTATGAGTAAAGAGATGACTAGCAAGGAGAAATTACTCTTCATTGCTTCTTTCGTCTGGGCAATGCATTGGGGAGTTCGTCTTGCCTTTGCAGCAATCAGCACTCTTGAGTTGAGGTATTTCTAATGAAGAAAGAGTTTATTTGCGTGAATCCAAAATCTTTGGACGCAAAAGAGAGATTCTCTAATTCTATGGATCGACTTCACTCTTGTCGTGTTGATAAGAGAGAGTATGGTAAGATATATCTTTCATCTATCTCAGGTAGATACAAGTTTGCCATCAGTGCCACTTGCGATGATCATTGGGACGTGGTAAAATAAATAACAGGGCATACGGAGAGTTATGA
>Ga0208815_1000408_pt1 | contig 11955 bp, 7 predicted proteins | sample Virmet3438_5245_FD_185733 | JGI IMG/M metagenome (GOLD analysis project Ga0208815, IMG submission 185733) | Marine viral communities from the Southern Atlantic ocean transect to study dissolved organic matter and carbon cycling - metaG... | ecosystem: Environmental > Aquatic > Marine > Oceanic ... | reverse complement strand
GCTCGAAATGCCCAGGAACTTCAAGCTATTTATCAACAACTTGACGCGCTTGAGCCTATTGAAGGTGAAACGCGTAAGATGCGTCCATTGAGCGCACTGTTTTACTATCCCCTTGGTGCGGCAATATTACTGTCAGCACTATGGGCATTCTTGACGGTTCTTTTATCAACATTTCGTTGGTTCGCACAAAGACGAATTAACTCGTCCCAGCAACCCCCGAACTCAGCTGATTCAATACAAGCAGCTCAAATAAATAGGGAGACGAAGTAATGGAATTCGACTTCTTAAACCAATTTCATTTTTTACGCCCCAAATTGTTTATCGCGCTCGTTCCCCTGATGCTGCTTGTGCTTTTAATTAGAAAAACCACGGCTAAGCAATCTGGCTGGCAATCTGTGATCCCTTCTCACCTATATCAATACATGGTGATTGGAAAAAACGAAATGGGCGCAAAACCTCCAATGTGGATGCTTGCTCTTGTGTGGATTATAAGTGTGATAGCACTCGCTGGCCCAACATGGGAGCGCCTGCCGCAGCCGGTTTACCAGTTGAAAATGGGACACGTTATAGTCATAGATATGTCGCTTTCAATGCGCGCTACCGATATGACGCCAGACAGGCTAACTCGCGCTAAATATAAAGCGATAGACCTAGTCAACGCTATTGGTGAAGGAGAAATGGGCTTGGTTGCTTACGCTGGCGATGCGTTTGTCATTAGCCCCTTAACCGAAGACGCAGGAAATATCACAACCCTAATCCCTAGCCTGTCACCGGAAATTATGCCCGTTCCGGGCAGCGACCCTCTCCTAGGTATAGAGAGTGCGTCAGAGCTTCTCACGAATGCCGGATATAACTCAGGCATGATCTACTGGATTACTGACGGAATAGAGTTAGAACAACAACAAGAGCTTCAAGAGTATGTGGCTTCTATTCCTTTTACAGTAAATGCACTTACCGTTGGGACATCTGAAGGCGCGCCTATCCGCCAGCAAAGCGGCGAGCTATTAAAAGACTTCACCGGCAGCATCGTTATACCCAAGTTAAACGAAGGCGCAGTGAAAGGCGTGGTTAAAACGAGCGGCGGACGCTTTGAATCCTTTACATCAAACGACACCGACATTGATGCCCTCGCCTCGGTATCTCTGCTTGATAAAAGCGACAGCGAAGAGAACGAAGAAGAGAGTAATTTACAAGGAGACCAGTGGAAAGAAGTTGGACCTTACTTGCTACTTATACTTCTTCCATTTGCCGCCTTTGCATTCAAACGCGGGTTAGTTTTCATCGTGTTGGTGGGTTTACTTAGCCCCTCTATGATTAAAAACGCCCATGCTTTGCAACGTGCCCAACCCTCAGAAATTGCTGGCACGTCACAAGGCATAGGCGCACCGGAAAGCGCAAAGGAGATGGCAAATCAACCTGATTCACTCTCATGGTGGCAAACGCCATTTATGAATGACGACCAAGAAGCATTAAACAACTATCAAAGAGGCAAGTACAAAGACGCCGTTAATCAGTTTAATGACGACACTTGGAAAGCATCATCACTTTATAAATCAGGTGACTACGAAGGTGCATTAAATGCCTTCAAAAGCATTCCTGGTCCCGAGAGTCTTTACAATCAAGGCAATGCACTGGCAAAACTCGGTAAGCTTGAAGACGCTATTAAGAAATATGATCAGGCGTTAAGAGAAGCCCCCGATTTCGACGATGCAAGAACCAACAAAAAGATTGTCGAGGATTTGCTGAAACAGCAGCAACAGCAGAATCAGGATCAAAACCAGAACGAAAATGGCGATGATGGCGAACAGAGTGACTCGCAGGATAATGGCCAAGGTAGCTCTGATAACTCTGATAGCCCTAATAGCAAACAGCAATCAGGGGACCAGAACAATCAGAAAGGTTCAAACGAGCAGAATGGTCAGCAAGACGATAATGAGGGTCAACAGTCTGACCAAAGCCAAGCTAACGATGAACAGCAAAGTGGCGGAGATAACTCACAACAGCCTGATGATTCCGAGATGAACAGTCGGAACGAGTCATCAGACTCTCAGCAGCAAAATGCAGAACAAGAAGAGTCTGATCAAGGTGACAGCGCGCAAGCACAAAAAGACGAACAACAAGCAGAGCAGGAAGCACAGGCAATGCAAGGTCAAGAGGCCGAGCTTACCGACGCAGAAAAAGAAGAGCTGCAGCGAATGGAGAGTTTAATGCGCCGCGTGCCAGACGACCCTGCATTCCTACTAAAACGAAAAATGCAATTAGAAGCACAAAAACGTCAGCGTCAACGTATGCCTTCAAACCGGAGTGATTGGTAGATGAGAGCCTTATTACAATCTACACTTATAGTTTTTTTATTAACCCTACTCTTAAGTACGGCGGCTTATGCCGATGTAAATTCGCTGGAAGCCACCATTGATAGAAACCCTGTCATGTTGGATGAAGCCATTCGCTTAACGGTTACCGCAGACGGCAGCGCGGACAGAGATGCATTCGACAGCTCTCCCCTGCTTAAAGACTTTGTGGTCGGAAGAACATCAGTAAGTAGCCAAACCTCAATTGTCAATTTCGACACCAAGCGCACCACCGTTTGGACCACTACGTTATTTCCTCGTAAGGAAGGCACGTTCACCATTCCTTCACTAACCATTGAGGGAAAATCTACCCAACCTATTCAGGTCAAAGTTATTCCGGTTCAAGAACAAAGTAATGTCGCCCGAGACTATTTTGTTACCACTGACATCGACGTAAAAGAGGCCTATTTAAATCAACAGCTGCTTTACACGGTTAAGCTGTTTCTTTCTAGCAATATTGAGCGCGGCAGCCTACAAGCGCCAGAAATGCAAAATGCGGAAATCACTCAGCTAGGAGAAGATAAACAGTATACAGATATAGTAAATGGAAGACGGTATCAGATTATAGAGCGTCAATTTGCTGTTGTGCCTCAAGCATCCGGTGAATTTACGCTAAGAGGCCCTATTTTCACTGGCGAAGTTATGGCTGCCAATACTAACCAACGTTTTGGCTTCTTCAACCGCACCCAGCAAATTAATCGGGTTGGGCCCGACATTACGGTGAACATTAAGCCCATTCCTCAGGGGATTGATTACCCTTGGTTGCCTTCTGAAATGGTGCGAGTGGATGAAGAATGGCCACAAGGTGATAGTTTTGTAGCAGGTGAACCAGTCACCCGTATTGTTACGCTAACCGCATTGGGCGTAGTAGAAGAGCAGCTTCCTGATATTCCTGAGTTTTATCCGCCAAACTTTAAGCTGTACCCTGATCAATCTAATACTACGACAGTCGAAAAAGACCAGAGCTTAATTTCACAGCGCCAAACGTCGCTGGCGATCATCCCAACGCAGCCAGGTAATTTTGTCTTACCTGAAATTACTATTCCTTGGTTTAATACGCTTACTCTGCAAACAGAGTATGCCACTATTCCCGCCCGTTCAATTACGGTAGCGCCAGCGTCTGGCGCAAATAATGCCAATACTCCGAATAGCTTAGACACTCCATCAATCAGTAGTGCAAGCAATGAAGATATTCAAAATGATATACCGTCAACTGCAACACAGCCTAACGCTAGTGCTAGCAATGAGGATAAACCATTAGACAGCGCTTCAGGTGAAGTCAATACTGACGAAAGTACCCAGCTTAATCGGATGGTAACTGGTGCACTACTTGTGCTGTTCATCATTGCGCTTACAGGATGGTTAGTTACCTACAGAAAGCTTAAACAGGCTCAGTTTATGGGAGTTGGGATCACTAACAAAACCGGTTCTGCACAGCGCCTCCACTCTTATGCTCAGTGGGATGAAAAAGCACAGTTTCAAAACCTAATGTCAGTAATAAAGGCAAAGGACACACGTTTACTTACGCCTGCTCTTAAGCAGTGGATAAACGCGTTAACTTCGGGTAAAGCGCAACTTTCGCAGTTTGAAGGAATCAACGCTAGTGTTAATGAGCTCTATGCACTGCGCTTTTCAGCCAATAAAGCTGACGCTAACACCCAATCTAAACAGGTCATGAAAGCTTTAGATAAACTTTCACATGAAGCTAAGCTTGCCCGCAGCGAATGGAAGCGAAAAAGTGAAGGGAACAATAACACGCTATCTGCCTTATATCCTGCTTCATAAAACGCATTTCATTTGCCAATACACTAGAATTTGCGTAATGAAAGCCCTTGCAACTAGCTAAATCACAGTGACAAGGGCTTCGTAACAGAAATGATTGCGTTCGAGAAACAGTCGAGCCTTTGAGCCTTATTGTCCTCTTTAAGGCTTATTAACCTTAGAAGCTTTAGCTTATAAAAATAATCAATTAAACGCGACGGGGAATATAATGAAGAAAACACTAGTAAAGCTAACGCCAATTGCGTTGGCCATTACCACGCTTACGGCTTGCTCTCCTGCAAGTGAAACCGCTAAAACAGCGCCAGAACCTATTAAAACAGAACAGCCAGCCGGGCAGTCTGAATCAGAGCGCCTTAATGCGTTCTTCGAACGTACTTTTGAAGAAGATCTTAAGCGTTCGCCATTATTTCAAAGTTACTTGGGTAAAAAATGGGACTATGACAAATGGGATGACATCAGTGACGAAGAAGCTGATGCTCGCATTGCCATCGCCAAAAACCGACTAGAAAAGCTTAATAGTTTTGACACCAGTAAGTTAAGTGAACAGGAACAGCTAAGCTTGCGCCTGTATAAACTGGGTATTGAGCGCGATTTAGCTAACGACGAATTTCGACATCACCGTTACATTGTACATCAGTTCCGCGCCGCGCATACACAAGTGCCTAGCTTCCTTATCAACATTCACAGCGTAAAGAGTAAAGAGGACGCTAAGGCCTACATTGGACGACTAGACAATGTACGTACGTACTTTGAACAAGTTATCGAACAAATGAAAGTTCGCGAAAAAGCCGGCGTATTCCCCCCAGCATGGGCCTACGATCAAATGATTGATGCGTCAAAAAACGTGATCACCGGCGCACCATTTGATTCTAGCGAAATACCTTCAACTATCTGGGAAGATTTTCAAAATAAAGTAAATAGCCTGGATGTTACAGAGGCTGAAAAAACGACGTTATTAGGTGAAGCGAAAGCCGCTTTGGTAACGTCAGTCATGCCGTCATACGAGAAGTTTATCGAAGAACTCGCCCATCAAAGGGAAATCACGCCTGAAGGCGATGGTGTGTGGCGCTTACCCAATGGTGATCAATGGTATCAGAATCGTCTAAACTGGTTTACCACTACAGACCTAACCGCTGAAGAAGTCCATCAAATTGGCTTAGACAATGTAGAGCGCATACACGATGCAATGCGCGACATTATGAAACAAGTGAAATTTGAAGGCACCCTTCAAGAGTTTTTCGTTTTCATGCGTGAAGACGAGCAATTCTATCTACCTTCAACAGATGAAGGTAGACAGCAATACCTTGATATGGCGAAAACCGCCATAGACGACATGCGAGAGGCGATTCCTGAATACTTTGGTATTCTTCCAGAAGCGCCAATGATTGTTAAACGTGTTGAAGCGTTCCGCGAACAGTCTGCGGGCAAGGCGTTTTATCAAAGCCCGGCGCAAGATGGCAGCCGCCCAGGTATTTATTACGCAAACCTTTATGACATGAAAGCAATGCCTACTTATCAGTTAGAGGCGCTGGCGTATCACGAAGGCATCCCAGGTCACCACATGCAGCGCGCTATTGCACAAGAGCTAGAAGGTGTGCCTCAAGTCCAAAAATTCTTGAGCTTTACCGCATACACAGAAGGTTGGGGCCTATATACCGAAGAACTTGCGAAAGATATGGGCTTTTATGAAGACCCTTATTCTGATTTCGGTCGTCTAGCCATGGAGCTTTGGCGCGCTTGCAGACTTGTGGTTGATACGGGTATTCATGCGAAAAAATGGACGCGTGAAGAAGCTGTAGATTACCTTGTTGAAAATACGCCAAACCCTAAATACGACGCGCAAAAAGCCATTGAGCGCTACATTGCTATGCCAGGTCAGGCTACGGCCTATATGATTGGTAAACTGAAAATTATGGAACTTAGAGAGCATGCCCAAGCTGAACTTGGTGACAAGTTTGATTGGAAAGGCTTCCATGACGAGGTATTGAAGTACGGTCCAGTCCCACTTTCTATTTTAGAAGAAAACATTAATGCTTGGATTACTTCCCAAAAACGTACCTAGTTTTTCGAACTAGGTGCTCTGATCACTGGAAATAAAATGAAAACGCGCCTTTCGGCTAACGAAATGGCGCGTTTTTTATGCCATAGTGAGAAAAAATTAAGTTTTTGGATTTTTTTATGTTTGGGCGAAATAAATCCGATAGTGCTCAGGTCTTATCGGGTATGAAAGCAAAACACCAAAGATATGAAGCATTAGTAAAGGCATTTCACGCCGACATCTACCGCTATGCATTTTGGCTTATCAAAGACCAGAGCATTGCTGAAGATGTTGTTCAGGAAACCTTTTTACGTGCTTGGCGCTCATTAGACGCCCTAAATGATGAAAAAGCAGCAAAGTCATGGTTAATCACCATTCTTCGCCGCGAAAACGCCCGTCGGTTTGAACGCAAACAGTTCGACACAGTGGATATTGATGATTGCCATATTCAAGATGACACACAGCATGCTGATGGGAACTTGAAAGATAGAGAGCTTCAGCGACTATTAGGTGGATTGAGTGTGGAGTATCGTGAACCCTTAATACTCCAGTTGATCTTCGGTTTTAGTGGCGAAGAGATCGCCAACCAGTTAGGGCTTAACAAGAATACGGTAATGACTCGCCTTTTCAGAGCGAGGAATCAGCTAAAAGAGGCATTAGAGAAGCAAAATGAACAGAGAGGTCGTGTAAATGGATGAGTTAGAATTTAGGCGTCGTATCTACGCCGATCCAGAAACGACTGACAGTGATGTTGTAGAAGCGGCAAAAGCGGATGAAAGTAAACGCAGTTTCTGGAATGAACAAAAGCAGTTAGATAAGCAATTAAAGCAAGCATTGAAAGTCGATGTACCAGAGGATCTCGCAAGCAAGCTAATATGGCAGCAGTCTGCAGACGAATTCACCCGTTATAAACGCAGAAGTCGCTGGTATTTAGCCATGGCTGCATCAGTTGCCTTTACGATAGGCATTGGCCTTACTATGTGGTATCACCAGCCGCTTAGTATTGGCGGGCAAGCACTTGCCCATATGCAGTACGCAGAAATGGAACACGCTCATTCGTTGCTTCCTGTTGATTTGAATATGGTTAACGCAAAGCTAGCAAGCTTTGGTGGCAGCTTTAGCGAAATGCTCGACGGTGTAGAGGTCGCAAACTATTGTCATTTGAGCACAGTTAGAAGCCTTCATCTGATTGTGAATACGCCGCAAGGCAAGATGTCGGTATTCGTAGTACCTGAACGTGGAGATGTCTCCGTTCCAAGCGAGTTTGCCGATGGTCAGTACCACGGAGAGAGCATTAAAATGAAACACGCCAATGTAATGATTGTTGGCGATAAAGATGCTGATTTAAGCGATATGAAAAAGGCGGTGTCAGAAAGGATTCAATTTTCTGCTTAACACTCGTTAAATAACTGTAAAGCGTTCCAAAAAAGTGCGTATCTTTAGCACTTCCCTTCGTCGGCCCCCTATGGGCCGATTTTTTTCGCCCAAAATTAAGATGAAACCCTGTTCAATAAAACTTATACTCCGACTTAAAGGTTAAAACGTCCGTTTTAATTTCAGTTAATCACTTCATTCACTTACCCGCAGTAAAGAGGTCTCCATCACAATGAGCGCTTGGTTTCGTTTTACAAGGCTAATGATTTGCCTTTTGATTCCTGCAATAGCTTGTTTCGCTGTCTTTGCTCAAAGTATAGATATTCCCAACGCACTTAGACTAAAAAAACTTGATAATTATAGTCATATAGCTGCAACGACAATTTATCATTGGAATACGCCTAGCGAGGTGAGCAATGAGAATATCATTGCTATGTTAACGAGCGCCGGTTTGCAGAATGACACGCAAAGTGAAGGCGTGATATTTAGACACTTGTTGGCCACTTATACTGCGAATGATGCTGACTCGCCGAGAATCCCACTTTTCGTCAAAGAGCCTCTATTAGATAAGCATTGGCAAGAGCTTAAGACAATTAAACCTGAGCTTTTTGCTGCTGCGAAGGCATATTACATTTATGCTAGAGCGGTAAATGATTTTAAAGGCTCTGACCATAGAGTAAATTTTTCTGTTCCTGAACTGCGCCGTTTGCAGCGAGAAGCGCTAGAAACTGGGAGTCGAAGAGCCACTGCTATAGCTAGCATATGGTTAGCGATGGAACTCACCCTTGCGAACCCAATACAAGCAATTAATGAAATCGAATATGCGTTACCGCACCTTCCTCAATACTCATCCGACAAAAGCTTAGAAAATGCGTTATCAAACGTAATTGCACATGATTGGCTGAGAGGTGCTTATCTGGAACTCTTCGTTCCAAGCCGAGCATTTTTTCACTCAAAAGAGATCATTGAAAGTAAAACGCAAGATAACAACACCATGGTAAAGACTTGGGCCTATTTCTCGGCCATCGATTCATTGATAATTCAAAATAAGTTTGAAGAAGCATTGGCTATGTCAAACTACGCAATAGAGCATTTGTCCACAGTAACGTCAGTGCACGAAAAGTTGTTGACGTATGTCCAAAGGCTTCGTGTAGTAGTGTTTCAAAAAAGCGAAGGATATGAACTGCTAGCGCAAGAAGTCATGACGCAAATCAAGCAGCTTGATACCACAGAGGTGAAACAAAGAACTGAGGAGCTTTCAGCTTACGCAGATGCACTTTACGCAGCGGTATTGAACGATGATGCTAAATTTCAAGACTCCCTTCAGCGTTACCGCAATATCGTTCTGGCCACTATTCCAAATTCGGGTTTTAAAGAAAAAATCAAGCTTAGGTTAGAGCGGGAGCTTTCCAGACTTTACGATGCTTCAGGTGACTACGAAAAAGCATATGAGCATTCGAAAACCTACAATAGGCTTCTTGTTGAAAAAAACACTGAGCAATTCAAGCTATCAAATTCTTCGTTTACCGACGGCATTGCGAAAGATATCGAGTTAGCGCGATATCGACAAAAAGAACTCACTGTGCTCAGAAGTGAAAAAGATGGCCTTTCTACCGACAAAGAAGCAATGAAAACCACCATTTTTGCGTTGCTTATCACAATTCTCATCATTCTTGCACTATGGCTATGGATTTCAAAACGACAGAGCGACTTGCTAGCTGAGCGTGACTCACTTACCGGTGCTCTCACGCGACGAGCCATGCTAAACAGTTTGAAAAAAGCACTGAAAGGCAATAAAGCGTCCTGTATTGCTCTACTTGATGTCGACAACTTTAAAAAGATTAATGACAAATACGGCCACGTTGTCGGTGATGAAGTGTTGACTACCTTTACGCAGATTATCAAAAACCGAATTCGTAAGTCAGACAAGCTCTGCCGATATGGCGGCGAAGAGTTTTTGATTTACTTTTCCGACTCCGACCAAAGGTCTGCTAAGCGAATTCTGGACGAGCTGAATTTCGCGCTTTCTCGCCAGAAACACTGGAGCAATACAAAAGAAGTGTTTTCCGTGAGTTTTTCTTCGGGTCTGTTAGACGTCAACGGAGAAACCAACCTAGACACCATTATCAAGATGTGCGATGAGCTTCTCTACAGAGCCAAAAGAGAAGGTCGAGCGCGCGTTGCATCTTTTCCAATTTAATCTTTCGCCAAACTTTATTTACGAATTACCGTATAGAAAACATGCAAGGTCGCTGACTGACATAGAGACTCTTTGTCATAGGTGTTAGCATGAAAGAAAAAACATAGGGAATTTATATGGCTACTGGCACGATAATCTCGTTGGGTTTGTATTTTGTTGTAATGTTAGGGATAGGCCTTTTCGCTTATCGGCAGACAGACACCAACGTAGAAGGCTATATGCTTGGCGGCCGCCAACTAGGTCCCGCGGTAACCGCGCTTTCGGCAGGTGCATCGGATATGAGCGGATGGATGCTCATGGGCTTACCCGGTGCAATGTATGTATCAGGCTTATCTGCTGGCTGGATTGCCGTTGGTTTGACACTCGGTGCTCTGGCAAATTATATGTTAGTTGCTCCACGCCTTCGCGTTTACACTGAAGTAGCCAACAACTCCATTACCCTCCCCGACTATTTTGAAAATCGCTTCGCTGACAACACGCGTTTACTGCGCGTTATAGCCTCTGTGGTTATCGTTGTCTTCTTTACGCTTTACACCTCTTCTGGTGTGGTAGCTGGCGGAAAGCTCTTTGAGACATCATTTGGATTAACTTATGAGACCGGCTTATACGTCACCGCGGGTGTTGTCGTAGCTTATACCCTTGTTGGCGGTTTCATGGCAGTAAGCATGACCGACTTCGTTCAGGGGTGCATCATGTTTGTATCTCTCATTATGGTACCTGCTGTTGTTATTAGTGAGTTGGGTGGAATCGGCGCGTCAATTGACGCCTTAGATACCATTAATCCGGCGCTTTTCGATGCATTTATGGATGCGTCTACCAATGAAGCACTAAGCGTAATAGGCATTGTTTCACTGATGTCATGGGGCCTAGGTTATTTTGGTCAGCCTCATATCATTGTGCGTTTTATGGCGATACGTTCTGTTAAAGATATACCAACTGCGCGCAATATCGGTATGAGTTGGATGATTGTGTCGATTATTGGTGCGTTAATGACGGGGCTTTTCGGCCTTGCCTATGTGACAGGTAACGGAAACGAAATCGATCCAGAAACCGTCTTCATCTACTTATCTCAAATTCTATTCCACCCGCTTATCGGTGGCTTCCTGCTCGCTGCTATTTTAGCGGCGATCATGAGTACGATTTCTTCTCAGCTGTTGGTAACCTCAAGTTCACTAACCAGTGACTTTTATCAAGCCTTCCTAAGACGTGATGCGTCAGATGGCGAGCTCGTCATTGCTGGTCGTGTCAGCGTAGTAGTTGTCGCGCTTGTAGCAATCTATCTAGCTTATGATAGAGACAGCACCATTTTAACGCTTGTAAGTAATGCTTGGGCTGGCTTTGGTGCAGCCTTCGGACCGCTTGTACTATTTAGCCTGTTTAAGCGTGAAATGACTCGCCGTGCTGCTTTAGGCGGTATGATCGTTGGTGCAGTGACGGTGTTATTCTGGATTTATCTTCCTATTGAAATCGGCGGCCAAAAGCTTGGTGACTGGATGTACGAAATTGTCCCTGGGTTTATTTTATCTAGCTTAACCATCATGATTTTAAGTAAATCTGGCTCGCCAAGAGAAGGTGTGGTTGATACGTTCGACACTTTCCAGACCAAATTGAGTGAAAGGTAAGCGAACGATACGAAATAAGTCATTCGCAACGAAAGTGAATAACAAGCCCTGTTTATATTACTAAACAGGGCTTTTTTCTTTTTATAGGCCTTGAAAAAAGTGGCTTATGCTTCAATTGCATGACAGTTTTATTTAACGGAATAAGATAGCTATTTTAAATAGCAAAATCGCATACTACTTTTGAAATTAAATATGCTATCGTTCTATGCAGAAAAATAACCCACATATAACTTTTTTGTATATAACATAAAATTCGGACTTCAAAATGACTGCTAGTATCCCGTCTATAACGCATTTGAAACAACTCGAAGCCGAGAGTATCCAGATTTTCCGTGAGGTTGCTGCTGAGTTTGAAAACCCAGTTATGCTTTACTCTGTAGGAAAAGACTCTTCTGTACTGCTTCACCTTGCCCGTAAAGCGTTCGCGCCCGGCAAAATTCCTTTCCCACTATTACACGTAGATACCACGTGGAAGTTTGGTGAAATGATTAAGTTCCGTGACGAACAAGCTAAGAAGCACGGTTTTGATTTGCTTGTTCACATCAATGAAGAAGGTGTTGAAGCTGGTGTTGGCCCATTTAGCCACGG
>Ga0208815_1000402_pt1 | contig 12108 bp, 13 predicted proteins | sample Virmet3438_5245_FD_185733 | JGI IMG/M metagenome (GOLD analysis project Ga0208815, IMG submission 185733) | Marine viral communities from the Southern Atlantic ocean transect to study dissolved organic matter and carbon cycling - metaG... | ecosystem: Environmental > Aquatic > Marine > Oceanic ... | reverse complement strand
TCAGACAACTCAAAAAGATCATACCTGAAGGCCAGCTCATCGCACTGACTGGTGTTGTCGGTATTGGCAAAACTACCTACCTAGAAAAAATACAAAAACAATTAGCTGCTGAAAAAAATGTGATAGTCGCAAAGTCTCTCTCAGTGGAAAAATCCAAGACAAATTTAACCACTTTGATCACAGCGTTGTTTTACGATGTTTCAGGTGATAATGGCTATCGGGTACCAAAGCTTGGCGAAAAGCGCGAGCGAGATTTGCAGGAGCTCATCAAGAAGAGTAAAAAGCCTGTTGTGTTATTTTGTGATGAAGCCCATGACCTGCACCATCGCACACTGACAGGTCTTAAACGCCTAATGGAAGTCATCCATGAGGGCGGCGGCAAGTTATCTATTGTATTGGCGGGCCACCCTAAACTTAAAAATGACCTGAAATCTCCCACAATGGAAGAAGTTGGCTACCGCACGGTTACCATGTCTCTCGATGCCTCGCAGGGTATTTTACGCGATTATATTTACTGGCTCCTGGATAAATGCACCAATGACAATGTGAAACCAAAAGACGTTATTGAAGACCAAGCAGTGGAATATCTAGCTGAACATCTCAGTACGCCTCTTCAGGTAGAACAACATCTAACATTAGCCCTAGAAGAAGCTTACAAAGTCGGTATAAAACCTATCAATGTTGACCTTTTGGAGGAAACACTGTCTAGCCGCATAGATGAAATTGAACCGACACTTATCAGGCATGGTTACAATGAGCGCGTCATTGCTGAACAATTCCGCTATCGCCCATCCGAAATTAGAAAATTATTCTCTGGAGGGCTAGAACCAAATAGAGCGAAAGAAATGACAGCTGAAATGCGTGAAGCAGGACTGCCAATTTAGAGTCGATTAAAGGGGGCCCAACCCGATGAAATCGGTCCTAGTATCAATCAATGTGGTTCCATTCTTAATTAAAGTGAGCCAGCCTCATAGGGTAGAATCAATGATTGTGGGCCAGGAAGTGCGGATAAAATCGGGTCAGACAGAATAAGAAGTCAGGTCGCTACACCTATTGGCTATATCACAACTTGAAAGAGCTATAGACGAACATATAGCTAAGCAGCAACAAGAAGATGGTTTAACAATTACAGTCGATTTAACGAAACCTGTACTAAATGAAACTCAGCGTCGAGCAAAAAATATAGAACGACAGTTGCAGCAAAGAATTAAAACAACTAACGATTCAATGGCGTTAGGCAAGTTAATTTGAAAAATGGGTAGACCGATGTTTTCAAAAAAAGAAAAGTGCGCGATTGCAAGAACTCACCTCGCGATGGGTAAGAACCTTTTAGCATCTGCGCAACAAAGTGGGGCATCTACTAAGAAAGCAGAGCGTATTATCAAACAAGCCGAAGAAGACATTAAAAAGTGGTGTATGTCTGATGTAACAACTGATATAGGCCAATAGGAAACGCCAATACCCTTATCCCCAGTCTGTTGTAGAAGATGAGATTGTCCGCTCAATGGGGGGAAGGTATACGGCCCCTATACTGGAAGATACTTCAAGACAGATAGCGAAACAGATATCGAACATATTGTCAGTGTTTCTGAAGGGCATGATTCAGGCCTTTGTAAGGCTTCGCCAGAAGTGAGGATTGCTTTTGCTACAGATCCTCTAAATCTAACTCTAGCAGCCCCTAACGTGAATCGATGTGGTGCTGGTGGTAAATGTGGCTATGACGGCGGAGAATGGCTACCGGAAAGAAATAAGTGTTGGTTTAGTCATAGCGTTGTTGCTGTAAGAAAAAAGTATGGCTTAACGATTGATAGAGCAGAGGCAACTAGCCTTGAAGAGGTTATGAGTAATTGCTCAAGTTTTGAAATGGTCTATGAGGCCACACACGCTGAGCAAATGGACTTTGCTGCTAGTGGCGCCAGTAACCCCTTAGAGCGGTATGACACGAACAACAACGGCAAGATTACCTGTGCTGAAGCCCGAAGCCATGGCATTACCCCTGTCAAAAGAGGCCACCCAGCTTATGAGTTTATGTTTGACAGGGATGGTGACGGCATTGTTTGTGAGTAAAATGCCTCCTTCATGTGTAAAGTACATTCTTAAGTTAGTTAATTCGAGAACAAATTTTAAAACGGCTAGAAAGGAGTCAGCTGGTGGATAAATCACTTGCTAAAGGATTAGTGAACCGGATCATGCGCAAACTGCATCATCAGTTTAGTGAGCCGGACTTTGTGGTTCATGGTAGCCATCGCAAACAATGCAAGGCAGTACTTGCTAGGTGTAAGGAGCGTTCATCAGCCACACTGATTTCACAGCGCTTTAAAGATACAAAGAATTGGGAAGTTATATGGGGTGAATGGGTTTTGTTTTCTAGTAAGGCATCACTTAATGCGCCTCGCATGCCAATTGAAAGTTACGACAAAATTGCCTTTGATTTAACGTTTACTAATCCTAAAACGTCGATGGGCGCTGGCGTCTTCTTTGTAGAGCTTTCAAAACATTCGCTTGTAAGGCTCATTATGCGGTGCGGTCACGAGGTGAAAACGCCATCGGACCTTTGGAAATTTCTGCAGAGAATGACTCGCCAATTATTATTTGCCGCGCTTGAATTGTCTCGTTATAACAGTGGGGCAAACGATGAGGGGTACACACTTGATGAATACAAAGCGATTGCTAACGGTTTATCTCCTCAAACACAGCAGTACACTATTATCGATGGCTTTTATATACCCTTAAGCTACACAATTAAGCCGAATAAATTCGTAAGCCGAATAAATTCGGCGGGGTTTCTCGAGTAGTGACAGTGAAAACGTTTATGCCGGAAGAGTACGAAAGCAGTAAACGAGCATTGGAAAATGAAAAGCCCTTAACACCTGCGCGTGATTTTTTCGATTACACTGATGTTTTTCCATTTTTGAAAAGGAATATCGCGAGCTAGCTCCATCTGTTCAAAAAAAGAGCGGCTTAACGTGCATAGTTTTGTATAATAAGGTTGAACGTTGAGAAGCGTCCGGCAATTTAAAAATGCAGTAAAGAAATTTAAATAATAATGAAAAAAGGGCAGTTCATAGCCCTCGCATCAAGCGCTAACAGTAAATACGGCTTTAATTATGTTAGAAGCAACATTTAGTTTCATTAATGCGATGTACTCAACTCAACCTGCGTTATGCTATCTAGCCATAACATTTCTGTTTTTTAACAGGGGATGTAAAACCATGGAGGTTTATTGGCAAACTCGGAAATAACCGCTGGTCATTGTTAGCTAAAAATTCCAAGCCCTCTTTATGAGGGCTTTTTTATATGTAGAAGCGGTGCTGGGGCGCTTGCTTCCGTGGCTATGTGCGAACATGCGTTGAACAGTATTCCGAAGCTTCTTTGCGTTCATTATCAGAGTAAAACTCGCTGACAGTGCTGCCAAAGTAATTTGATGAAACTTTTAGGTCATCAGAAGAAACGGCGTCGAGCGTTAACCTGGTTCCATCTTGGATAAAGATAGTGTCTTCAGAGTATTTGACCTTTTGAATAACGTCCGCTGTTCCGTAGGAATAGCAAAAGTACCCGTTACCCGATTTATCGAAACTCAGGCTCGCGAGGTAAGGGCCCATGTTACCCGTCCAGAACCCAATGATTTGTGAGGGTGCCGGCTCAGCCTTTATCTGCACAAAATTGTTGTTAAGCATATCATCAACGGGAGACTGGCATCCGGCTAAAGCTAACGAGCCTAAAACCAGATATTTGCGTACATTCATAATCGTCCTTAATGTGAATAGGTGTGGTAGGTACCAGTGTAGTACGGAATGACCATAGTATGCGTGATCCTGAAGAAAAAACACAACCACCTGCTAATCACTACGGCAACATACCCCTATACCGTCTTGCTAAACTTTCCGCAGCTTCGCTGCGGCGGCCGCGCGCTCCGCGCAGTTGTGCAGGTAGAACGTGAGAAATTGGTGAGTGAGTAGGGGAGGTAAACGAAAGTGGGTCACAGGTAGTGGACAAGTAACGCACGTTTACTATGGGGCAGGTTGGTGGATGTATAGTGGTGTGTGAGGTGAGTCCTTTGTTGTGGGTGAGTCGTCCTAGCTTGCGCTTTAGTTAATGAGTCCGGGTTGGGTTCTTATGCTGGGTTGGTGAGAAAAGGGTTTATTGGTTTAGTGTGTTTTAAGGTATGTTGCCGTAGTAGTTCACCCTTATCCAGTTATCAACAAGGTTGTGGATGGTTTATTCGTTGGATTTGCTGGTGTTTGATGAGTTATTCACTTTTTCGTTGGTAGTAGGGCGCCTGGTTACGCGCCCCTTTATAAGGCACTTTGTGTTGAATAGAACGGCTTGATTTGCAATAAGTCGGGTTTGTTTCACATGTTGACCGCGCTTTCTGTATTGCTACGTGCTGTAGTGAGCCACGTTGTCTCAATTAATCGCTTGAAGTCTTCATGACTCAATAGTGTGTACTTTTGCTTTTCAAACTTAGCCTGATGTTCGCGGTTTTCCTCTCTTTTGAGAAGCTTTTGAAGGCGAGTAGCAGGCTGTGGCCATAGCAACACAAACTTTCCATCCTTATACGTATAATATCGCTCATCGATGTTGATAAGATTACTTACACCTACCTCAACGTTTCCCTTGAGCTCCGTTCGACTCATTAGCTTTATTCCGGTGGTAGAATAGCCGTACAATCGCTGAAGTTGCGCTAGCGCGTCACTATTAAAAACAGTACCGCGGTGGTTCACACTTTTAGCTATGGCGCTATCACCGTATTTCGCGGCTAAATAACACACTAACCCCACTAGCCGGTGACTACCATTGCTCGCAAAACATATTCCGTTGTAAGAGTGCACTTGTAATACACCTCTAGCGCCAGCGGCGGGAAATGGTTGGTCCTTTATTTCACTTTTGAAGTAATCAATTACCTCGTCTGTCCATCCCTCGCCGTGAATATACTCTTTTAGTGTCCCAAGCCATGTGGGCTCATGTGAGGGGATACCGGTTATCCGAGTTTGACTCATATTCCCAAACGCACCGACAGGAATGTATTCTACTGCTTCTTTCATATGTACTACGGGTAAAATCTTGCTCAATACCTTTAAAGGCTCCTCATCCACCATATTTCGCTTAATGACGTGGCTTTGTGATGCGATTGCAAGGTCTCGTATAATTTCAATAATAGGTGTGCTCATATTGGCTGCTCCAATTTCTATGGGTGTGTTGACAATGTATTGAGTACGTAGCTTAACTCGCTGTACCCTTATAAAAGTTTATTAAGCCACCTAAAATCCCGTCTTAATGAATTAGGCTAACCTATTTTGGCCCTTGTAATTTCGTGTAACATAGTAAATACAAACAAAAGTGGAGCAATATCATGGACGACACAGCACCAAAATACAGTGAATGGCTTAGCGAATACACATTTGACAATTGCGCGGTCGGTAGGAAAGCCTATGGCGAATTCTTGGCGTCATTTCTTGCCGAAGAAAAAGACGGATTTGTGCTTAACCTCAACGGAAAGTGGGGAACGGGTAAGACAGAGTTCTTAAAGCGACTCTATACTCATTTTCACAACGCTAATCATCCCGTTATCTATATCGATGCCTGGGAAAGCGACTTTACCGATAATCCCCTCTTAGTCGTAGCAAGTGAGCTTATAAATCAGCTTAGTGGACAACTGACTGTTGATGGCTCTGACCTAGACAAACTGAAAGAGTTTCTCGGAAAGTTTTTGAAGGGTTCAGTCATTCTGGCAGGTAGTATGGCTGGTAAATTCTTTTTAGATGATGCTGGTGGTGGAAGAGAGTTAGTTAAGGCTCTATATGAATCTTCACCTAAAGAACTTCTCAATTTCATGAAAAAAGGCTATTCAGAACAAGTTACCGCGGTGAACGAGGTTCGTTCGCAGCTAGAACACTTTGCCGAAGCACTCAAGAAGGCTCATAGTCGCAAGCTACCTGTTGTGGTACTGGTGGATGAGCTCGACAGATGCAGGCCCAACTACGCTATCGAAATGCTCGAAGTAATAAAGCATTTCTTCAATACAAAAAACTTTGTTTTCGTGGTGGCTACCGATACAGAACAATTACAGAACTCGATTAATGCTGTATATGGCGAAAAATTTGAATCAGAAGCCTACCTAAGGCGCTTTTTTGATAGGAAATCTGTGCTTTCCCCTCCTGACGTTGATAAATTTTTAGGCCATTACGAGTTTGACCACCATGAAAACGTGCTGCTGTATCCCGATAACTCGCATTTTGATAGAGACCCAATCGAGATTGTTAATTTTAAAATGCTGGCAAGAGCATATTCACTGGGATTGAGAGATATTGACCAACTTGTAGCAAAGTACAAAGCCTGTATACGTTCCATAGCGTCAAATAAAGAGCAAACACATGTTGTAAACATCTTTACTTTGTTAGTCGCTCTTATCGAATTTGATAGACGTCCCGATATGTTCGAAAATCGAGACACAGACAAACCTTTGTCTAGTTGGGGTGGAGAAGGCTTTACTATCTCGACGCGAGAAGAAAGCAGAAAAACGACATTCAATGAATACTACAAGCTAAATGTCGATTATTCGGTTTTGCATACACTGAGGAACCCTGATAGCGGACATGAGCAGCTTGTCAAAGCTCATAGGCTGTCTCAATTTCAATATAATCCAGCAAGTACATCAAGCTTATTACTGCACACAAAAACGTCATTGGTTAACAACCTAAATACCGCGGATGCAAAAATTCTAATATGGAATTCCTACCGTGAGTTGGTACGTTTATCTGGCACTATCCAGTAGGTCGACGTCTTATGTCTAACAGACGATTGTAGGTATATCGCTCCACCTCGTGGTTGCACGCTTTGATAGATACTCTCTACGCATCGCGTGCTTCTTACGATGCGTTAGCTCAATTTATTATGAGCGAGAAACAAAGCTGATTATGGGCTGAAAGAGTGTCAGGAAAACACTCGTTCAGGGTTGACAAAAAGAGTCATACCGCTTACACAAATGGTTTAAAAAACTTGGCTAAAATCTGCGAGGAACGAGCTGAGCCAAGCTTTGTAAATTCATTTGATGTTTTTGTTATGTGCTGTTAACGCCAGTTATTTTGAATATGTTTGCCCACATCATCAGACAAATTAAACCAATATGCATCGTTATTTTTTGCATCGACAACAATTAACGAGTCGTTATTGTCCATTACGGACCAAACTGATTTAGCTGCTTGCTCTGGCGTAAAGTTGGAACTTACGTACCATAATGACTTTTGAACTTTAGCCCAACTACCAAGGGACTTTATTTTTTCTATTACTTTTTCATAATCTTGACCAGGACTATTTAGATCATATGAAATAAAAAGGTTATTTGACATACGTTCTCCTAATTTAAAGTTGCAACTGTTTTTATGTACAGTTAAAAACCAAATAGGGCCGTTCATTTTTTATTCAAGGTCAGTTCTATAAATAATCACAAAAAATCACGGAGCCAACCTAGGTTCATAATTTTTAAATAAGGGGCGCTGGCACGTGGGGCACAATAACGAAGTGGCCCCGCGTGTTAGCGTCCCAGCGAGCAGCGCGAGCGCCTTTAGTGGCTTGATAATCATTGAGCCTCCTCCCTATCAGCATAAACAGAGTTTATCCTAATAGGCGACCAAACCAAGGGAGAAAACTCAATGAACTTTTATACTAATACACATCCGTACTATTGTGGAATCGATCTTCACACAAGACTGCTCTATGTCTGCATCATTGATAATGAAAACAACATTCTCGTTCACGAAAAAATCGATGATTCACCCGATAAACTGTTAGCGCTTCTAAAACCATATCTAGGCAATATCGTTGTTGGTGTGGAATGTATGCACTGTTGGTATTGGGTGTCTGACTTTTGTGAAGAGCACAATATTGATTTTATTCTTGGCCACGCGCTTTACATGAAAGCGATACATGCCGGTAAAACGAAAAACGATAAAATAGACGCGCTAAAGATAGCGAAGCTAATGCGGGGAGGGAATTTCCCTCTAGCGCATGCTTATTCAAAGGAGCATCGCTCAATTCGTGATGCGCTGCGTCGGCGCACGCACATAATGCGAATGAGTGCCCAGCTGAAAGCGCATGTTGCCAGCACAGTCAGTCAATACAACTTACCCGTATTAGAAACGCGGTTAGATCTAAGAAACTCTCCTGATAGAGAAAAGATGCGCCACTTTTTTCCAGACGAAGCAGTGCAGAAGAGCATGGATTTAAACCTAAACATTATCGAAACCATGGTGAGTGAGCTCTACAAGATTGAACATTATGTAAAGACTCAGGCACAGACACACTGCGCTACAGATTTACATATTCTCAAGTCGTTTCCAGGTATTGGGAAAATTCTAGCCCTCACCATTTTGTATGAAGTTGGTGATATTAAGCGGTTTTCATCAGTTCAAAAGTTTGCCTCGTATTCACGGTTAGTAAAATGCAAAGCTGAGTCGGCCGGTAAAACACACGGTACGCAGGGGAATAAGATTGGCAATGCACATTTGAAATGGGCATTTAGTGAAGCAGCGGTGTTGTACCTTAAAGGTAATGACAACGCCAAACGGTATTTAGCAAAGCTTCAAAAGAGAATGAGCAAGGCGAAGGCTTTATCTGCACTCGCTCACAAAATCGGGCGGTGTACTTATTTTATGTTGAAGAATCAGCAGGTATTCGATGAAGAACGCTTTTTAAACGGGTAAGTCGCACGGTGGCATGAGCTTAAACGTCTAACTGGTTTAATGGTGAGTATCTTTTTTATCGCGCAGTACTCCGCAAAAGCAGCATCGATAAATATACCTGCATGCCAGAACCTGTTGGTTTGATTAGACATGTCACTGTTGCGCATCACTACCTTTTTATGAATTTGCTTACACCTTCACTGAACCTGATACTAACTGGTCAATGCAGCCACTTAGCTTTGAATAGGACAGAGGAAGGTTAACCGATGAATGTCTAGTGCCGTTGCCAGTCAAAAGGAATTGAAAAGAGCAACAACAAGAGCCTCTATATGTGTTTGACGTAGGCGATTTGCCTAACATCAGCCATGACAAACGAAGTAAACGAGTTCTAAAAAGGCAACGGTATTGATCTTGAAATAGTGGTCAAAGGACTATCTTTTTTCATTGACAGCCCGGAGGCTCATATGTGTTATATCCTTTATGCGTTGGGTATTTTAACCAGCAAATCCGTGACGCCTAAATCTACACTAAGTTGTGACAACAGTGTAGACACCTGTCCACGATGATGAGTTTGATGGTTAAAGAAGTGCAGCAGTAGATGTGCGAAGCATTTTGAATACGAGACGCCTCTCATATTTTGATAGTTTAGGTTACTTGCTAAAATACCCTCGGAAAGCTGATTAACAAAATTCAAGATTGTGTTGTCCAGACTTACTCTTTCTTGTTTAAGCAGGGCGAGCTCTGAGAACAAAAGTGAGTCTAGTTTTTCAGGCTTAGGCTTCGATGCTAACGAATCTAATGCAGTAAAAGTTTTAGAATGAGTGGCAAAACGTTTAAGCCAAATTATATCTGCCACCAAAATATGATTGAGTGTACCAATGATAGAATCAAAGAAAGCCCCTCTATCCTTGGCAAGTTTCTCTGAGCTTAAATTCGACGCAGCAGAATAAATAGATGCGTTCATCCATTTATTGTATTCAGCCATTAATATGAAATTGCTTTTCGAAGACATTCGTCCGCTGCTTGCGATTGTCATGTGCTTCCCCAAATGACCAGCGTTTTACAAAATTTGACATTGTTAGGCTGTCACGAAGTCTCTTTATACAACAAGCCTTTAATTACTAATTCGCAGTTACCTTGATCTCTTTCAAATAATGCAATACTTGGAGCATAATAGACATTATTAGCGGCTTTTACTTGTAATAATCTTTTCGTTTTAGATTTGTTTCTAAGTTCGTCATTATTGGCGTTAGCTATTTCAACGTCGCACGATTGAAGTAACACTGTAGAAACTGACTCATCCTCAAGTGCTAGTACTTCCTCTATTACAGCATTTTTTGCTAAAGCGCTCGAAGAGCACAACATTGAAATTATAAAAATTTTCTTTTTCACTGAGTTAATATCCTTGTCTTACTCATCTAAAAATAAGTTTTTTTGATTAAGCGCTTTTTACGAAAATTCTTGCTACAAATAGCACATAACTTACTAATATGGCGAAGCCGCACACGTGTTTGCGTCCCAGCGAGCGACAGCGAGTGCCATAGTTTGTTTGTTATGCATTAGTTTTAATGTAAAAAAAAGCGTCGATCATTTTGCCAGACTTTTCTACCCTACATTTTTTGTTAACCTTAAATCCGCATTTTTCGAGAACTCGCTGTGAACCAATGTTTTCTGCTGCTACTTTTGCAGCAACTTTCGGAGTGGTTGGGAATATTGTGCTGCCTAGTAAACTAGACACTGCAGTGGTCGCGATTCCTTTACCCCAAAAAGATTTGCCAATCCAATAGCCTACTTCGGTAGTTAGTGAATCTAAATGCCAATATGAAATGCAACCAACTAGTTTGTTTTCTATTTCTATGGCGAGTGGTTTTCGAAGAGAATTTTCTTGATTTTTTAGCCAAGAAATCGCGTCGTTTTCTGTGTAGGGAAAAGGGATGTGAGAGGTCCACTTTGAAACATCAGCATCGTTCAACAATGCGACAATATTTGATGAATCTTCCAAATTAAACTCTCTAAACATACCTTTAAATCCTATAAAGATGCATAGACACAATGACTCCCTGTAAAAGTGCTAGCCCCCGCATTTTCGTGGGTTAACTTTTCAGCCAGAGCCATAATTAGTTTGTTCAATACTAAATCAATTTGGAAGCTAGCATGAACAAACATAGCATGATTTTTATCGGGTTGGATACGCATAAAGAGTTTCATGAAGTAGCTTATTGTGAGGAGCAGCGTGGGGCTGTGCCTGTTCATTATGGCCGTATTTCCTCGTCTAAGGTCAGTGTGAAAAAGCTGCTTCGTCAGTTTGAATCTAAATATCCCGGCGCAACACTTCACGTTGTTTATGAAGCTGGACCGTGTGGTTATTGGATATATCGCCTTATTACCAGTCTAGGACACTGTTGCTATGTCGTAGCTCCGTCTCTTATTCCCAAAAAGCCGGGAGAGCGAATTAAAACTGACCGTCGAGATGCGCTTAAGCTCGTTAGGTCATTAAAGTCTGAAGACCTTACACCCATCTATGTGCCTGAACCGGAGGATGAAGCTGTGAGGGATTTATCCCGAGCTCGAGAAGCGGCAATGAAAGATTTAAAGGAAGCCAAGTACCAGCTTAAAGCACTACTGCTGCGCAACAACATTCGTTATGAAGGTACAGCCAACTGGTCGAAGAAACACCTTCGCTGGCTCACTGAATTAATATTGCCTCATCCGGCCCAGCAGATAGTCTTGCAGGAGCAACTACAAACTATAGAAGAGCGTATCCGGCGACTGGAAAGGCTCGACAATGAGTTAACCCACCATGTGCACCAATGGCGTTATTATCCGGTGGTGAAAGCCGTTCAGGCGATGCGCGGTGTTCGATTGCTCGTTGCTGTTGGCGTAGTAGCAGAGCTTGGCGATTTAAACCGCTTCGACCATCCAAGAAAACTCATGGCATATTTAGGTTTAGTCCCCAGCGAACAGTCATCAGGCGGAAAGCGGCACTTAGGTGCTATTACTAAAGCGGGAAATGGCCGAGCACGGCGTTTGCTGATTGAAGGCGCGCACAGCTATCGGTATCCAGCGAATGTCTCTACTGAATTACAATTAAGGCAAGAAGGCTTACCCAAAGACATCGTCGATATTGCTTGGAAAGCACAGCTGCGTCTGTGCAAACGCTATCAGCGCATGAGTAAAAAGGGTAAACACTACAATTTAATCATCACCGCGATAGCCAGAGAAATGGCCGCATATATCTGGGCTATCGCAAAAGAAGTGGTACTTACACCGGTTAATTCAAAACTAAGACTGAGCCGAGTAGGGGTTCTAGGGATTTTCCCCTCTAAAAAGACATAATCCTCTGTAGACCACACCAATAAATGGCTGCGGAGGTGGTTTACTTTCAGCTTGGAGCCTAATCATCCACTATCGGCCTTGTTATTTCGCC
>Ga0208815_1000401_pt1 | contig 12120 bp, 9 predicted proteins | sample Virmet3438_5245_FD_185733 | JGI IMG/M metagenome (GOLD analysis project Ga0208815, IMG submission 185733) | Marine viral communities from the Southern Atlantic ocean transect to study dissolved organic matter and carbon cycling - metaG... | ecosystem: Environmental > Aquatic > Marine > Oceanic ... | reverse complement strand
GGCGCTATTAGCCGTTTACGAAGTCAACGCCTAGCTTGATGTCGCCACGTAGGCCTTCAAGCATGTCGTTTTTCGCTTTTTCTTCGAATGCGCTTAGCTCGCCGTATGGCAAGATTTCTTCAACACCGTTTGCGCCTAGGCGAACTGGGTGTGCAAAGAATGCTGCGTCGCCGCTGTCGTCAGTTTGTACATAAGTGTACTCAACCACGTTCTCACCTTGCATTGCTGCAACTAGTGATAGACAGAAGCGTGCCGCTGCTTGACCCATTGACAGGGTTGCAGAACCGCCGCCCGCTTTAGCTTCAACAACTTCAGTACCCGCGTTTTGGATACGAGTAGTTAGGCTAGCAACTTCTTCGTCTGTGAACTCTACGCCTTCAACTTGTGAAAGTAGAGGAAGGATAGTTGTACCAGAGTGACCACCGATTACCGGTACGTGCACAGAAGATACGTCTACACCTTTAAGTTCAGCAACAAACGTTTCAGCACGGATAACGTCTAGTGTCGTTACACCAAAAAGCTTGTTCTTGTCATAAACGCCTTTTGCTTTAAGCGTTTCAGCTGCAATAGCAACAGTAGTGTTAACTGGGTTAGTGATGATACCAACACACGCGTTCGGGCAGTTATCAGCTACACCTTCAATTAGGTTTTTAACAATGCCGGCGTTGATGTTGAATAGATCAGAACGATCCATACCTGGCTTACGAGGCATACCCGCTGGAATTAGAACAACGTCTGCTCCAGTTAGTGCATCAGCTAGGTCATCTTTACCGTGACCGGTTACTTTTACCGCAGTGGGGATGTGGCTCAAATCAACGGCAACACCAGGAACAACTGGCGCTACGTCGTAAAGCGCTAAATCTGAACCTGCTGGCAATTGTGTTTTCAACAACAAAGACAGCGCCTGACCAATACCACCGGCAGCACCTAACACGGCTACTTTCATACCATTTCTCCTATGGGATTACTTCACGTATTTAAACGGAACGTCACACTAATGCAACGCGGGGGAAAACTCAATCACCGGATCGTCTTATTAACGTTATTTATGGCGATTTTATCTCGATATTCATTATCATGAATGATTATGCAAAGAAATTGCGCAAAGTCTACCTGTACGGCACAATATACGCATACTAAATATAATTCCTAACGATAACCCTCAAAAAAGAAAAGAGCGCTAATGGCAAACGCAAAACAAGAGCTACTCATCAAAGCTTTTAAAGAAATTCTTAAAGCAGAAAGTTACGGTTCACAGGGCGAAATTGTTGATGCATTAAAAGCACAAGGCTTCGACAACATCAGCCAATCTAAAATCTCTAGAATGCTAAGCAAATTCGGGGCGGTACGCACGCGAAATGCCCGAGGTGACATGGTGTATTGCTTGCCTCCAGAGCTAGGTATGCCTACGGCTAAAAGCCCTCTTAAACAGCTGGTACTGGATATCGTTCACAACAACGTAATGGTAATCATTAGAACCAGCCCTGGTGCTGCACAGCTTATTGCGCGCTTGCTTGACTCATTAAGTAAGAAAGACGGGGTTTTGGGCACCATTGCAGGTGACGACACTATTTTCATCGCGCCAGCGGATGTGTCTAGAATTGAAGAACTAAGACAACGTGTTGAAGACCTGTTTGAGAACGTTTAGGTAGCCACACTTTTAAAACGGTGCCCTCTCATTGAGGGCACTATATATTCTGCTGTTCGCTGACGCTAACTCAATAGCTTAATCAGCGCATCGGCTGCTGGTCGTGATGACGGCGGATTCTGTCCCGTCACCAGTAACCCGTCGGTACACACTTTTACAGCAAAATTGTCGGCGCTCTCATACTTACCGCCTTTTTTAACCAGTTCATCTTCAACCAGATAAGGCACTACGTCAGTAAGCTCCACCGCTGCTTCCTCGCTGTTCGAGAAACCGGTAACCGACTTCCCTTCGACCAAATATTTACCGTCAGGCGTTTTAACGTCTTTAAGTGCAATTGACGCGTGGCATACTGCCCCAACGGGTTTATTAGCTGCGATAAAGTCTTCGATTAGTTTTATCGAGTGCACATTGTCAGAAAGGTCCCACAACGGACCGTGTCCCCCTGGATAGAACACCGCGTCAAACTCTTCAGCTCTCACATCTTCAAGCGGAATAGTCGACGCTATAGCGCTACGCGCCAGCTCATCTTTCGTATATCGCATAGCGTCATCGGTCATTGCATCGTCAGCCAGACTATTGGGATCGATAGGCACTTGCCCTCCCATGGGTGACGCCAAAGTTATCGTATATCCTTGGTCTTTAAATGCGTAGTACGGCGCAGCAAACTCTTCCAACCACATGCCTGTCTTTTTGCCGGTATCACCCATAATTTCGTGAGATGTCATTACCATTAGCATACGTTTTGACATAAGCCCTCCTTGCGAGCATTTAAAAATTTGTCGTCAATTACTTCGGCTAATGTACGTAGTTAGATCATTAAAAAAGCGGAGGATCGTTTGATTGCATGATTGTGAGATTAATGGCGGGCATAAAAAAGTGCCACTTCCTGTTAAGGAGAGTGGCACCTAACACTACAATAGGTTCACACCATTGGATTAGAAGCTGTACTTAACACCAACTCGGATTTGCCATAATGATTGCTCATTAAAGAATCCATTTTGATTAGTGTTACCTTCAAAGAACTCGTTGTACGTATATGTACCATCGCTATTTAGCGATGCATCAAGTACAGGAGCTGAAACGAATGGACCAATTTTACGAACGCCCCAATCATCATTTAAGAAGTTACCAACGTTCTTAAGGATGAAGTATGCACTTGCGCGATGACCTTTCATGAAACCAGGAAGTTGCTGGTCAATACGGAAGTCAACTCGAGAATACCATTCAGCATTTTCAGAGTTACGCTCAAGGATTTCGCCGCGAGCAAAACCACCTTCATCGATGAATGAGTTGAATGCACCTAAGTCGAAGCCTTCTGCATACGTCACGTTTGGATCATCAACTTCTGGGATGTAAAGAAGTGCATTGTTTGTTCTAAACTGCGCGTCGCCGATCGTGATACCGTCAAAGGTGTACGAGAATGGACGACCTTGCTGGCGAGATCCGAATAGCGAGAAGCTTGTTTTGTAACCGTCAACAATTTCAGTCGAATAACGCAAGTTAAACGTAAAGCGATGTGGCACTTCGTAGTTCGAAGTTGCGATACCAGGGTTTAACGGGTCTGATGAAGCAAAGTTAGTAAAGTTCGAGAACGCTACTGAACTTGCCATTGGTGTAACGTCTTCAGAGCGGTTGTATGCATAACCGAATGAAGCATCTAAACCAAAGTCATATTCTTTTTGAACAGCAAAAGAGATAGTGGTCGACTTGCCATCTTCACGAGCATTGGTAAGTACTAAGTCACTCTTACGGAAGTTACGGAAAACAGCGTCACCATCGTCATTAGTTCCAACTTGAATATAGTCGTAGATAGGTCGACCGTCAGCTGCAAAAGTAACGTTTTCTGTGTCCCAACCAACATTTATGATTTGTGCACTATCTTGCTTCTTGTTGTGAAGAATATCTGCTTGGAATACATAATCGCTGTCTGTTACCCAAGTGAAACCAAGATTGAACTTCCATTCGCTAGGAATCTCAAAATCAGGGTCTACGGCATTCGTTGAAGGCTCATTACCCAAAGATGGATCTGCATCAGCAACTTCATCAAACATCTCTTGAAGTGGTGAGTAAATTAGGCGACCACCATTAACCAGCGGAACCGTGTTACCGTTCTCATCGAACAACTCAAAATCACTGCGATAAGTATCAATATTTGTAATACCGTCGTTAGAGAAAGAGTTTGATAGCCAAACGTTAGGGTTACCACCAGAGTATAGGCCTACACCACCACGTACTTCCATATTGTCATTCAATGTATAGTTGAAGCCAAAGCGAGGCTGCAATAAATCAATTCCATCGAATGTTGAAGTGTTGTCATAACCATAGCGTTGAGCAAATACTTCATTGCGCTTAGGCTTGTCATCACTGCTGTATTTGTCATAACGAAGACCGAACAACAAAGTTAGGTCATCAAGGATCCACTCGTCTTGAACATAAAGCGTGTTCGTTTCATAAGAGAATCGTTGCGCTGCGTCCTGAGGATTATTTGTGCCAGCAGAGTTGTTGTAGTAGATGTCGTCAGCCAAACCAGCTTCAAAATCATCAATAGTTTCGAAACGGTATTCACCAATAGTATGTTGCATGAACAAGTTAAATGCTTCTAGCTCTTCATACTCATAACCGAATGTAATTGTATGGTTATCTAGGTAGTACGTACCAGCGAACTTGGCAGTTGTGCTATTCCAATCCATTTCGTTAGATTGACGAGAGTCATCTGGACCGAAAAAGACGTCTGCACCGTTTACTCTATCGATGCGAATTTCACCAAAACCACTGTCAGCATCTAGTGAGTTTTGACGGTTGGTAAGCTTGATTCGACCTAAGCGAACTTCGGTAGAGAAGTCGTCGGTCCAGTCTGAGTACAATGAAGCAACTGTTGAATTAAGCTTTGCACCTACTTCGTAGAAATGGCTATCTAAAGAAAGAGCTGTCGAGTAGTCATCAGATTGGTCGATTCTAAAGCCATCGTTATAGTTATAAACTAATGATGCACGGTGAGCGTCGTTGATGTTCCAATCAAGCTTAACAAGTACTTTCTCGTCTTCCACAGGCATTGAGCCAGGCGTACCGCCGATATCGTAATCGTAAACACGTGACGCAATTTCACGAATGCGATCGATATCTTGTTGTGATACTTGGTTACCTAGAGGGCCGTAAGAGAAGATTTGAGCGCCTTCAAGTTTTTCATAAGCACCAAAGAAGAAAAGTTCATCTTTGATTAGTGGAAGACCAACGTTTACACCGTAGCGCTTTTCAGTAAAGTCGCCTGTATCAACGTCTGTATCTTCTACTTTATCACCCATTAATGAATCACTAGTGTAATCATAGAAAGCACTACCGTGAACTTCATTTGTACCCGATTTTGTAACTGCGTTGATGTTACACGCCGTAAAACCACCGTATTGCACGTCAAATGGTGCAAGCTCAACGGTTACTTGGTCAATTGCATCGAAAGAGAATGGCATTCTAACAGTCGGATAACCATTTTGGTTCAAACCGAAACTGTCGTTCATACGAACACCATCAACAGTTAGTGCACTAAAACGTGGGTTACCACCACCACAGATGATCGCCTCTTCGCCGTCGCTTTCAGAAATACTAATACGAGGATCTACACGAACGATATCTTTTAGGTCACGGTTTGCAGAAGGAGCAGACTCTAAATCTTCAAGATTGAATGTTGACGCAGGACTTTTTTGACCGAATACGTCGTACCCCATTTGAGAAGCTGTAACTTGAATTCTTTCAACGTCAGCTTCGTCAGTTAGCGCTAAATTAAGAACTAAAGGCTCACCTAGTTGCAAATAAACATCACTTATGACTTTATCATCAAACTTATCTGAATCAAATTCAACAGTATAAGGACCACCTACGCGTAGACCTTGAGAGCTAAATTGCCCTGCGTTGTTAACTTGAACGGTTTTTCTGGCGCCAGTGGGGACGTGGGTAATAATAACTGTAGTTCCTGCTGCTGGAGCTCCTGCTGGACCAACTAGGCTACCTTTAATTGATGAAGACGTTTCTTGCGCCATTACAGCGGTAGACAACCCGATGGACAGCGCAACAGCAGCCGCAATACGGCTGAATTTAGCTGGAGAGTTCATGTGTGTGTTTCCCTTTTTGTTTAAAATTCTTTTTTATGGACTTGCGCAGGGCGTTGTCCCTATCAAGACCACTTACTATTCTAGTACCACGAAGAATTGTTATCGAGATTCATGTCAAATTTATTACAGTTTTACATTTTTGTTTAACACCAATTGCCCGACGCTAGTGACTTTGTAAAAAATTACTTGACCATGTAGTCAAGTTAACTTACTTGTTATTGTTGTTGTCTATCTGCAGCAATTGGACAGTGCTATTCTTGGCAGATGTGCGACTAATAAACAGCGTTTAATAAAAATCAGATTTACCTATAAAAATAAACTATATTTCAATAGCTTAACGATTTAAAATAAATTTACCTATTGCAATAAATAACCTTAACTGATGAAATCCCCACATAAATCGTTAATTCATTTGGTCGTTTTTTTGGCGAATTTTAGAATTGTTGCCTCCGGAAAGTGGATATTATTTGTCATCGTCGCTATCGCGTGCGGTACTTTTAGCTATTTACAAAAAAACAATGTTTATAGTGACATCACCCCACAAGCTGGTCAATTTTTATACTGCAAAACTAAATTAAGTGCGAATAGCGACATTTTTTCAGTGTATGTTACCGACGGTCGCATTGCTGAAATGGCAAGAGATAGATTGTGCGCTGACAGCACAATAAAGAAGCAATTCGGCGAAGTAAAAATTATCATCGGTCAAAGCGACTATGACACGTTTCGCTACATCAACCACGGCGTTGTTGACCTTGCATTAGTGAAAAAGAACGTGGTCGACGCGTTTGGCGCTGACCAAATATATGGGCTGTCTAAAGTGGCATCGCACCCTAATTACAGCGCCTTTTTCATTGCGTTACGCGAACGCCCGCAATTAAGTAAAGAATACTTGCTCGGTAAAAAAATTGGTTTATTAGATTACCCAAGTAGTCGCTCAGGCCACATTGTACCCAAAACTATCCTACAAAATTTAGGGTTAAGCGACACAAACGTATCAATTGTATATTACAGTTCCCATCAAGAGCTTCGCAGAGCACTGTTAGCAGGTGATGTTGACATTATTTCGTCTTATTGGGCTGAAGATGACAGTGATCGCTTTTCAAGAAATTACGCAACACCGTTACAAGAAAGCATAGGTGGAATGCAGTGGTACCTGAAAATGCAGACACAAAACACCGATTTGTTCTGTGCTATGCAGTCTGTTGTACATGAAATAGCAATGGCTCGCCCGCGACCATATTACAAAAATATTACACTTGAAGCGGGGTGTAACAAATGATCAAACCTAAGTTCAAATCGCCTGCATGCATAACGTTAAACTGGGCACTGCTATTTCTGTGCTTACAGACTATCGCGCTGATTGGCCAGTACTTTTCATTTAAGGCTGATATTCATGAAGCGCAAGATAAAGTCGAACGTCGTATAAGCCTAGACAGCGCATTTCTAGATGTGGGCAATGTAACGCTTAATACGCCGGTCAATCAGCATGCTATCTATAGCTATTTAGATAGATTAAATAGCGAACTAACCAAAGAAGGCTATCCTATTTTAGTGAGCCATATTCAGGAAATCAGCGTTCAATCTCAAGATTTCACACAATACCCTAACGTGACATCTACCTTACTGATAAATGCAGAGCAACGTATTGTACTTGAAATGCGCAGTAAGTCGTCATGGAGTGGAGTAGGATTTAGTTTTATAGCATTGCTCTGCTCACTTTTACTACTTCCAGTATTTTCTATTGCAACGAAAAAGCGTAAGAAAGTGTCGGCTGTTGAAGAAGAATTGCTGCCGCCAACACCGAAGCTCATTATTAATCTCAAAGATAAAACACTTTCAAACGGTGTTGATGACAAGGTAGTTGCACTACAGAATAAGCCATTATGTTTCTATACTGCTTTAGTTAAGTTTTGTATTGAGTACCCCAATCAGCCGCTTCCTCCGCATAAAGATGTACCACATGAACTTATGATTCTTGCTAACAAGAGCTTTGGTAGACTGATTGAACTTGGGCATACTAAACGCAAAAGGCCAGACTTCAACGCGAATTTAGACAAAACCTTGAGCGAGATCCGTGCAGCCCTTGATGAAGTGTTTGCCGGATTCACTGAAGAAAAAGAAATATACTATCCACCTCGGGCTCAGGGTGAGGGCTCTCGCTCGAAGCAGCATTCGTATGCATTACCGAGTATTAAGGATGACGATATAGAGATAATTGGTAACTAGCGATATTTTGACTTGTTCAGTTAAAAACTGACCACTTGGAGAACTTTTTGGTATTTTTTGTAAGCTGACTAAACGCCCTGCAATACCTTGAAAATACGATAAAGTTCTAGCAAAGACCGATCCAAAAACCGAGAACTTGTGAATATAACATTGATTCGCGAGGCCTAAACGCGTATCTTTGCACCAACAAAATCAGCTTTATAGTACTATGCAATCGCCACTTATTATTGCCATTTCTGGAGCTTCTGGCTCTGGGAAGTCTCTTTTTACAAAAAATTTGTTTAACGGTTTCAGTGCTCAAGGCCGCCCTGTTCAAGTGCTGCGCGAGGATCACTATTACCGTGCGCAAGATCATCTTCCCATGGAGCAACGTGAGAAGAACAACTATGATCACCCGAATGCCTTTGAACATGAGCTTTTAAAAGCACACTTGCAAGCATTGCGCGATGGTCAGCCTATTGACTATCCACATTACTGCTATAAAACGCATACGCGTTTGCCTGAAACTGAGCGTCTAAATCCTGCGCCAGTCATTATTCTTGAAGGTATCATGCTACTTGCTCGTACTGATCTACTTCCTTTGTACGACGTGAAGATCTTCATTGATACTCCTCTTGATATTTGTTTGATGCGCAGAATGATGCGCGACCTAAAAGAACGCGGTCGTAGTATTGAGTCGGTGGCAAAACAGTACGAAGAAACTGTTAAGCCTATGTATCATCAATTTATTGAACCTAGCCGCTTCACTGCCGACGTAGTAGTGACGCAAGGCGGCAAAAACCAAATTGCATTAGATGTGATCAAATCACACATTCAGCAAGCGCTTCTTTAAGGGAACATAACTATGGTGAGTTTACTGGGCATTGCAGTACTTCTGGGTATTGCCTTCGCGTTATCATCGGCGAAACGCAATATAAATTGGCGCACCGTTGGTGGCGCATTTGCTATTCAAGCATCCGTTGGCGCGTTTGTCCTGTATTCTGAACCTGGTAAAGAAGTATTGTTGAGCGCGACGCGTTTTGTCGCCAACATCATTGCTTATAGCCAAGAAGGCATTAATTTCTTGTTCGGTCCTATTGGCGACAAGTCGATAGCGTTTATTTTTGCCTTTAACGTGCTTCCAGTTATCGTGTTTTTCTCGGCGCTTATTGCCGTTCTTTATCACCTAAAAGTAATGGGTTTGATCATCAAGGTTATCGGTGGCTTTTTACAGAAAGCACTGGGAACTAGCCGACCTGAATCCATGTCTTCTGCTGCCAACATTTTTGTGGGCCAAACAGAAGCGCCTCTTGTGGTTCGCCCTTTTATTCCACACATGACGAGTTCTGAGCTATTTGCCATTATGGTGGGTGGTTTGGCGTCAATTGCTGGTTCAGTAATGGCGGGCTACGCAGGCATGGGGGTAGATCTTAAGTATTTGCTAGCAGCCAGCTTTATGGCTGCTCCAGGTGGCTTACTTATGGCAAAAATCATGTTGCCAGAAACCAGTAAGCCAAATGAAGATTTACATGACGTAGATGCGGAAGATACCGGCTACGCCAATGTATTTGATGCAGCCGCCAGTGGCGCAGCATCAGGCATGCAACTTGCGTTGAACGTAGGTGCAATGCTACTCGCTTTCATAGCACTTATTGCCATGTTTAACGGTCTTATTGGCTGGACAGCAGGGTTGTTTGGCTATGAAAACGTGACGTTTGAAGGGATCCTGGGTTATGTGCTTCAACCTCTTGCATGGGCAATCGGCGTACCATGGGAGGAAGCGCAACTTGCAGGCAGCTTTATTGGTCAGAAAATGGTAGTTAACGAATTTGTCGCCTACCTAAACTTCCTAGAGAACCAATCACAGCTATCTGAAGCATCTCAGGCCATTATCACCTTTGCACTTTGTGGTTTTGCAAACTTCTCTTCTATCGCTATTTTGATGGGTGGAATTGGTGCCATGGCACCAACACGCAGAAAAGAAATTGCGAGGCTGGGGTTAAAAGCTGTTATTGCTGCAACGTTATCTAACTTAATGAGTGCCGCGCTAGCGGGCTTTTACCTCTCTCTTGGTTAAATTTCATTAATTTGGACCAGTTGGTCAATATTTTACTAGACTAACTGGTCAGGTTTCTGTAAATTACGCGCAAATTCCTCGCGGGGTTGATTTATGTCAATTTCTGCGACTTTTTTCTGTAGCCCGTCTACCTTTATAATGCCGCAGTCAAAATATACGGGATAAAGTTATGCAATTAGTTGCTGTTGATTACCAAGCGGAAAACGCACAAGAAGAATTCGTGAAGTCACTTCGCGAGACAGGGTTCGGTGTTTTAAAAAATCACCCTATCCGACAGTCATTAGTTCAAGGTATTTACGACAATTGGCAGGGCTTCTTCGACAGTGAAGAGAAGAACGATTACCTGTACAACAAGGGTAAACAAGACGGATTTTTCCCTCAGAGCGTATCTGAGGTAGCCAAAGGCTTTACGAAAAAAGACATTAAAGAGTATTACCACTTCTATCCGTGGGGTCAGTGTCCAGAAGCGCTACACCCGCAGATTTCTCAGTACTATGAGGAGGCAAATACACTAGCGAAAGAGCTATTGGGTTGGATAGAAAAACATTCTCCTTCAGAGGTGAGCGATAAGTACAGTCAACCGCTAGGTGACATGATCAAAGATTCTGATCAAACTTTGCTACGTATACTGCACTACCCACCACTAAAAGGTGATGAAGAAGTAGACGCAATTCGCGCAGCTGCTCACGAAGATATTAATTTGATTACTATCTTGCCTGCAGCCAACGAGCCTGGATTGCAAGTACAAGCTAAAGACGGTAGTTGGATTGAAGTTCCTTGTGATTTCGGGAACTTGATTGTGAATATTGGCGACATGCTTCAAGAAGCGTCTGGCGGATACTTCCCATCAACTACGCATAGGGTTGTAAACCCAGATGGTGCTGACATGACGAAATCTCGTATTTCATTGCCACTGTTCTTACACCCTAGACCAGATGTTGTTCTTTCAGAACGTCATACCGCAGGGTCATACCTGCAAGAGCGCCTTCGTGAGCTGGGCGTTATATAAATTAAGTTCCTTTTGTAGTGTTATTCTTTTGCCGCAGCTAGTCTGCGGCTTTTTTTTAGCTGCTTGCTAACGTTGCCAGTTTTGACGAATAGCGTTGCTTTTCTTGCTCATTGGGCGAATACCTGACCGCTCGCTCTAGATAACGTTGAGCTTCACTTACATCACCTAACTCGTGATAGGCCTTTGCCATCCCAAATAGAATCTCATGGCGCGCGTTATCAAGTCTTAGTCCTCTTTCGTAATGAACTATTGCCAATGCAATATCACCTGCCTCAAGTGCCTGTTCTCCTAAAATGTAATGGTAATATGGATTATGCTTCCGCTTAGCTTCTACCATTTGTGTTATTTTTAAAGCCTCGTCATCTCTATCTTGATAAGTGTAAAGAATGGATAAATTTTCCCATGCGGTTAAGTTTTCTTCATTTAGCGATAGTGCGTGTTTGTATGTCATTTCAGCCTGCTCATATTCATCCACCATTCTATAAAGCACACCTAAATTCACCCAGCTCTGCTGAAGTTCGGGAGCGACTTTTGCTGCTGCACGAAAATAGCTATAAGCCCGAGTGTAGCTGTTCGCCACTAAGGCATCCGCTCCTTTGTTGTTGTAATACATTGCTATTACTTTGTTTTTGGAAACGGCATTTCTTGGGAAGTAATTTCGCAGCATTTGTGGATCAAAATCAACGTCTGCCCACGTTCCTCCCACAGCTGCAACAGGACTTTCATTTGGCAATGAGAGTCGAAGGTTAATGTGCCCATTCAGTAAGCTATACTCTTCTCGTCGTGTCCAGTATTCCGGAATTTCCACCTCGTAAAATGTTGCATTGAGTCCAACGTGTTCTGCCAAAGCGTACGTCATAATAGAAAGAGACAGACAGTTCGCGGCTCGGTTATTAAATGTTGTATTTGCCGTTGTATTTGCGCTGTTACGATAAAGCATTCCATGATCAGAATGATCGAAAATTGCTTTTACTAACCCTTTTACATTCTTTTGCAGGATACTTTTTTCGTAAACTGCCCTTTCGGCAAAAAACTGTGCGTCTTCGTCTAAGTAAAAAATTTCATCTGAAGACTCTAC
>Ga0208815_1000398_pt1 | contig 12191 bp, 10 predicted proteins | sample Virmet3438_5245_FD_185733 | JGI IMG/M metagenome (GOLD analysis project Ga0208815, IMG submission 185733) | Marine viral communities from the Southern Atlantic ocean transect to study dissolved organic matter and carbon cycling - metaG... | ecosystem: Environmental > Aquatic > Marine > Oceanic ... | reverse complement strand
CCATTTGGATCACTAATAGAATCTTTACGATTAGTGAATAATTTAAAATAATCATCAGATATCCTCTGAACATAATATTCATCCCTATCCTCTAAAGGTGTTATTGCAGTAGCACCAGCCTTATACAGAACTTTATCACCATCTTTATATCCATGATTTGTTATTTTTATTGTATTATTTGATGTTGACACATCGGAACTTTGGAAATATAAAGGTTCAACTATAGTTTTCCTAGCAACAGTATCATATTCAACACTTTTATTAATAGTTTGATCTGGAGAAATACTAATAGTTACTTCATCATTATTTTTTAATCCATGAGCTTGTGATGTGACAACAGTTACATCAAATTTATCCACGAAACCTATATGTTTTTCATTAGTAGTTTTAAATTGATGATCATCATAAACGGTAACATTTCCACCAGTTGCACCTATAGTTGCAAAATATAATGATTTTGATGTAGATCCAATACCAACAGAAGTTGTTTGAATACCAAACAAATTATCAGTTTTCTTAACTGCATATACAAATTGACCATCAGTAAGACTAAATGATGCACCCATCCCAACATTTTGAGATACTTGTAATCCAGCAGCTGCAGTTGGACTCTTAAAATACTGTAATTTTTGACCAGTAATAAATCCATGATTTTCAAAAGTAATTGAATTATCACAATTGGATCCTGGCTGAGTATTATGTGGTCTATTTTGCGGATCTCTATCATATAAAACAGTATTATCCTTAGCAACTACTCTAGCAACAGAAACATTACCATAAGGACCAGTTTCTGTTTTTATTACAGTTCCAATACCAATACTATTTTGTGGATTAATTGTTATTGTATAATTATCACCTATTCGTAAATCAGTTGCAATTCCAGCATTAAATGTAAATTTCTTTTGATCAACAACAACAGATGTTCCTGCCTCAAACCATGTATTTCCAATACCAGTTTGTCTTCTAATTTTATATCTATCAAATTTTTGATTATATTCTATTACTTGAACTTTTTCTTTTGTAGAATCATCATCATCACCAATAATTAACCAATCTCCAACTTGTATATCATCTTCATTACTATTACGTGATGAAGTCTGTTGGGTAAGGTATAATAAAGCAGTACGGCCAGTAGAACCAGCATGACCAGCTATAGAAGATATTCCAACACTTAATTTAGAGGTAACTGATGATACACCAATAGTTTTATGACCTTCAAGAAATCTAAGTTCACCAGTTCCTATACCAGATACATTAACAAGATCACCATCATGTAATCCATGTGCAGTTGAACCTATACCTACTCCTAATCCATTTTTATAATTAAACTCAATATGTTCAACAGTAGTCTTTGCATAAGTTATATCTACAATACCTTTTCCAGAAATGGTTTTTACTTTTGCAGAAACACCATGACCTCCACCAGTATTATTATTATCAAATTTTAATCTATCTCCCACTTTATAATCAACACCTGGCTCATGAACTGATATTGAAGTAATACCAGTCATATTAGTATTTCTAATAGTAAATTCAGTATCATCTATATTACTAGAAACCAAATAATCATAGTTAGAACCAATAAATCCAAGTCGATATGGTAAAGTATTTCTTATTATATTTCCACTATTAAGTTTTGAAGTAGACTGTAATGATAAAGCCTGAACATTTGAATCAACTCTATTAAATTGATACCCATTCAATATAAACGGAAATACTGGTTTTCTAGTACCATTAAATGGAGATATACTTCCATCAGTATCTGAAATAGTACAGAAATATGCATATACACCATTAGGATATTCTGGCGTTTTACCAAATCTACCATTATTTTCATCCAAATCTCCATTTCCAGTATAATCAAAATCTTCAACAAAAGATTCTGTTGGAAATTCTGTAGGTCTATTAGATCTAGTTACAGCAGTATATCCAGATGTTAATCTACGAACTGCACCTCCAGTAGGAGAATTAAATCCATATGGGCCATAAATTGGACAACCATCATATGCCCACCCAACAATAGGAGAATGTTCTACTACATTTTTTTCACCAAAATCAGTTTCAATACTATCATTAAGTAGTAATCTCAATCTTCTAGGAAGATAAGCAGATGTAAATTTTGATTCATATTCAGGATTTTGACTTGGTAAAATTATACCATCATCAGAAGGATTGATTGATTCTTGATATCTAGCAATTGTGGTCATATTCCACTTTCTCAAATCCGCTCTGAATACAGCTCCAACGCCAGGAGATTTAACTCGTACTGTTGTATCTGGAATTGTTGTATAATCCTTACCAGAATCAATAATATTAACTGCACCAAGAGTACCATCTGCATTCACATTAGATACAAGTTTTCCATATTTACCCTGACCTTCAACAATTAAATCTGGAGGAGAAACATAACCTTTACCATCAATTTTTGTAAATGCATCACTAATTAAACCATCTGTTATAGAAACATCAACTAAACCACCAAGACCATTAGATATAGTTACTAATGGTCTTCTATGTGCATTAATAGTATCTGAAGACCCATATCCAACTCCAGTATTAGTTAAATGAATATCTGTTATACCACCTCTACATATAGGTCTTATTACTGGGAATGAAACGGCAGTATTACCAACTCCAGAAATAACATCCATAGAAACAGATATATCTGGATATTTAAATGTATGAGTACCTGCACCAATGGAATTTATATCAACATATAAACCCTTACTATAATTTACTGTAGTTGATGTAGTTCCAAACTCCTCCGAATACAAATTATTAATATAATCATCACCTGCACTACAAAGACGGAATCTATCTTCATCCAATTTAATTATCAAATATTTTATTGTAGTAGATAATCCACTTATTGCAGTACCCGTATGACTATATTCAACAATATCACCATTTCTAAATCCATGATTTTTATGGAAAATATAATTATTTGCAATACTTACACCAGATCTTATATTAGCCCTATTAGCATAATCTACTGCAGGATGGGCATCAGAATTAATTGATACTTTTCTATTAGAATATCCAAATCCAGAATTTTCAACTACAATTTTATCAATAACGTTTCTAAATGTAGTCGATTGTATTTTATGTGTTCCAATGGATTTATTTGTAATTGTAACTGCATTAGTTCCAGAAACTGCATTTTCAAAAGTATTCATTAATGCAATTTGTTTAGAATTGCCAGATATGTTATGAACATAATAAACAGATTTATCAATCAAGCCAGGAATTTGTGCATTATCCTTAGATTTTTCATATACAACTTCCTCACCATCAAAGAATAAGTGATCATCTGCAAAAGTAATCAATCCAGCAGGACCACTAAGTGTCAACGTAACCTGTCCTGAGACGTACCCAGAACCGCCTGAAACAACCGTAATACCACTTACCTGACCATTTGCATTGATGGTTGCAGTTAATTGTGCATCAGCACCTGTATGTGGATTTGTTGTACTAACCGTAACTGTTGGTGCAGTAATATATCCAGTTCCAGCATTTACTATATTAACACTATTTTGAATTACTCCACCAGAAATACTAACTGATGCAGTAGCTTGTGTATTAACAGTTACATCAACCTTAGCGTCAAAAGTTCTAGCATTCCTAATAGCTTTTAATCTTGGATATGCAGTAGCTCCATTTCCATTACCACCAGTTATAGAAATATTTGGTACATTTTTTATATCATAACCACCAGATATAACTTCTATACCTCTAAATGAACCTTCAATAACAGCATAAGCAGTTGCACCAGTACCTACATTATCCGAAATGTGTATATTAGGTGGTTGTATTACATCATAATCATCACCACCTCTTTCAACGTCTATATGTTCAATTGGCCCGTAAAATACATTATCACCAGATTGATTAGAAAATATTTCTACTCCATTAACAAGCATTCCAATTGGTTCATTTTTAATATCCCGTGTATCTACTTTTACTTCTGGAGTAATTGGAAATTCTCTTATAAAATTCTGATGTTTTAAATTCTTACCACTAAGTTCTTCAGGTACTATTGTATGTGTAGTAGAACTTGCTGTAGAATTAATATTAATATGTTTTTTTGCAGCTGCATCAAGAACACTCCTTGATAACTTAATATTATTGACATCTTCTTTTATTATTGCATAAGCAAATCCTGTACTGAGTCCAGATACAGCAACATCACCTTCTGATGGATTATATCGTATTAATTCTCCAGTTTTAAAATCATGATTTGGTATATTAATTGTATCATTAGATACTGCACTAAACCCATTAAATGTTTGTGATCGATGATCAGCACTTATTTCATAACCTGGCAAAGAACCAGTTGTTACATATGCAGTTTTATTATCATCACTAATATATGTATTTTGTACATTAGCAACAAAATTAGATACATTTAATCTATCATTAAGACTACTAGCATATCTCAACTTTCTTCCAACTTGATAAGTTTTTGTTTGATCTAATGTACCTGTTTTATTTGTAATTGTAAATTTAGTTTCACTTGGAATACTATCAACTTTACCAGTTACGTTAGATGGAGTACCTACAGCACTTCTAAGAATATCATATATTATTACATCATCCCCTATTTGCAACTCATGTGGTGTACTCGTATTTACTTCACCACTATATGTACTATCATCCACATTAGACAATGTAGTTGTTCCTTGAAGATATGTAGCTACATCAGTCTTAATTTTAACATTATGAATCCAACTATTCAATTGATGGATATTTGGATCAGATACCAATCCTAATTGTCTAGGATATACAATATCTTCTGTATGTGTATGTGCAATATCATCGATATTTGCACCAGTAACCACATTAGTTAATCTAAAGTAAACTGGTTTTTCAATATTTCCGTCTTCATATGCATATACTGTTCTAGATGATCTAACAAAATCACCATCTGTGTATGAAGAAGATATGCCAGTTACGCCATAAAATTGTGTAGATGTTTTACTACTATAAGTTGCAATACCTACAGTAAGACCAGCTCCAACATAAACAGTTCCCTTATCTGGGAATCCAAGTGTAGAATCTACAGTAAGAACTGTAGCACCAACACCAGTATTACTATTATATGCAACATTATCAACGAGTTTAGAGGCACCTGTAGCTTCAAATTCACCAACAACTGATCCTCTACTTAAACTTATAAGATAATAATTCTTATCATCTTTAGGAAGAAATTGAACATTAAATATTGATCCACTAGTTGCCGTTTTATCTGTCTGGAATAATGTTTGGCCCACCACATTATCAGGATTTCCACTTATAACTTCAGCTACCAAATCGAAAGTTTTGACATAATCTGCATCTGAAGGTGCAAATAAGTAATCAATTGGTTTTATTACTTCGGCTTGATCGTTAAAAAGAACCCCAAATAAGATTTTTATTGCTTCATCAGTACCTTTTGATCCGTAAAAATCCTTTGCTTGTCGCAAAAAGTTAGCTTTATCGACTTTTTTATGTAATTCTCTGTCTTCAAATCCTGGCAAAAATAAATTTTTTGTCTTTTTCCAAAATTCTTGTAAAAATAAGTTACTTAAATTAGTAACTTTTGAAAGGCCTTCATGTTTTACAGCATTTGACTCAGAAAATACTAAATTTTCCGTATTTGTTGGTTCATGTAAACTATCTACACCACAAAAACCACGTACACAACCCACAAATGAGGTCTCTGTCTTACTAGTATATGTAATTATTTCATCATCTATCTTCAAAAGTCCATAATCTGCAGGCCAACCTTCTGTTGACGATACGACTATAGTAGAATCGTAAGAATTTATATCATTAGTACAAGTAGTAAATCCAACAAGTTCACTACCTTCATTAAATGTATCTACTTTTTGATACTCATTAAAATTAGTAACAATATCAATTGGTCCACCTTGATATTCTTGTGAAACATAGTATTGTTTTAAAAAGTCCACAAATTGTGGATTATCCTCAGCTACAAAAGAAGGTAATTGACTTCTTACGAGTTTATTAATTTGGACTTTTTTGGCGGTAGTATCGATACCCATTATTACTAATTTTAGTAGCTAATTTCTGTTGATGTAGTAGATATATCCGATGTGGAAGTATATCTGTCAGAAGTAGGAGCGGAAGCCGTCTTCCTTATGTAGGCATCATCCGTAAAACTAGATGTGGAGATGAATCTAGAACCAGAAGTATCTGCACCAGATGAAATAATATCCTCAATACAACCAATATCACTATCAGGGATAGAAAGTTGAACATATAAATCCTTTAATCCAATAATATCATTAGATTCGGGAATAGCTTGTATTTCAATCACATTATCAGGTTTATCAGTAGAAATAATACGTATTGTATCTATAAGAATTTCACCAATGTCATATTTAACTGTTCCTGCATTAGCAATTACAGTTTCAACCTTACCTTCAGTGGTTAATCGGAAAACGAATAATCTACCAGTTTTTTCATTAATATACGTATCACTGAAGTAACAAGTACCACTAACTCCATTTATATTAAATCCAGTAGATTTAATATTATAACCTTCTCTACGATTATGGAATCTGTTACCAAAACAGAGTTCATATTGTGCAAAATTACTAGTATCAGCGTCTAAATTACGTCTTATAATCACTTTTGTGATATTTGAAGTAACAGCAGCACTACTTTCGTCAATAATCTTCAAAATTTTACTATATTTGAATCTTCCACCAAATTTATTCAAATCTGCAGATTTTGAGTAAATTTCAAGTGAATTTCTAATATTTGTTTTCAAATTATTCACATCAAGTACGGAATTTGCGTTATAATAGACTGTTGTATCCAATTCAATGTATAAAAACTTCAAATCTACAAATTCTTGACGAATTCCAGCTACAGAATACCTTTTTAACTTATTAATTAGTTGTCTTTTATCAAAATCAGAAATAAATCGTCCATTTTTGGGTTTTATTGACAAAAATACCTTTCCATATTGAGGTGGACTAATATCTTCACCTCCATAAGCAGTTACACTCTCTGCATTTGGAAAAATTGTCGGAATTATTGATTCATAATCGTTAGATGTTACTGCACGATGTTGTGCAGAGTAAACTCTTGGTGCTAAATTACGAATTGTGTCTATATTTTCAACTTCTGCACCATTTCTAGCATTTTCATTGGTAATTATGTCAGAAACACCACTAGTAATTATTGCACCATCATTATCAACCAATTTTCCAGCAAAAGTGAAGTTGGCCACACCATTTCCACCCTTACCATCACATACAAGATAAGAAACATCTATTGAATTACCATTTTCTAACTTTTTACCTAACACTCCATCACCAAAAAGGAGTTCATATTTCTCATCTTGTACTTCTTGTATTAAATATGTCTCTGAAGAAGTAGTAATTCCTACAATATTGTCAAGTTGAGCATATGTTTTCCTAGTTCCTGATGATACACTATCTCTTACATCAACTCTTATAGTAGATGTATCAACATATGGGTTAGGAATGATAAATCTTTGATTTGGTTGTGATGTATCAACAACAAATTGTTTCTGTAAATAAGTTCCTTGTTTAATTGGAATGGTAAATGATGCAAAATCATCAGTTACAGGTGATATATAATCCTCCGAAGTACAGAAAGTATAGTTAGTATTACCAAAATCACCCAAGCCAAATAGTCCTGCCTTGAGTGTTACACTAGATATATCGCTATTTTGACCTAAATCTACAGTAAAAGTAATATTTGCAGTTGCAGCACGTCTTGAAGAGGGTACATAACCAATATTTCTTGCTAATGCAACGACATTTTCTCTCAAAGTTGCACTATCAATGAACGCCTCATTGGCGACCATGTTAGTATTATATGCTGTAGTATAGGTATTATACGCTAAAAGATCAATTAATATCGATAAATTCGATCCTTCAAAGTCAAAATCAGTGAAATTTGAGTTGGCTCGCAAATATTCACGTAAAGAAACTTTAACTTCTTCAAAATCTAGGTTAGTATATTGTGTTAACGCCATTATTCTCTAGTTGGTTGAAGGATAAATGAAATTTCTTGAGGTGAAGACTCTTGGCCAATGATATCGTAAGCAATTGTTACTTCCAGTTCATTAGTATCAAGAGGATGATCAACTAAAACATTAGTTAATTTCACTCTAGGCTCAAAGTTAGTGATAGAAGTTTCAATTTGTGTTCTAATAGTTGTTACAAGACTATTATCAACGTTTTCAAAAAGACTAGATTTAACCTGAGACCCTATCAAGGGATTAAAAAACCGCTCTTCATTAATCGTTTCAACGAGATTTCGAACAGATCTCTTTATTGCATCCTCATTACGAAGTGCAAGTACATCATTAGTTACAGGATGTCTCCTAAAACTTAAAGAGATGTCCTTAAATGCACGAGATTTTTGTTGTTTAACGAGTGGCATCTATCGATACAGTTTTCCTCAATATATTTATACAACTTGATAAAAAGTATATTTTAAAAACAATTCTTCACCCTTTTTAATGGGTTTAATAGTCCTCATATAGTATATATCACCCCATTCTTGCTTTTCAAACCATTTAATACAATTAGGGTCATCACTATGATTTACGAATCCACCTAAAGGGGTTCTCATAATTTCATTATCCACTACAACGTGAGATACACCCAATTTAACGTCACAGGGTATATTTTCAGTCGCAAAAATACCCTGTCCTGCGACAGGGCTATTATTAATATGTAAAAATGATGGTAATGCCTGGTAGGTCATTTCTTCTTCCTAATCGGTACTTGTATGGTCCATGAAGGGGATACTAAATCAACTATAGTAAATTGGTTCCTATTCTTCTCATAGGTGGCTGCAGGTTCATTACCTGCGGTTTCACCATAATGAGTTTCTTTGATGTCTAAGTATTCTAAAATTGAATCATCAATCATATAGAATAATGTATCCCATGTTAAAGTATCTCTCAATTTAGTCGCAATACGATCTATATCATTTTCGTCAAGGTACTCACCCTTTATTATCTTCTCTGAATATTCCTCCCGCTGGGTTAAGAGTCTTGCTCTTATATCCACTAATTTATTCAGATTGATAGTGATTTTAACATCATCATCAATAATACAATTTTCTAAAGCCATTATCTTCCTTGACCTCGATAACGTTTTCTAGCTTTATTTCGAGAGGTTGCGCTGTACTTAGAATGTTTACCGAACCCTTGTCGAGATTTTTTGGGTATCGCTTCTACGAAACTACCACCCATTACTGATTGTTTAACCTTCGCCATCTTTTACCTCCAAAGTAACTGTGTCTGGGTGAGGATCCCCCGTGTTTTTGTATTCCTCTGATAAGTCTTCTATGTAATCCATTGCGTCATCAATCTCGCCCGAGAAAACGAGATCTCCGTCGATTCTTACTTCATAAGTATCCATAAGCTCAGTGATCATAAAACTCTCATCTTTTCATGTCCAACACGAATCCGAGGATCGCACCATATCTCAAAGCCTTCTTTCTTAGCATCTAGACAGAAACTGACATCCTCTCCACACATGTCCTGAACTTCACCACTCTCGAAGACTTGCATTTGTGGTGCAAACCACGGATATTCCAGAGTTTCGAATACCCCTTTCTTAATTGCAACCCATCCGAAACCTGTGTAGTCACATGTAAATGGTTTCTTTCTCTTACTCATGGACTCTACAGTCTCATGGTTCATAACCCCCTTGTTGGCCTTGAAGTCTTCTTCTTCGAGCCAGTGTGCAATGGACGTGGTTGAGCCATCTTCAGTTGCATACCACCCTGCAGCGATATCTTTTTCCATTGCAAGTTGCATTAACCTGAAGAATGCCTCTGTATTAAAAACAATATCGTTATCTATCCACAACTGATAGTCATATTCTAACTTCCCATCCCAAGGTAATTGATCCTTCCCACGTAGTACGTTTGCACCAAGGCATTTGCATCTTGCAAAGTTTACCATTGATGAGTAATCCTGAGATATCTGTATTGATCCTCCACAACCTACAATATCAAAACACAACTGTACAAAACTTTTTAAGAACGTATAACTGCAGCCTCTCCCAGGCATACAAAATACTATCTTTTTTCCTCTGAGAAACTCTCTAACCTTTTCATGATCGAAATCATCGGTCTTCTTTGCGACTGTGGGAGTTGCAGCCTTTACCTTAAAACCTTTTGCCATCTATTTGTCAAGTGTTGATGTAATCATACCATGTATATAGGGAGTTGTCAATCTATTTTTTTGGTGTTCGAACTAGATCCTGAAAAAGACCTTTGTGGTCTGGTTGATATGGATGAATGAATAAACTAACACAATACCTTCCAAGTTTCTGGTTCTGATATTGTGGATCGATAATGACTGGATCTACCGAGTGCAACGCCCAACTAGGAAATATAAGTATCGAGTTATTACGGCACTCAATGACTTCTCCAGTATCTCCAAACTTAAAATTCCCACCTGTGAATCTCTTTGGTTCCTTCCAAAACCATATAAGAACCGTTGCAAGTGCTGCGTCTATATGTTCTGCATAATAATCAGAGTTCTCATAGTAAGAAAGTAACATCCCATTGATAATTGCACCAGCCTTTAAAGCACGATTAACTGGGGATAATTTACAAAACTCATTAAGATACCCCAAAACCTTTTTACTAGTCACAGTAGTCCTGAAAAGCATTGGAGCTAATCCCATATGGGATTGTTCCAAGAATATTCCTTTGTTCTGTTTATATATTTTTCCCTCAGAGTCTTTTGCACTATGTGTTTTATCTCCTGGCAATAATAGTTGTGGACTATTGAGTCTCTCCAAGTCACATAAAACTTCTTGCAATTCTTCTGGGTTTAAAAAATCTCTCTTTAAAAAATACGGTATTTCCATTAATAAGACCTCTGAGGGGGATTTTGATACTGGTGATTATTTTCCTCTGGAACGAATTCATAGCCCACAAGGACAATAAACAGAAGTATACCGAGTACCACCCGTATGAATTTCATGGGGGATCTCACAAACCACCCAGCAAGAACGACCTTCCAAAAAGGCCAATCCTGGCGGCGACCTTTTTGGCCACGGAATTTTTTTATATATCGTTGGCGGGGATGCATACTTTTGTAGGTTAGGGTTGTTTAGCTTTTTCGGTAAGGGGTCAGGGGGGGATCACCCCGCCTATCATATAACTGCTCATACTGCTCTATAGCACGAAGCGGATGCTATCCGCTGGTCTTAAAGTATGCGGAGGCGTTACCCTCTAGCACACTGGTCTCAGGGCGTAAGGCGTGAGCAGAATATGCCTGCCCTTTGCGATTGGTATTAGTTCGAGCACCCTTAGTCATGCTCATAATTAATTCGCCTTTACGTGCTCTACGTGGTTTGAGCACCGTGACTTTATAACCCTGCTCAATAAGCGCTTGACGTGATGCGGCAATAAGTGACATAATAAAAAGAGGCAAAGAAAAAAGGGCACGAAGCGTGCCCGCTAAAAGTCGTTGAGTAGTTTCTGAGTTTCGGGGTCTATGTCTTCTTTAAAGTCGTCATAGAAAACATTCATTAACTCATCATCCTCAGCGGGGCGATACCCGTCAGAATAAACGGGTATTTGCCAAGGTGTGATTCCTTCAAATGGTGGTCCGCTATGTACTGGCATTTAAGCGACCTCCCCAGAATCAAGTAAGATCATTCCGTCAAAGAAATCGACTGTCTGACCCTGACCATTTAGAAACCACTCAAAATTCTTTTGGAAAATTCCGAAACCTGTTTTGACCTCTTGCAATATTGCATTTAGTCTTGATTTGGTCGTTGGGGTTTCCCATCCGCATGAACTCAATTTTACAGAGTGGGTTCCGTGGTCTACGGTTGCGATGTTGTGACCATGTAGAAAAACATTTGAACAGTTTGTGAACTCGTTATACTCAACTTGAGTATTTGATAAAGACCAATTACCTTTGTTGGAAATTGCGAAGTTCATTTGTCTTTCAATTTTTCTCATAAGAGTGAAATCCTTTAGGGTTTGCGTGTGTGGGTTTCTCTCCCACTTCTTTATAATACCAAATAAAAAACCCCTTTAAGGGTTTTTGTTGTGATTCGTTACATTTCCATTTGATGGACTGCAAGATCACATGCAAGATCATAAACCAATTTTTCCTCTGATCTTGTAAGGTCTTTGAATGATTTCATCATATCCTCAAAGATCTCCTC
>Ga0208815_1000395_pt1 | contig 12243 bp, 9 predicted proteins | sample Virmet3438_5245_FD_185733 | JGI IMG/M metagenome (GOLD analysis project Ga0208815, IMG submission 185733) | Marine viral communities from the Southern Atlantic ocean transect to study dissolved organic matter and carbon cycling - metaG... | ecosystem: Environmental > Aquatic > Marine > Oceanic ... | reverse complement strand
AGGAAGAGGTTATTTACGTAGGAAAAGCCAAAAACCTTAAAAAGCGCGTATCAAGCTATTTTCGTAGTAATCTTGATAACGCCAAAACGCGTTCGCTAGTTAGTCAGATTGCGAACATGGATGTCACGGTTGTAAACAGCGAAACCGAAGCGTTCTTGCTTGAGAACAACTTCATCAAGAAATACAAACCGCGTTACAACGTGGTCATGCGTGACGACAAGTCTTATCCCTTTATCTTCTTATCCGACCACGAACATCCAAGGCTTTCTTTCCATCGCGGCCCTCAAAAGAAAAAGGGCGAATACTTTGGCCCATACCCCAGTGCGTGGTCGGTGCGAGAAAGCTTGCGTTCAATGCAGCGAATCTTCCCCGTACGTCAGTGCGAAGATAGCTATTACCGAGCACGCAGCAGACCTTGTCTTCAGTATCAGATGCAGCGCTGTAGTGCGCCGTGTGTAGAAGGCTATGTGAGCGATGAAGAATATAAAGAGCAGGTCAATTTTGCACGCTTGTTCTTGAAAGGTAAAAACCAGCAGGTCATTGGTGGGCTGGTGGAAAAGATGGAAGCAGCCAGCGAGGCACTCAACTTTGAAGCTGCTGCCCGTTACCGCGATCAGATTAATGCACTAAGAAAAGTTCAAGAACGACAGTGGGTTGCCGGTACTCAAGACGAAATGGATGTGTTTGGGTTTGCGTTCAAAGGCAATATGGCGTGTATTCAGGTAATGTTTATTCGTGAAGGGCAGTTGTTAGGCAGCAAGGCCTATTTTCCCAAAGTTCCCAACACTGCCGATGAACAAGAAGTTTTTGAATCTTTCTTCCTACAGTTCTATCTGGCGGGTAACAAAGTTATTCCCAAGCAGATAGTACTTAGCAATACATTAACTGACGAAGACGCGATAGCAGATGTACTAGCCAGTGAAGCGGGACACAAGGTCCAGTTCTTCAAAGGGGCGAGGGAAGAGAAGCGCAAGTACCTGCAGCTGGCGCAGTCAAATGCGCAAACTGCGTTAGATGCTCAATACAGTCAGCAAAAGTCTGTGTTTGCACGCTATCTCGACCTAGAAGCGGCACTGGAAGTTGATACGCCTATTCAACGCATGGAGTGTTTTGATATATCACATACGTCTGGCCAGCAAACGGTGGCTTCGTGTGTGGTATTTAATCGTGAAGGTCCGCACAAAAGTGACTATCGCCGATATAATATAGAAGGCATCACCCCAGGTGATGACTACGCGGCCATGGCACAGGCGTTAAAACGTCGCTACAAGTCAGTGAAAGAAGTGCAAAAAATACCTGACCTTCTATTAATAGACGGTGGTAAAGGACAGCTTGCCCAAGCAGAAGCGTTTTTTGAAGATTGGCCCCATGATAAAAAGCCTATGCTGTTAGGCGTGGCAAAAGGCACCACCCGTAAGCCTGGCTTAGAAACACTAATACTGGCAGGTAGCCATCAGGTTCTGCCGATGGACAGCCATTCGCCAGGGCTTCACCTTATTCAGCATATTCGCGATGAATCTCACCGATTTGCCATTACTGGGCACCGCAACCGACGCCAGAAAGTTAAAACCACGTCGAGTTTGGAAAGCATACCTGGTATTGGTGCTAAACGCAGACAAACACTGCTTAAATTCATGGGGGGCTTGCAGGGTCTTAAGAAAGCCAGCAAAGATGAAATTTCAAATGTACCTGGTATAAGCCCTGAACTGGCGGAAACTATTTACGACCACCTTCATCAATAAATGAATGAGTAACAAGCAATGCATTACAAATTAAGGTAATGTGTTACAAAAATGAAAGATGCAGAGCTTATACGCTACCGCGCTAAAACGCCCATAGAGGCATAACACCGAGACGTACTTTTTATGTGGACTGTTCCAAACTGTATTACTTTATTCCGAGTAATCCTTATTCCTGTATTTGTAGTTGTTTATTTTCTTGATTGGCGCTGGGCGCACGAGGCAGGCGCATTTATTTTTTGGCTTGCGGCAATAACGGACTGGTTTGACGGCTATCTAGCAAGAAAACTACAGCAGTCTACACCCTTTGGTGCATTCTTAGATCCTGTAGCAGACAAGCTCATTGTGGGCGCTGCTCTTCTTATGATTACTCATAGTTATGCAAACCTGTGGATCACGTTGCCATCTATTGCGCTATTGGTTCGTGAAATTTATGTGTCGGCGTTACGTGAATGGATGGGTTCGAATGGTGTAAGGGATGCGGTTAAAGTGTCTTTTATAGGTAAAGCAAAAACCACTGCGCAAATGTTAGCCTTAATTGGCTTGTTGTCGGGATTAGAAACCTTTATGGGCATCACAATTTATTGGGTTTCGTTAGGTTATATTCTTTTATATTTCTCAGCAGTGCTGTCAATTTGGTCAATGTTTGTTTATACAAAAGCGGCCTGGCCACACCTTCGAAGTGGCGCAGTAAAGTGAAATTGATCGTACATTAATCAAAGTGAATAAAAAAATAGCAAACGATCATAAAAAACCGCATTTATCTCAATTTAAACGCTTTTTTGTGTTGACAGTTTTGAATGGGTAGGTAGAATGCACCCCACATTTCGAGAGGACATCAACCAAACGAAATGGTCGATTAAGACATGCGGGAATAGCTCAGTTGGTAGAGCACGACCTTGCCAAGGTCGGGGTCGCGAGTTCGAATCTCGTTTCCCGCTCCAATCTCTTAGAGATGAGTTTTAATCAAGCGCCAGACGCATCTGGCGGAATGGCAGAATGGCTATGCAGCGGATTGCAAATCCGTCTATCTCGGTTCGACTCCGGGTTCCGCCTCCAAACGCTGCAACGCAGCATCAGGTTCTACGCCTGACACCTTTGCTGAAAAGCAACCCGATGCCCGGGTGGTGAAATTGGTAGACACAAGGGATTTAAAATCCCTCGCTGGTAACAGCGTGCCGGTTCAAGTCCGGCCCCGGGCACCATTTCATGTTTTAACACACTCCATACCAGTCAGTTTTCGCCTTTATTCCTTCTGTTTATCAGGCCTTTGTGTCTTACTACGTCCAATGCGGTCTATTGTCATCCCTAAGCACATGGTGCTACATTCGGTGCTACATAGATTCAATTACGACTAAATAGCACCAGCAAGTAAGCATGTTGGTAGCACCAGTCGATTAATCAGACGATAGGTAGCACCACATGCCCTTAACAGACATTCAAATAAAGCAAGCTCAAGCAAGCACAAAGGATATTTGGCTCACTGATGAGAAGGGCCTGCGCTTGCTCGTGAAAAAGAATGGCTCTAAGTACTGGCGTCTTAAGTATCGTTTTCAGGGAAAACAAAAAACATTGGCAATTGGGGTTTACCCAGAGGTGTCACTAAAGGATGCACGAGAAGCAGTTTCAGAAGCTAGAAGACAATTAAGAGATGATATTGACCCTAGCGCTATAAAGCAGGAAAAGAAGCACCTTTCTTCTGTAAGCGAAATAGAACTGTTTAACACTCAAGCACGGCTTTGGTGGAATAAGCAAAAGGGCCAGTGGAGCGAGGGCCATGCCGCCCGTATTTGGACACGCTTAAATGATAATGCGTTGAAGACGCTAGGCAAGCGGCCCATTGGTGAAATCACACCTCAAGACATAATTAGAACCGTTCAAAAAATAGAAACGCGTGGCGCGCTCGATGTTGCTCAAAGAGTACTTCAAGACATTAGGCGCGTTTGTCGTTTCGCTGTACAGACTGGTGTTCTACTCCATAACCCTGCTTCTGAGTTATCTGGAATACTGGAAAAGCGTAAAACATCGCATAGGGCCTCTTTACCAAGGGAAGAATTACCACAGTTCCTACGTGATTTAGATGCTTACCACCAGCAAGGCCGCTTACTTACCAAGCTAGCTATTGAACTATTGGTACACACTTTTGTTAGACCTGGTGAGTTAGCCGGTGCCCGTTGGGATGAATTCGACTTAGAAGAAAAGCTATGGCGCATACCAGCGCATAGAATGAAAATGAAGTCTGATCACATCGTGCCACTTTCTAGGCAAGCACTTGCAGTATTAGAAAACACCAAGCCGTTCAGCGCTCGTTTCGAGTTCGTTTTTCCTTCTGAAAGAGACAGGTTTAAACAAATGTCTGACAATACAATGCGTATGGCTATTTTTCGCATGGGGTACGATGGTGAAACCAAAGGCAAAAGTAAAGCTAACCCTCATGGCTTCCGTGCTACGGCTTCCTCAATATTGAATGAAACAGGCTTTAACCCTGACGCAATAGAACGTCAGCTTTCACATATGGAAAGGAATGGTGTTAGAGCTGCTTACACGCACCATGCTCGTTACTTAGAAGAACGTAAAGAAATGATGCAATGGTGGAGTGATTACTTAGATAGTCTTAAGAATAACGGTAACGTTACGCCTATTTTTAAAAAACTAGCCTGATGAGTATCGTACAGGGTCAATTAACTACAGTAGGGAATTAATATGAAAATCGATAACAGATTAAAGAGTTACATAGATGCAGGTGAGCATGAGAGCCAGTTACTAGCGTTCACTAGTTTGTATAACACTATGCAGCTTGTTATAGATGGTGGCCGCAGCTATGCAGATTTACAATCTCAGACGTTATCAGAAACGCTCAGCTTAATGTTACCTGCATTTAAAAGTACGTTAACCCAGCTTGAAAGCATTGGTAAGGGTGATAGTTCTAAAGACCTAGCGTTAATCATTAGGACAAGAGAAGCTTCAAGCGCCCTAGCAGATGAAATGCTAGGCATTCTTGAAAACGGTGTATTCCAACAAAAAGATTCATCTACAGAGTATCAATCTTTTAGAAGTGCCTGTTATAGCGTTAGTTCTCAGATATGTGACGCTTCACACGAATATCATGCGATTCTTCACAAATATATCGACCCTGACTATAACGTGCTGACTATCACCGCAGCTTAGCCTTATAAACTGGCGCTAGGGTAGCTCCCGAAAAGTGACCCCAATCACCTGTGCCAGTTCCTCTTTATGGGATTCCGTAGGGGTACGGTATGACAAAAATGCTCGGTTCATTAGATGAAGCGTTCTCATCGTGGGAAAATGAAATTCTTCCCGATCTACAACACAAGGCCAGAAGCATACAAAGCCTTAATAAGGAATTAGCCACGACACAAAGCGAAGGTAGCCGTGAATATCTTAGTTTACTTATTGATAGGGCTGGGCGCGCTTCACAAGCTATTAGCGACATACCTAGGCTCTTTTATGATAACCCTGATAACGCTTATATCTGGAAAGATGCTATATCCTGTAGCGACTACACAGCTCCAGACTTACTTGCTGTAATTGTAATGGGGTATTTAGGACCCAATAACCCCCAAGGCAAGCTAACAGCAAAGGACAGGCAAAAATGGAAAGCTGAAGTGGCTCAAACGTCACAGAGACTCGAAGCCCTTTTATCTGGAAGCGACTTACAATCAGTATCTGACGAAAGGGTATTTAACCTATACAAAGACCTAGCGTGGCTTATTGATTTTCATGTAACGAATAAAGAAGAGGCGAAGGCTTTAAAAGGCGCATTAGAGGAAAGGGTTTTTGAGTCTTCATTTGGATTTATGTGGGACTTAGAGAGACTTACTCAGGTTAATGCTGATTCTGAACGTTTTAAGTCATGGGAAGATTTACAATATACCTATGAGCCGTTCTGGCCTGAAATCACCCTAAAGAAACCCAATGACACCAATGCACTACGGGCTTACTTTATACGATATGTCACTTACTGCTTGCTTAACCTAACAAACAAAGCCCATATAGACCGCGTAAAGCGACTTTCTGATACTTTCTATAGTGAGGTAGATACTAAGTCAATACGGGGCCTTACAGCGGATTTAACCGCATCACACAAACGATAGGCATCTTTGTAATAGGGGGTTTTTATTCTTATTTACTCAAAATCCCCCTAGGGGGTTTATTCCTTATTTGCTGCTTTATCACCACTTATTAGGCGTTTCGGTTTTATTTAATATTTCCACCCTAAACAATTTTGGTCTTAAGTGGAGATATTTGGAATGAATAACAGCGCATCGGCATATACCCCTATAACAGATGACCCAATTCTAAGAATGCCAGAGGTTGAGAGGACCACTGGCTTAAAGAAAAGCACAATATACCTACTGATAAAGCAATCACAGTTCCCTTCTCCTATAAGCCTAGGCGGTAGAGCAAGCGGCTGGCTTCTTTCAGAAATCAATCAATGGAAAGCTGAACGTATAGCAATATCACGGGGGCAGTAATGCAAAAGACTATCCCGTATAAGCCTGATCACTTCTATTTTATCGGCTCTACTGTAAATCAAGTTATAGGTTTTCGAGCTGCTCGCGGTACTGGCCCATGCGAAGTGATGGAAACAGAGAATGAAGGCTATTATTTGGAATACGCCCCCTCTAGTAACTTAGAGCTTCAGTTCAAGTTTAAACACCATCCATTGGCTAACGGTGGTGAATGCCTGGTGTACGACATCCCCGAAACTTTCAACCTTCTTTCTGTAAGCAACAAAGCTAAGCAAATGGGGTTAGACCTATGAAATTACGAGAGCTAACAAGTAAAGAACACCTCAAACCCGATCATGTTTATATCATTGGTGATAGTGAGCATAGAGTACTCGGTTTTCTTGAAGTGTTACGCGTGGCCCGTCAGCCTATAGAGCAATTCACAGTTAACAACTTAATATACCTTTGCTATCCACCAGCAACCGAAATTAAACAGTTGCCTAGGGAGGTTATCAACTTACCTTGTGGTGCTACGTGTGTGGTGCATTGGCTAACCTTTAAAACAAAAAAACGAAAACCCCAAAGACCAGTGGCTCTTTTCTCAGCTCATGTTAAATCGCAATCAATGAGCAGAATAAACAAAGCTAAGTCTTGCAGTAAGAAGAGGTATTAATGGGTAAGTTAGATTTTAAAGGCCTAAATGAGTATGCGTTGAGTAATATTGATAGCGTATTACATCATTACTTACCTAATGGAAAGCATGAGGGCCATGAATACAAGCCATTAAACCCAAGAAGATCAGACAATAAATCTGGTTCATTCAGCATTAATACTAATACAGGTGTTTGGGCTGACTTTGCAGATAGCGAGGCGAAAGGTCAAGACGTTATATCTCTGGTGGCATATGTTACAAACAAGCCTCAAGGCGAAGCCTACAAAGAGCTTAGCGACTTACTCAACTATGGTAATAGAGTTGCAACAAAGACAAACAAAAGCGCCACAAAAACCCGTAGGAATAGTGAAGAGTGGTTACACGTAACGCCTGTGCCACCCGAATTTGTTAAACGTTGCTTTAAAAAACACCTAAAGCATGGTTTACCTAGTTTTACATGGGAATACAGGGACGCTAACAATCAGCTCATTCTTAAAGTACTGCGCTTTGATAAACAGATAGACGGTAAAAAAGAAAAAGTATTTGCACCGTTAGCCCTATATAGAAACAGTGATACTGGTGAAATCAAATGGCGATGGTCTATGCCAAAAATAAACCGTCCATTGTACGGATTGCATGAACTGGCCAAGCGCCCTAAAGCCACAGTAGTTCTTACAGAGGGTGAGAAGGCCGCAGACGCGGCAAAAGCATTGTTTCCTAGCTGTGTTTGTATGACCTGGCCTAATGGCTCCAAGTCTATCAGTAAGGCCGAATTTAAACCGCTGGCTAAGCGTAATGTAATCATATGGCCTGATAATGATAATGCCGGTATTACGTGCGCTAAAGAGCTTAAGGACCTACTCACATCACTAGATGCAGCAAGCATTCGAATTATTAATTTAGACAGCTTAGCTAAAACCCCTCTTTCTGAAAGCGAAGGTGGCCTTTTATTTGGTGAAGATTGCACATGGCCCGATAAAGCGGATGCCGCGGACGCGCTTGAACTAGGTTGGGGGGCTACACATTTAGAAGCGCTAAAGAAAAGTGGTGAACTATTCATTAAAGAGGCGGTAACACATGCCCCCAGCGACATTAAACCTAACGTACCTCAAGGCTTTAAATTAACTGAAAACGGTGTAGAAGCGTTTTACAAGTCTGACGATAAAGGGAATGAGATATACAAGCGAATTTGCGCCCCTTTGGAACTGCTAGCCTTAACCCGTGATGCTGGTGGTTCTGGTCAAGATTGGGGGGTGCTCGTGCGCTTTAAAGACTATGACGGTCAAGAGAAGCGCTTAAACATTCCTAAACGTTTGTTTGCTACTGATGGTGGTTCAGACATTAGAAAACAATTGCTTTCAGAGGGGCTTCATATAGAGCCACGCTCGCAAGAGAAAGGAAAACTCATTGATTACCTAAACTGCCCTGACATAACCAATAGAGTAGGTTTAGTTAAAAAGTTAGGTTGGCATAAAAACGCTTTCATTTTGCCCGATCAAACAATAGGTGAAACAGTGTCGCCGCTTCTCTACGACAACGAAAACGCCCGTGATTGTAAGTTAAAGGCCGCAGGCTCTATATCAGAATGGCAGCGTGAAATAGCGTCATATTGCGAAGGAAACCCGTTACTTACTCTTGCTGTGTCTCTGGCCTTTACTGGCCCCCTAGTTAGCTTAATGGGGCTTTCTGAAAACGTTGGGTTTCACTTCTACGGTGATAGTTCGTTAGGTAAGTCCACGTTAATGAATGTTGCTTGTTCTGTGTATGGCAAGCCTAGTGAATTTAAAGGTTCATGGCGTACCACTGATAACGCTTTAGAAGATACCGCAGCTCTGCACTCAGACATGCTATTGGCGCTCGATGAGCTGAACGAAGCTAACCCCCTTACTATTGAGGGGATCATATACATGGTTGGTAACGGTAAAGGAAAGAACCGCTCTGGCCCTGACTATGCTAAGAAGAAAACACAGCGTTGGAACCTAGCGTTCTTGTCAAACGGTGAAAAGACTATTGATGACTACTTAGGCAGCATTGGCAAATCGGTTAATGGTGGTGTTCATATGCGTTTTCTTTCTCTGCCAGCTTCCCAGCACGAAGACGAAGCACTTAAAAAGCGTAATGGCATATACACAACCACACATAATTTTATAAACGGTGCTGCATTGTCTGATCACTTGAACAAAGCGTGTGAAAAGTACCACGGTGAACCGTTCTTAGAGTTTATCAAGCAACTAACCAGTACCGACTTAGGCGAACTAATCAAAGTACACCATGCAGAGATTGCCACGTACAGAGAACGGGTGCTTGGTAATGATGCTGGTGGGCAAGCAGTAAGGGCCTTTCAAAAGTTTGCGCTGGTGGGCTTAGCTGGTGAGCTTGCTTCTACTTTTGGCATTACCGGATGGAGCGAGGGCCATTCTATTCAATCGGCTATATCGTTGTTCAAAATGTGGGTAGATATTCGTGGTGGTACTGGGAACGTGGAAGAAATACAGCTTCTTAATCACCTAGCGAAGCAAATAAAGCTTTATGGTGAAAAGCACTTTAAACGGTGGGATAGAAGTGGGGCCAAAGACCCTATGATTATTGATGAGCATGTACCAGCCAAATTGGAAACATGGGGCTATAGAGAGCAAATTACCACTAGGCACCCTGATAAAGACGCTACTACAGACCATATGTATTACGTGTACAAAGACATATTTATGGATGTTATGTGTAAAGGCTTTGACGGGAAGAGGGCCGCTCGACTGCTTAGAGATTTAAGCGTTTCTATACTCAGACCTTCAGAGCTAGAACGTAAGAAGCTTAACACCTCTGAAACTCTACCCAATGCTGGTGGTAAGTCTCAACAGGTAATTAAGTTCAAGGCATCTTCACTCTTTGAAGCTGTAGACAGAATGACTTTAAGCGATAGTGAACAAGACGAAGCTGAACAAGCTAAGTCAGCCTGACTATGTATATATATCAATGGATAATGCCTATTATACTAAGCCTGTTTAGATATACAGGTTTAGTATTGTTGCATGTGATTAATGACCTAACCCAACTGCTTAAACTGTTCATTTCTTTCTCTGTAAGCACCTATAACACGCCATTTATCTTATTAAATTTGCACTATGCAGTACCTATTTGCACTTTGTTTATAGCCGTTTGTAGTAGTGCAAATGCTAAATACTCATTTATAAACATAGGGTTACAACTCCCGTTTGCACTATTTGCACTATTTGCACTCTATTTTACTAGGTCGGGTGTTCCTCCCTTCTACCCTGCGCAACGGGGCATAACGCGCTTTCAGTTGTAAAGACTTCTAAACAGGCTTCACTCGAGTGAGGTGCGATGGTGTACCCTCACCACCATAACCTTTGCCAACGAACTCACTTCACAATGCTATTTGCCTATGCTTTTTCACGGGTCCTTTTGGAAAGGGGGGGTTGTACGGCACACGGAACCGCGTATCTTTAACAGCTATAGAAAATTTCAAAGGGGGGTTATATTTTAATTAAGATAACTTCATTAAAATCATTGGTTTAAATGATATGTAAATTCATACTTAGTTCGATTTATATGCTTTGGCTCAATTTAATGGTGGGCACATTGCACCGTTAAATTGAATGTTTGCACTAAGGTATTGTATACCAGACCTAATTTATAAATATTACTCAAAGGGTAACTGAGTTTTACCTCGTTATGGTTGTCCATACCCAATACAACAACACCAAAATATAGTGTGTCGAATCGGGCTTCTCTTCGCGTGAAAGCAAAAAGTTAAGGGGCAAGGGGTTAGATAGGCATATTTCTACTGCAAAAAGTGCAAAAAGTGCAAATGATAGAAATAACTGTATATTTATCAGTTGAATATTGTGTTTGCACTTTTGATTAACGCTTAAAGTAAAGTGCAAATTTAGAAACGATAGTGCAAATTTATAAGGGCCGAAATATGCTTTTGATAAAAGGTGTAAAGATATGACTGAGTGGGGCTACGGGTTAGTAGTATTGGTGCATGGGCTCATTGCAGCGTATTTATTAACTTATATCAAAAAAAAGGCTAGTGACCTGGCTACAAAGGAAAACCTAGAGGACTTAAAATTACAGCTGCATGAGACAACTACTGTGGTGAAAAGTACCGAACAGCACATAATGTCTGACGTGTGGGTAGCGCAGAAAAGGTGGGAAATTAAGAAAGAGTTTTACTCTAATGCACTAGCCAATTTCGAAACAATACTTGATGCTCTCAAAGTCGTCGAGAACAGCCTAAAGCCCAGTGAGAATGATAGGTCGCAACCATCAAAAACATTGGTTAGTGAAAAAGAGAAGATGATCAAGTCTGCCAATTCAATGCTTGAAAATGAAGTGAAAACTATCGGTACTCTGTTTCTTGATAAGGAAGTGCTAAGCGCAATAGACAGGTACCTTAATGCGGAGGAAAGGAGACAGGCTAAAATTGATTTAGAGCTTCTTGATCCCGATTGCACAGACCCAAGTGTGGGTGAAGAATACCATAGCTGGTCCTCCTATATATGCCACCAGCTTAACGAATGTATAGAAGCTCATAAGCTACTAGTAGAATACGCCAGAGAAGACCTACAGGTGATATGGCAAAGTGATTACATGAAGTCCAAAAAATACGACAAACAGGAAACAAATTAATGGAAAAAATACGGGTTACCACGTTTAAAGGTTCCACTGAATCATTTTGCGAAGCATTAGACGAAGCGCAGCTCAAACATAGCAAAGTATTTCATCTATCTGAAAGCGTAATGGCCTCCGGAATAACCATAGAGATAATATTAAAAGGCGGTTTTGGGGCAATAGCTGTGGCTTGTTTGGCGTGGGTCCGTTATAAGAAAAATAGGCGTATCAATATCAGAACGAAAGAAGGTACCAGTGTTTGGCTAGAAGGTTATTCAGCAGAGGACGCGACAAAAATATTGGAGCAAGCAGAAAGTATCGCTGCTATAGAGAAGGGACCGAATGAAAGCTCGAAAGAACTTGAAAAAAAATAATACCGTTTCGCTATATATAGTTAATTTTTTATAACCACCAGCGATACCTCGATTATGTGAGGCAAAGCAAGTTAATTGGTGCTACATTTGGTGCTATAAATGGTTAGCAACCTTTAAAATGATTTATTAAATCAATCGGTTAGGTTTATTTTTTAACTTCGGCCCCGGCACCATTTATCTACTCCCAAACATTCCAAATTTTAATCAAAAAATTGATAAGATAATTGCGCTCTTTTATCACAAATTACTATGGTAAAATCCATAAAAATTTTGGCAAAGACGTACTATCTTGAATTCTGTTATGTCACTTCGTTTAGACGAGTTATCTCGTGCTGAACGTCCATTCCACGCTCGTGGGAGTAAAGTAGTTCGCT
>Ga0208815_1000394_pt1 | contig 12275 bp, 14 predicted proteins | sample Virmet3438_5245_FD_185733 | JGI IMG/M metagenome (GOLD analysis project Ga0208815, IMG submission 185733) | Marine viral communities from the Southern Atlantic ocean transect to study dissolved organic matter and carbon cycling - metaG... | ecosystem: Environmental > Aquatic > Marine > Oceanic ... | reverse complement strand
TGTACCCTGTTTCAGCAGATGAACTGGCTAAGTTTGCAAGTCAATTCGGGCTTTCCTATCGACTGCTTACTCCTGAAAAGTCAAACGATGAGCTAGGCCGCGCTGACGTTCAATGGCAAACGGTTTTGCTTACACTTCCCGATAACGGTACAGGCGCATTTCCTTTAATTAGAAACATCGTAATAAACGACAGTAAATCCTCAACATACAAGGTTGCACTTTTACGGACACTACTCAGAATAGCCGAAGGCCATCCGGGCGCGGTTATAGAACAAACTAACGAACACGTTATTCTGCCTGTTGGATTAGTAGCTCTTTATTGGTTGAAGCTTTATAAACCGTTAATTGATAAGTTCGAAATGCAACAAAACAGCAACTCTAGTAGAGGGTTGGGGTTTATTAAAACTGACGGTTGGCAGCAAATTACAGCATTTTCTAGTAATGATTTTTATATTGGTGCGCACTATTCAGATAGTGCAACGGTGCAAGCGATTTACCGAACTCTAAAAGACATCGCTTCTACTGTAAAAAACATGCCCGCTAAGCACACCACGTTGCCTGGCACTGATATAGGTGTTTTTCATGTAGAGCTTAATCAAACTCGAAAACCTAAAAACGATTTGTTACTAGACTTCGAGTTTTTGTCTTCGTTAGGAAAGTTCTATGTGCCCGTGCATATTTGGGATTCGTTAACTCAGTTTAGCGTGTGGATAGAGCCGACATTGATTAACGAGTGGTCATCTTTAATGGCAGGTTATGGTTTAAACAAACAAAGGCCGTTTACTAAAGTCGATTATCTTAATGCCCTTCGGTGGGAAGACCCAGAACGCTCTACTTCTAAAATTCGAAAACGGGTTAATGAGTTACTTACTAATGAAGGCGTTGCATGCTGCTGGTCTGGAAAGCGGCTAAAACTTTCTGGCTACGCTATCGATCATGCATTTCCTTTTGCGAGATGGCCCAATAACGACCTTTGGAATTTACTACCGACCCAATCGGGCATAAACGCTCGCAAATCCGATAAATTACCCACAGGACTGAAGCTTGCCAACTCTCGCGACCTAATTATTTCGTGGTGGAAACAAGGCTGGCAAAACAATAAAACTGAGTTTTTCAGTCAAGCAAACTTGGCCCTACCTAACCTTAAGCCAAATAACGCAAACTTTGATGACGTGTTTGAAGCGCTCGCTCTGCAACGTGACCGTATTAAGGCGTTGCAGCAGTTGGAGGATTGGAGATAACATTGGGAGATAGTTTATTGAAACTTAATTCTAAACCAGCGTCGAAAATCACCGTTCAGCGCTCCGATATTTCTACCGTATAATCGCTGAATATCGCTCATGGAAATCTCTTCACAGCCATTTTCGCTTTCTAACAGCAAAAGTCGGCTCATAAAATCTTGGTTGTCGCTCATTAGAAAAGCAACGAAAGCCCAACTAGAAGCATAGAATTGATGCGGATCTTTGCGCCAACTGCTCTCCGTCCCTTCAAAGAGTGTCGTCAATGCTAGCGGCTGATTACTTTTGAAATGATTAACCCATGCGCTGTTAGTCAAACTTCCCGGGGTTTCTGAATATTCCGCCATTCCTTCATTCAACCATTTCGCCACTTGGCCATACCAGTATCGATTAATGGTATGCATTACCTCATGCGTTATAGTTCGGAGTGTTTCCTTATTGTCCCGAATTAAAATGGCAGATTCATTTCTGCCCGAAGAGTAAAAGCCTGTGCTTGTGGATTTAGAAAGATTAAAACGCTTACTGTATTTTTCATACTCACCTTTATCACTGAAACTCCTTATGTTAGCTACAACAGGAACCATTGATTCTGTAGGTGTAACTGGCGCAAAAGCATCTAATGCTTCTTGTACTCTTCCTCGTACCGCGCGCTGAACGTCAAACGGTAAATTATGCGAGAGAAAGTTAAGCGAAATAGCCTCTGGGTTAATTATTTTGGCTACTTGTACTGAAGTATTACTGTTCAGCTTCCTAGGAGAGTCACTTATATGCTTAACGCCTTTCCCATCTGTCCATGTATAAATGATCTTTCTCTCGGGTGGTTTTATCTTGTCTAAACATTTATGAGTGTGTGGAGCTGCATGCTCATCAAACCCTGTATTGCTTAGCTTAGATTTGACTTCAGAATATGTTTCAATTTCTAAACCCCTCTGTGCTTGAGAAACATCTGTGGGGGAATGTGGCGTACGACGTAATAGACTTTTATGATCGCTTTTGTCATAAAGTTTGGCTTCTACAAACTCAAAGGCAATGTTAAGAAACTGAGGTAGTTCAAAGTTGTCTCTCGCGAAATACAAAACCCCTAAACTATTGATAGTTAAAACACTTGTGACTATAAAAAACTTTGATCCAATTCCATTTTTGCTTGCCATGCTATCCCTTCAACACCTTTACATAACTTGATTTACTATCACAGTACAACGCCTCGCAAGAATCAAAAATTTACCAATCTAAATAGGTTTGAATTTCTATACATAGTTATTAATCGAAAACACTGATAATTCCGAAACAACCTTAAACTGCCTAACAGACGCTATGTTTATGTCAAAGTAACCACGAAGCCTCTTAAGTACAATTTACTAAGCTGACTTAGCAACATTGTGAGGCTAGATAAATTCTCAAGGATGAAAATGAAGAAGACGATCGCCTTAGCTCTATTTATGCTTGCCGCTACAAATTCAGTTGCCAACTCTAAATTTAGACCTTCCAAATACCAATGCTCCGGTATAGAGAAGCGTATAGACACAATTAACTCCAGGATGCGTGCTGGTTACAGTATGAGGGAAGGCGAACAATTGAAGGAACAACTGCGAAGCCTTAAAAAGCAGCGATATGAATGCAAAAAGAAGGGGTTTTCAGTTGACTGAGAGTATAACCGACTTTGAACTTGAACCTATGACCTTTGCCCCCGGAGCTCCTCCAAATAGTGTTTTTCAGTGAACAACAATGAACCAATAAACATAAAAGCTACAGAATAAGGTACTGTTTTATATAAACTTTTAAAATTCATAGTTTGTTCATGTAAACTCAGTGAAATTCACTCGATCTGCTACATATTTTGAAATGGCTATCAAAAAGAAGATCTCAAATGCTGCCATCAGCAGCCTAAAAATTGAAGATAAACGGATAAACGATACTGAGCTTCCAGGCTTCCATGCGCGGATAAGTCCGAAGGGCAAAATTACCTACTTTTTGTATTATCGCCATAACGGAAAGCAACAGAATGTGAAGCTAGGTACACATCCCGAAATTACTCCGGCGCAATCCCGTGATGCTGCAAAAGCGGCAAGCGCATCATCCGTTCAGGGTGTTGACCCGCACGAGCATAAAAAGGTGCTGAAAGCGCAAGAAAGAAGATCGAAGCTCACTACACTAGAAGCATTTCTCGAATTACAATTTACATCTTGGTACTGCGCCCAATATCCCAAATCAGGTGATAGAGAGATCAAGAACCTGAAAAAGAACTTCCCTACTCTACTGCCGATGCAGTTAAAAGATATTACCGCCGCGGTTGTTGAACGCCGCCGAGCAGAAATGCTAAAAGAGAATAGCAGTAATTCCACCATTAACAGACGCTTCACCACGTTAAAATCGGTCATGAGCCGAGCGGTCGAGTGGGACATTATTGAGAAGCACGACCTGAAAAAGGTAAAAATGCTTCGAGTAGATAATACCCTTGTCCGGTATTTGAGCTTTGAGGAAGAAGAAGCGCTTAAACGGGCAATGTCTGCAAGAAACTATCGTATTAAGAAAGACAGAAAGAACGGTAACAAACACCGCTCTGATCGTGGCTACCCTCTTTTACCAGATTTGAGCAATCGCACTTATGGCGACCATATTGAGCCATTAGTCATCGTAGCGATGAATACAGGTATGCGTAAAGGTGAGCTTTTAAGCCTTACTTGGGCTGACGTTAACTTTGAACGTGAATTTGTAACAGTAAAAGCCGTCAATGCTAAAAGTGGTAAGGCGCGACATATCCCGCTAAACCAGAAAGCCAAGTCAGCTTTACTTAACTGGAAGTTGGATTGCGATTCTGTTCGCTGGGTGTTTGAAGGTGAAAACGGACAGCCGCTTACCGATTTTAAAAAGGCTTGGGTAGCACTATTAGATGCAGCTAAGATTACGGACTTCCACTTTCATGACCTACGCCATCACTTTGCTAGTAAGCTTGTTATGGCCGGTGTAGATTCGAATACTACTCGTGAATTGCTTGGGCATGGCTCGTCAAATATGACGCTCAGGTACGCGCATTTGGCACCTGAGCATAAAGCTAAAGCGGTTAATTTAATTGGTTAGAAACTACTTAAATCTAGATTTAGATTTCTCTTACTTATTTTTTCATCCAGACTTTTTAAAAACTTCCTACAAGAAACTATATCTATTTTATAAGAAATATTCTCTACTTGCCCCGAACGTCTTCCACGTATAAAAGCAAAATCTCGATACCCGGAGAAGTTTTCAACAACGCTAGTCTCATAACAATATTCACTTATATTTTCTGCAAAAAGCTCAGAAACAAAACTTTCCCCTTTCTCATAAAGAATTTTCAAAAGAAAATGATATTTTGAAAAGTAGACAAACTGAAAATAAACTGAACCCGCACGCCTTATGTTTCCACGACTATAAACAAAGTCACCGATAGTGTACTTGTCCTTTACGTAATCTCTGATAAATCTAAACTCACCATAAGGGTCTTCTTTTGAAGCTTCACGCATTTCCTTATAGAAGGATTTACCAAGCTCCTTATAAACATCTACAGCAATATATCTAACAAAAAGATTCAATGAGAAAATTTCTTCACTTACCTCTTTCCCATGCTCCCGAAACTCGCGATCATAATAATCAACTATTCCCTTCGTAAAGGTTTGATGAAATAACTCGGGATCAACATCATAAAAAAGGTCGAAAACCAATATATATTTAGATATATTCTCACTATTAAGAAGACTATCTAGCACTTTATCCCGTTGCTCTCGATTTAAAACTATAAAGCAAAACCTTACAAAAAAATACTCTTGTATTGATTTGTGTTGCCAAGAATATAATGTTCCCTCAACCCTAAAAACAGGAACATTTGTAATAAGATCTGAAACAAAACCGTTTACATCGAATTTTAACGTGGGATATAGTTGCGATATACTTCTTATTTCAGCGATCAAATCTTTCTTTTCATATTCCAGTTTTTCACGATTTCGACCACGAAAAGCCAAGTGTGAGAGAATCTTTTCGAATTGATCTATATCCAGTCCGCTTTTTTTCTTTCTAGTCAAATACCCAGGCTTTGTAGAATCATGATTTTCATACAAAGACTCATAAACCTGTCCAAAAAACAAACTTTTCTTTAGGGGAACATTTCTTTTTAATACAAAAGCGGTATAAAGAAGCGTAGTCAATAATGGATTTTTTAAAAACTCTTTTACTGCGGTATTTTTTTCTTTCTCTATTTCTTTAATTAAATCATCAGCCCCTACATCTTTAAACTGGTAGCGCCTAAGTATCTCGTAAGACTGCTCTTTATTAAGCGGAAGAATCGAGAAAGCTTTGTAAGTAAAAAAAGAACTTAAAATCCTATCCTCTTTCCGTGTGGCAACCATAAATTGACTAGCACTAGCAACTTTAGAAAAATAATCAACATTTTTGAAAACATCTTCTTTTTTATCATCAGGCACTTCGTCTGCACCATCAAATAGAAATATGAAAAAGTTATTTTCAAGAAGCTTGAAAAAGAATTCTTTAGAAGGCTTATTTTCTAAGGATGGGAATGATGAATAGAGGTAATCTTGAACACTAACAACATCATTCTCTCTAACTAGATTTTTCAAGTCTATGTAAAATGGAATGCATACACCTTCATCAATAATATACTTGTAAATCATTTTTAAAAGAGTTGATTTTCCCATACCAGCACTATCTGCTAGTAATACTTTTTTCTCCTTTAAAAAAATCCCCTTCGGAAAGCAATCAACTTCGACCATTCCAAGATCAGAATTTTCTATAATCAACGGAACATATAAATCTTCTATTCTATAACCTTCATTTCTAAAAAGTTGTGAAGTGGAAATAGTTAGAGAGTCATAATTTTTTTCAAGAAAAGGTAGAAAAGCATGCTCGCAGTAATGCTTGTATTCTTCCCAAAGAGCTCCCGCTTTTTCTAAAACCCTTTTAAATATTGCTTTATTTGCCTGTTTGGCAACGTCTTCCATCATTATTAAATTTCCCTTAACCACAAACCCGAGTTATGAAATACTTCACATCAAATCTCAGAGGCTTTTCTAAGCTACCTTTTTACACCTTTTAATATCAATTACAACAGCTGTCACAGTTAACTGTTAAGCTTATACTACTGGAGGACTACTACTGAAAGGACTACTAAATAGCATCGATTTTCATTAACATTGATTCTTTAAGCCTTTTGAGGAGTTCCAAATGTCCCCTAAACTCTATTATAGGCTAACAGAACTGAAATCAGATTTTGCTGTCAACAATGACCATATTCGTTATGCAATTGAGCACAGCGGCCTATGCTTATCCTTTTATCTCGCATCAGAAAAATGCCTTTTCGCAGGTCATGGTGAAAAGGCATTTGTACTTCTAGGTTCAGGTTGCATTCGCGGGTTACTCGCTCTTAGCCCTGCTAGCTCATTAGAATTATTGCGCGGTGAGACGATTAAAGTTGATTACGCTAGGGTTCATTCATCAGACTCAATCTCTTATTGGGAGCCGTCAAATCCTTTTGAGAGTGCGATACCTAAAAAGTTAGCTCTAGGTTGGTTACCAACGGAGTTTAAAAAAGCAAAGGAATTTAGGCTGTTCGCGAAGCCTTTCCCTGAAGAAATAAAAAACGTGCAGGATACGTTTAAACAGCTCCTCACTGGTCTCTCTCAGTTTCAAAATGAGGACAATGGTGCATCTGAAGAGTTTACCAGCGAAAAAGCCAAGGGCATCACTAACTCATTCTTTTCACCACAGTCATTTAGCATAGAATTAGCTGATGCATGCATAAGCGCTTCAGCACTTAATCTTTCGGTTTAAGTGATCAACCCGATAGCGCTTTTAAGCCGCATGGGAAGCGGCTTACACGGCTTAATGTTACCTCTACAAAGACGAGCAACGATGTAGCAGTTAAACCTAATAGGTTAATTGCTAGACCTAATAGGCTTAGCCCCCAACCTAATAGCTTAAGTGAACCGGTTCTCGACTACTATACGCGGGGGTCGCTTTGCAAAAAGTTAGTATGGCATCTTAAAGGCATGTATCCGAGCAAGGGAGCCGCGTATTTTTGGAAGCTGCTTCACGCTTCACAGGAAAATGAAGAGCTTATGGATACACTAGATCCTGACGGTGACATATACGAAATAGACAAAGATACTGTCTACTGGAATATCCCGAATAAGTTTCAGGACGAAGATATCGACAAGACCACAGACAGACGACGCTTTGAGAACGTAGTGTCAGACTGGAATAAATTGCATAAATAATTTCACGTTTTTTTTCACGTGATATCGCGTGAAATTTAGATTCGCCCTCGATGAAAAAACTAATATCGAGAGAGAATCTTATGAATGTATCAATACAACCTCGCCTTCTATCTGAAAAAGAAGCATCACAATATATCTGCATGAGCCGTTCTTGTCTCCGCCAAGCGCGGATGGACGGCAACCGCGAAAACCGTACACCTGCACCGCCGTTTATCAAGATTGGACGTTCTGTTCGCTATCTGCGAGAAGATCTTGATAGCTGGATGGATAGCTTTGTTCGTCGCACTCACCTGTATCAGGATGAGAGGGCCGCATAATGAATAACTACCAATGGCAAGAAGGGCTTCAAACTGCCCTGCTTTATCTTGACGACAAGCACCAAATCTTCGAGTGCATTACCGAAGGGGCTGATTATGGAAAATTTTCGTTTTCATCCTATACGCCTCTTTTCATCGATAGTCGCGTTCTCGCTTATCTGACCCAACATAACTATGTGGCCTTCACTATCTGCACATTGAACGACAAACATTTCAAACAGTACAAGTTGACGGACGAAGGCTATAAAGCTTTTCATGAAGGGCAAAGATATGGCGAAGCTAACCTCTGCACAAACTGAACTGCTTAAATATTTCGCTAATGGTGGCACAGTAGAATTTTGCACATCGTTAGGCAATCAACTAGGCAAAGCCCTCTTCCCGAAAGCAAAGCCCAAAAGCTTCAATAAGCTGGATATGAACTCATTACTAATGATACGGATTGCTCATTCCCACTGATGAGAATTTTCATTTTGGCATGAGATGGTCACGCGTCGAAATATCTAATCGTGGAACGAAACTCGTTTCTAGTTGGGAGGGTTCCGATGAAGCGATTTAAAGAATCTACACTGACCAGAACACTCAATGACCTTGATAATGTCTTTGGCGACTTCTACAAATCGTTGAGTGTGGAAGATCGTGAATTCGTAAAAGGGCTAATCTCTCATTTCCCGTTAAAGATACAAACTATTCTTGTAGACCGTTACAAAGAAATTGATAAACCTTTTGCGGCGAATACCTACATTCGAGTTACGGCTAAAAAGCTCAATGAATTACTTCCTTCAGAATTAATTCCGCACTTTGATGCTGGTGAACATGAACTCAGGGAAGTTGCAGAGAAATACGCAACGCTCTGCCGTCAGCTCTCTAAAGAAAGCCTGCCACCACGAGAATTCCGTTACATAACGGGCACAAATCCCGTTAACGGGAATGAAGCGCTTTATGAGACTTATTCCAAGTTCGTTAACGAGTTTGGTATCAACGAACCACAATTATCAAAAGTCGTTACGTTAACCGGCGCAATCAAGCGGATACAAGATAAGTATTGGTGGCTTAGAAAGCTTCGAAGGGTAGTCACTCGTAGACGGGAAGAGATTCTTATCCATCTAGGACAGGTTAACAGTCGAAAGGGAAAATACTGTAGCGACCTCGCTGTTAGCTACCGGTTATGGCAACTGGAACTACAGCGGGAAATGTTGAAGAGTCTGATCATCGTTAACTAACAAGATGAGTCATTCTCGTTAGCTGAAATCTCAGACAAAAATGTATCGAATCCCGTTAACAGAAAAACAAGCTGATGAGGCGTATAAGCGGTTTTGAGAAGTTATCAAAGGAAATGGGGCACTTTGCAACCATTGTTACTCTTACCTGTCCTTCGAAGTATCACAATACCTTCGCATCGTCTGGAGACAGAAACCCTAAATGGGATGGTTCGACACCTCTGGATGGTCAGGAGTATCTAAATCGAACATGGAAGCGTATCCGAGCCGAACTTCACAGGTTAGAAATACAGCCGTATGGCTTCCGTGTTGCAGAACCACAGCACGATGCGACTCCCCATTGGCATTTGATGCTGTTCCTTGAAAAAGCGCATGTAGATGACTTTAAGCGCGTTATTACTGAATATTCCCTTCAGGAAGACGGTGATGAAGCTGGAGCGGAAGAAAATCGCTGTGACTTCGTTGATATCGATTACACGCGCGGAAGCGCTACAGGATATATAGCCAAATATATTAGCAAAGGCATTAACGGAAAGGAGGTGGGTACTGACAAGGATGGTTCGAGTGCGCCTGAAGCCTCACAGCGCATAGAGGCGTGGGCAAGTTGCTGGGGTATCCGTCAATTTCAGCAAATCGGCGCTGGCTCTGTAACGGTATGGCGTGAACTCCGCAGACTCAAAAAGTTATTAGGCTTAGCTGACAACTTCAAATCCATTCATGCTGCCGCTGACTCCGGCGATTGGCAAGAATTCGTATCACTAATGGGTGGCGTATTCTGTAAGCGTGATGAACAGGTTATTCGCCCTCTTTACCAGCCAAAGGTAGACAAAGAATCCGGCGAACTTAGACAAAGCTGGTTTGACGGAACGGTAACGACATCGTTAAAGGGTGTTCGATATCTAGGACAGGAGATCATTACACGTGAGCATGAATGGCGTATTGAACACAGCTCTGAGAGAGCCGCTTGACGGCTCTCCTGCTTTTACTTGGAGTTCTGTAAATAAGTGTACTAATACTTATTCCAAATCCGATAGTACTGATCATTCATCAAATCTTTACGTACTAGTAATAGTTTTTTTGTTGACAATATGCGCAATGTAAACGAATCTAGATAAAGAGAAATCATATGTAGTTGACGGAACTGCTGCATATGTGTACAATTTCGCGCCCCTCGAATGGGAACCCAAGGAGAATAAAATGGCTACCTTATTTTATGCCTTAGCTTTAGCTATTTGTGCATACGTAGTGTACTCAGTGGCTATAATTCGTCTTCAGAGCAAAATGAAACGTAGAGAAGATGAACTTAAAAAAGCAGGTGTTACGCCATCCGGCTCAGGTTTATGTCATGGAATGAAGTTGAACCACAATAAATCAGGCGTAATTAAAGACCAAAAAAAATCATCAGCATGGTATAGTCGTTTGGCCTGACGGAATGTTATTTTTTTAGAAATCCTGCCTATGGCAGGATTTTTTTTGTTTATACGGAAGTAAAAGGTGAAGGAAATTAAAGATTATCGTTATGTCGGTTGGATACCATGCGTAAATGGTCATCTAGACTTTGGTTTAACAAAAGTCGGAATAAAAGGAGGTTTTACAACTCCAGAACATAAAGACCTCTCCGTCATAAACGTAAACCTTTCCGCAAATGGCTCTCATGCTGACTCACACGTCCGAAGAATAGTGCTTCAATCTTGGGTAGATTGGCGAGATACAGAGTTAGATAACGAAAATAGTTCCATTGGTCGATTTAGACTTTTCACTTGTGGCGAAGTTAATGAGTCTCCGGATATGGATAAGCGAGCTCTGCACGCTACAGTACTTATTTATCCATTAGATGCAGAGCCAGATGACTTAACCGCAAAGCAGAAGATGCCGTTACATGAGCTATCTCATGATATCTGCAAGGATAACATTGACGAGCAATATACCAAGCTCAAAACTTTACTAAGAAAAGGGGAGCAGATTAGCGGACTAAAAAAGGATTGCTGGAAGGCAGTTCTAAATATAAAAATTGAGCCTAATGGACTAATTTTCCTCGATTACGAAGACTCAAGCTCAGCATTAGACGAAGATAGTAAGTACGTAATAGCTCGACAAGTCTACTACTACGTCAAATACTCTACTCACAGTCATAAACATCATATAGATGAGCAAGACTCTTTAACAACAATCACAACAAATGACGAAGAAGCATCGCTTAGATTGCTAGCACAGCTCAAACGAGAGCTCACGACCTTAAGCCGAATTGCAAAATTTGACAATTCTACTCATCCTACAAATAACTCTCTTGGAATTATCGCTTACAGCAAGTCATTAGTAATAGCCTGTCGAGAATTAGGTATGCTGTCCGAAGACAAGGCTAAGGTCGAGCTAGACCGCTTAGACAATGTGAAAGAATCTTTCTCTGCATTAGATAGCAGTATCAAATTTATAGATTCCGCCTATGAGCTTATCGCCTCAAAAGCTAAGGTGTGGCTAGGCTTTTCGCTTATTTTTCTCTGGGGTATATCCAACTTTCTATTTGTCAGTGAACCAGCGAAATATAAGATAAAACAAGCTTATGTGGTGCCAGTTGCAATATTTATCCTCGCTGGAGTTGTATATCACTTATTCACTAAATATTACAAAATTAGGCACAATGCTATACGTGTAAAAGAAATTTATTACATGAGCAAACAGAGCTCGTTTTTCAGAATCTTCGTTTCCATTGTTGCCCTCAGCATTCTAGTTTGGCTTGCAAATCAAGATAGCCCTGCTACACATTTGCTACATATTTTAGAAATGAAATTTTCGGAAGAATAAAATCGGGCTACATCCCTTTAAAAATGGCGCACCCGAGAGGATTCGAACCTCTGACCTTTGCCTCCGGAGTGAAAAGCCATTGCTCAGCTTTTCATGGGTTAACTCTCAATCGCCCTATCAAAGCTTTTAATGTTGTCGAAATAAAGCTGGCTCAGCCGGCTTTTCTTTATTTGGTATGTCGCTCTGGCAAAAGGCTAGCGCTTCTTTAAAGCGACTAAATTCTTCATCGGACACCTCACGCTGTGGTTTTGCCACCCGCTTTTTTTAATACGCTAATTATTAGCGCTAATTGAGTTTATAATAGCGTTTAAACTGTTTTTGAATTACATCGACCAACTTGAGTAGAACATGGCCCATAAAGTACGTTATAAGTTTAAAGGTGTGGCAAAAGAGATAAATTTTTCTTACAGCCGCCATCAAAATATGCATGAAGCCGTGGCC
>Ga0208815_1000386_pt1 | contig 12488 bp, 7 predicted proteins | sample Virmet3438_5245_FD_185733 | JGI IMG/M metagenome (GOLD analysis project Ga0208815, IMG submission 185733) | Marine viral communities from the Southern Atlantic ocean transect to study dissolved organic matter and carbon cycling - metaG... | ecosystem: Environmental > Aquatic > Marine > Oceanic ... | reverse complement strand
GCTGCACACCGCTGAACAGCATTATTTCGAAGAACGATTCGCAAGCGGTGGCGTAGGTAATGCCTATGTGAATCAACAACCCTTTACGACAGTGATTGACGATTGGGTTTGGAAAGCGGCACAGGCGGAGGTCCAAACAGGTGCAGAAAGCAAAGCCATGTTCCCGTCCGTATTAACTTTCTCTTTCGGGCAAAGCAGCACGCTTCATCCGCTTAAAACACGTGAAAAAATCCCCGCTACCTCTGCAGACAGCTTATCAGAATTAAATGACGCGCCAAGCGTTAGCGCCGTCAAAATAGCGCTTAACCTAAACACCTCTGGGCCTTTCATCAAACAGGGTGATAACGGCTACAGTAAAAAAACACAAGACGAACGCCTTCGCTCCTACTATTACAGCCAGCCGTTCATTAACGCGGAAGGTACGTTAAACATAGAGGGCAATAGCTTAAAAGTTGCGGGTAAAGGCTGGTTTGATCACGAATGGACGAGCCACCTAGCCAACAGTGAAGCCATGGGATGGGATTGGTTTTCGCTGCATTTAGACGATGGAAGTAAATTGATGGCGTTTCGCATGCACGCCATGAATGAAAACATGAAAAATAGCAAAAGCAAACACAGCGAAATATTCACAACGGCTAGCTATATAGCGGAAAATGGCACGAAAGAAACTATCGACCAAGCCAACGTATCAATTACGCCAACGGCCTATGAAACAATCAACGAGGGAGAGTCAGCTCGCTCTGTTCCCACCGCTTGGCGCATTCAAATACCAGAAAAAGATATCGACCTATCCATTCGCCCGTTCAAGGAAAGCCAATGGAATAACAGCTTATTTCCCTATTATGAAGGGCGAGTGGATATAAAAGGCTCCCATTCAGGGAGCGGCTTTATGGAATTGACAGGCTACTAAGGCCTGTTGACCTTTGATATACAGCGAAGCGTAATAGCCCCTAATAAATAGACCAATTGATGCGTTCGCTTAGCGATGTCAAAGCCGCCACACCTAGCTGAGAATTACCCACGCTATTAAGCGCTGGCGAAAATACGCATATTGAAAAGCGTCCTGGTACAACAGCCACTATGCCTCCACCTACGCCACTTTTACCCGGCAAGCCTACTTTAAAAGCAAAGCTCCCAGCTTCGTCATACATACCACTAGTCGCCAGAAGCGCGTTCACTTGTTTGGTTTGATAAGGCGTTAGCACCTTTTCATTTGCGCAAGTAGAAAAACCTGCGTTAGCGAGAAAGCTCGTTGAGCGCGCCAAGTCCTCACAACTCATTTCTAGCGCACAGTTGTGAAAGTAATTGCGAAGCACATCTTCCACTTCGTTTTCAAAATTTCCGTAGGCTTTCATCAAATATGCCATTGCTGCATTGCGAGAGCGGTGCTCGTATTCAGACTCCGCCACCACCTTATTTACCACGATATCGCCGTTACAGCTTAAGCGTCTTACGAAATCTCGCATGGCAATATAAGGGGAAGCGAACCGAGATTGCACCATATCACTAACCACCAGCGCACCGGCATTAATGAAGGGGTTGCGGGGAATACCGTTTTCATATTCCAACTGTACAAGAGAATTAAACGGCAGGCCGGATGGCTCGCATCCAACTCGCTCCCACATGGTTTCACCGTAGTGATTGATAGCTAAAACAAGATTAAAGACTTTTGAGATACTTTGAATAGAAAAAGGAACGCTCGCATCGCCTATCGACGTTATTTGACCGTTTGTATCGCAAATTGAAATGCCAAATTGCCGTGGATTAACCGTGGCCAACGCAGGGATGTAGTCGGCAACTTTTCCCATGCCCAACATGGGCTCAACTTCATCATAGATATCTTGAAGTAGTGCCAGCATTTCGTTTTTCATAGTTCCCCTTTCCTGCTTACCACAGATAAAAATAAAGCGCCTTGTTATAAAAACGCTGGCGCTTTAATTTCTATACAAACAATGTAGCGATTAGTTACAGCGCCAATCTTCCTTAAAGTCACACAAGCCATCATCATCTTCGTCTGACGTAAGCTCAATGTTGGTCGATACCTTTTCTGATACTTTATTTGAATCGGAATCGATTATTACTGGCTGTTTTTTATCGATAAAACTGAAGATTGTTTTTGCAATATCCGTGTTATCAATTTGCCCCATAAGCGATTGATAACCAGCGCCAAAAGCAAATACTTCAACATCTACACCAGTGTGACCGCCTGTTGTCCACCCCGTGTTTGTTTTGGTGTCTAAGAAGGTTTTTACTGCCATGAAGCGAGTTTCATCATCTTGGTTTGATACGCTATCTAGCGTGGCAAGCTCTTCTTCACTCAACGACAAGCCAAGCTTCTGCGCCACAAATTCGCCAGGGTTCTCTTCATTTGCCATCTCTAAAGCAATTGTCATTACCGAGGCTGACATAGACTTAAGATGTTCAGGGCTCCAGCGGTAGTCGCCGTTTGCGCCAATGGTTAAGCCACCTGTGCTGTGATCCGCCGTCAAAATAACCAAGGTGTCAGGATTCGTTTTTACATAATCTCGCAAATATTCCATGGTTTGCGCTAAGTCGTGCATCTCAGCCATGGCAGACGCGATATCGTTTGCGTGACCAGCCCAATCTACTTGACTTGCTTCAACGAGAAGAAAGAACCCATTGTCGTTTTCTAAGTGTTTAATAGCATGTTGAGTTAGGTACTCAAGACGATTTTTGCGCTTGTCATCTAATACCGCAGGCAGCGCTACTGGAGCAAACAGACCGAGAACATTACTTCCCGCAGGCACTGAAGCCAGACGGTTATATGAATCGGCATATTCGTAGCCAGCATCAATAAACTGCGCCAAAATATCTCTGTCATCGCGTTCAAAGTAAGACGTTCCACCGCCTAGCATCACGTCAGCGACAAACTTACCGTCCACGCGAACATCAAAGAAATCTTCAGCTATTTCGTTGTAGTTCTTACGGCTTTCGTTATGCGCAATGTATGACGCAGGTGTCGCATGAACAATTTGAGACGTTACTGCCAAACCAGTACGCATGCCTTTACTCTTAGCATGGTACATAACAGAGTTTACTGGTTGTTTATTTACATCAACACCAATTGCACCGTTGTATGACTTAACGCCAGTAGCAAGAGCGGTTGCAGCTGCGGCTGAATCGGTAACGTAACCAGATACTTGCGCAGGATACGTTGAAGCATTGCCCACTAAAATATCGTCAAACACAACCGATTCGATTTTCGGTGTTGACGGGTCATCTACATAATTACGATAAGCCGTGGTATAGGCAGGCCCCATACCGTCGGCTACAACCATTATTATATTTTTCGGTACACCTTTAGTTTGCGTACCGGTTGCACTTGCTGATTCGGTCATAGATTCAGTGATACCACAACCCGCAAGAACAGCAATAGACGCACAACTTAGTAGTGATGTGCGAACAAATTGTTTAATCATTTAAACTTCCCTGAGTAAGTAAGGTACCTACTGGCCTGGATACCCGCAGATACAACAATAACGACACTATCGCGAATGATTCTTTGGTGATCATAATGGTGTTAGCAAAGCGATAAGATGCATTAGTGTAAAGCAGGCTGGCAAGATGCTCAAAGCTTTTGGACAAAATAACGCAAGCATGAGATGACCAGATGGTCATCTCATTAAATTAGCAACTTTTAAGAAGGAAGCGACTACTTATTTTGTGATGAGAGGTATTCGCGCATGCGCTGTTGTGCCACGTCAACGAGCATGTCGGGCTGGAATTTGGAGATAAACCTGTTGCATCCAACTTTTTCTACCATGGCGTCGTTGAAGCTTCCGCTTAATGATGTGTTGAGTGCTATAAATAAATTGCTCATACGAGGATCGTTACGCACTTCAGAAGTAAGCCGATAGCCGTCCATTTCTGGCATTTCTGCGTCGGTAAACATTAGCAAAATTTCGTCGGTTGGATTCTTCCCCTCATCGGCCCACTTCGTCAGCAGCGCTAACGCTTCAGCGCCGTTTTTACGTTCGATGATTGTTATACCTAGCTGCTCTAACGTATCTTTAATCTGTTTTCTTGCTGTGCTTGAGTCATCTACTATCAACACTTTCTTGCCTAAGAAGTGGTTAACAATGTCTTTATCTAGCACTTCTTCAGAGATAGATGTGTCGTAATCGATGATTTCCGCGAGTACTTTTTCAACATCGATGATTTCTACCAGCTCTTGTTTACCCTCAACATTCACCTGAGTTATGGCGGTTAAATAATTGGATTTTCCAATGCCGCTAGGGGGTGGCTGAATGGTTCCCCACGATGTATTCACTATGTTTTTCACTTCACCAATAATGAAGCCCTGCACGCTTCTGTTATATTCAGTGATAATGACATTCTTCGCTGTTGCTTGCGTAGCTGCACCGCGCATTTTGATTGCCTGACGCAAGTCTATAATTGGAATGGAGCTTCCTCGGTAGTTCATCACGCCTTTCAGGTTGTGATGTGAACCCGGCATTATATTGAGCTTGGGTACGTTTATAACTTCTTTAATTTTAAAGACGTTCATGGCAAAAATGTGTCGCGTTCCCAGTTGAAACATCAAAAGCTCAAGCCTGTTTTCGCCAACAAGCTTGGTTCTTTGGTCAACTGACGACAATACACTACTACTCATAACACCCACTTTTCATATTATATATCAACAAGCTAAAACAAAAACGCCCTCGTATCGGACAAGATTTTCTAGCGTGAAGCTCTACGCCCAAATTTAGCTTGCTCACACCGGCAAAGCTATTACCCTTTTAGCTAATAGACAGGCGAAATAGTCAACACCTGCAAGCGTTTGCAACCTACGTAAGTTATTTTTTTACCGACCACTTCTTGCCCCACTGCTGCCCATTGCCTTAAAACCACCTAACATAGGTGTCAAAGATTTACAGTATCTAGACTTTCGGCGCCAGGCATTCACAAAATAAATGACCGCAATGCAAAATATATATTTCTATTATTCCAAATCCGGCACTAGGATGAAATGGAATCAACGGGAACGCCCTACAGCGTAAACATAAACAACGTTAAGTATTTTAATTATAGTCGGGAGAGACGCTCATGTCGCAATATCAACAAGACATTGATAACTTCGCCACATTAAAGGCAGCACAAAACGGAACGTGGGAAGGTATCAACCCAGAATTCGCTGCACGCATGAAGGTTCAAAACCGTTTTAAAACAGGTTTAGACATTGCTCGCTACACTGCAAGCATTATGCGCAAAGACATGGCTGAATACGACGCAGATTCGTCTCAGTACACACAGTCACTAGGCTGCTGGCATGGCTTCGTAGGCCAACAAAAAATGCTTTCAGTTAAAAAGCATCAAGGCACAACTAACAAAAGCTACCTTTACCTTTCAGGCTGGATGGTAGCAGCACTTCGCTCTGAATTTGGTCCTCTTCCTGACCAATCAATGCATGAAAAAACATCAGTTTCTGCGCTTATCGAAGAACTTTATACTTTCCTTCGCCAAGCAGATGCGCGTGAATTAGGCGACCTTTTCCACAAGCTAGACGACGCTAAGAAAAACGGTGGTGATGTAGCTGCGATTCAAGCTGAAATCGACAATTACGAAACTCACGTAGTTCCAATTATCGCTGATATCGATGCGGGCTTTGGTAACGAAGAAGCAACCTACCTACTTGCAAAGCAAATGATTGAAGCAGGTGCATGCTGTATCCAAATTGAAAACCAAGTATCGGACGCGAAGCAATGTGGTCACCAAGACGGTAAAGTAACCGTGCCACACGAAGACTTCCTAGCGAAAATCAATGCAGTACGCTATGCATTCCTTGAACTGGGTGTTGATGAAGGTGTAATTGTTGCACGTACTGACTCACTAGGTGCTGGTCTTACCCAGAAGATCCCAGTATCTACATCAGAAGGCGACTTAGCTGCTCAGTACAATGCTTTCCTTAAAACTACCGAAGTTGCAGGGGCAGAAGATCTAAGTGAAGGTGACCTAGTTCTTAAGCAAGGTGGCAAACTGGTTAAGCCTGAGCGTCTACCAAACGGCTTGTTCCGCTTCAAAGACAACACAGGTTTTGACCGTGTAGTACTTGACTGCGTAACGTCACTTAAGCACGGCGCTGACTTGCTTTGGATTGAAACTGAAAAGCCTCACGTTGGCCAAATTGCTGAAATGGTTAACGCTATTCGCGAACAAGTACCAAACGCAAAGCTGGTTTATAACAACTCTCCATCATTCAACTGGACGCTTAACTTCCGTCAGCAAGTATTTGATGCCTGGAGTGAAGAAGGTAAAGACGTTTCTGGCTACGACCGCGCGAAACTTATGTCTGCCGACTATGATGACAGCGAGCTAGCAGCTGCGGCCGACGAAAAAATTAAGAGCTTCCAGGCTGACGCAGCACGCGAAGCGGGTATCTTCCACCACCTTATCACGCTACCGACTTATCACACTGCAGCATTGTCTACTGACAACCTTGCAAAAGGTTACTTCGGTGAAGAAGGTATGCTTGCTTATGTACGCGGTGTTCAGCGTCAAGAAATTCGCCAAGGCCTAGCGTGTGTTAAGCACCAAGCGATGGCAGGTTCTGACCTAGGTGATACACACAAAGAGTACTTCTCTGGTGAAGGTGCACTTAAAGCGTCTGGTGAAGATAACACCATGAACCAGTTTGACGTATAACGTGAACAGGCAATGAGTTAAACGGAAAGCATCCCAACCTTTCCTATAGGGCACCTTCGGGTGCCCTTTTTTGTGCGCGTCATTCACTTCACTTATGCTTTTTGCATAAAACAAAAAAAGCCATATTTTTCTAAATTTCATAAAAAACAATATACCAACTATATTTCAATACCTTATAGGTATAACGGCGGCCAATTTAAGACTAAACGCTTATCTGACATTGAAATAAAAAAGCTTTATAATAGCTATGTTTAATTAGGTTTAAAAAGAGCATTAGAATAATGAATATAGCGAAGGTCGACCTGAATTTATTGGTTTATTTAGATGTGCTGTTGCGCGAAGGAAGTGTAACGAAAGCTGCAAACCAGCTAAGCATTACTCAACCAGCAATGAGTAACGGCCTGAAGCGCCTTCGCGATCTATTTAAAGATCCGCTTTTAGTTCGTACCAGCGATGGGATGACCCCCACCAAGCGTGCGCTTGAGCTACAACCCATTATTCGCGATGTGCTTAGTCGATTGGAAAGCTCTATTCAGCCCGAGACTGATTTCGATCCGTTAACCAGCGACAGAACTTTCCGCATTATGACCAGTGACTATGCAGAGAGTACCTTGTTACTTGAACTCGTTGGAAGACTGGCCGATTTAGCGCCCAATATTACGCTTGATCTTATTACGCCGAGTGACGTGACGTTTCACGATGTCGAGCAAGGTAAAGTGGATATGGCAATTAACCGCTTCGAAGAACTGCCTTTGTCGTTTCACCAAAAAGTTATCTGGTATGACACCTTTAGCTGCGTAATGAGTTCCGACCATCCGCTAGTAGAAAAATGCAACCTAGAAGGCTATTTGAGTGCCCAGCATATTTGGGTGAGTAAAACTGGGTTTGGCGTGGGTGTAGGTATTGATCCAAATGAAGTACAAAAATTGGGTTGGGTTGACGCAGAGCTTACAAAAATCGGAAAACAGCGTGCTATTCGCGTATTTACTCGTCATTACCATGCAGCGCTTCAGATTGCGAAAAAGCAAAAACTTATTGCTACCTTACCAAGCAAAGCGGCACGTTTATTCAAACACGACCCAGATGTGGTGATTAAAGAGCCGCCTTTCGACATACCACCTATTGCACTGAAAATGGCGTGGAGTGCCCTACTTCACCATGACGCAGGTCACATTTGGTTGCGCCGCTTAATCAGCGATGTAGCTAGCGAAATGAATGCGGGCTAAACATTCACAAAATATATGGCAGAAATACAAACCATAAATTAAAAAACTATCTCTATACACACTACACTGGGTGAACAGACAAATGTATAGAGGTAGTTATGCAAGGATATATTACTAGAGGCCGACTACAGGTTGCCGAACAACTCGATAACTTTATTAATGAACAGGCACTTCCTGGCACAGGCGTAGATAAAGACACCTTTTGGCAAGGTGCAGAAACCCTCTTCGAAAAATTCATTCCTCAAAATCGCGCACTATTAGAAAAGCGAGAACAGCTTCAGCGCGCTATTGACGATTATCATAAAGCTGGTAACCCGGTAAACGGAAACGAATATACCGACTTCCTAAAAAGCATTGGTTACCTTGTTGAGCAGCCATCACAAGTAAGTGCACAAACACAAAATGTAGACGCCGAAATAGCGACAATGGCAGGCCCTCAGTTAGTCGTGCCAATCAACAACGCTCGCTATGCACTTAACGCGGTAAATGCCCGTTGGGGAAGCCTTTACGACGCACTATACGGCACTGATGTCATCAACAATGAAGGTGGCGCAGAAGCGGGAAAAAGCTACAACCCCGTACGCGGCGCCAAAGTAGTTGCGAAAGCGAAAGACTATCTAGATAGCATGATACCGCTTGCGAAAGGCAGCCACGCTGACGTTACTGAGTATAAGATTGAATCAGGTAAATTGGCGATAACTCTTGTCGACGGCGATGAAACCACCTTAGCAAACACAGAGCAATGGCTAGGATACCAAGGTGACATTAGCGCACCGTCAAGCCTGCTATTTGCACACAACGGTCTGCATTTTGAAATTCAAATAGACCCGACTCACCCTATTGGCGAGAGCGATGCCGCAAACGTAAAAGACGTACTGGTTGAAGCTGCATTAACCACCATTATGGACTGCGAAGATTCCGTCGCTGCTGTTGACGCTGAAGACAAAACCTTGGTGTATAGCAACTGGTTAGGCTTAATGAAAGGCTCGATAAGCATTGAAATGACAAAGGGCGGCAAGCAGCTTGTTCGCGCTATGCATGACGATAGAAGCTACCAGCCGTCTAAACACGCTTCACAAGACAAGCTAAAAGACGGCGAACTAGTACTTTCTGGTCGAAGCCTTATGTTTGTTAGAAACGTGGGCCACCTTATGACTAACAATGCCATGCTCTTTGACGGCGAAGAAGTGCCAGAGGGGATCATGGACGGTTTAGTCACTTCACTTATCGCAAAGCATGATCTTTTAGGAAACAGCAAATTTAAAAACAGCCGCGAAGGCAGTATCTATATTGTTAAACCTAAAATGCACGGGCCAGAAGAAGTTGCATTCTCTAACGCACTGTTTGGTGCTATCGAAGCGATTATCGATGTTCCAGCTAACACCCTTAAAATGGGCATAATGGATGAAGAACGCCGTACGAGTATCAATCTACAAGCTTGTATTGCCGAGGCTACTTCACGCGTCGTGTTCATTAACACGGGTTTCTTAGACAGAACTGGTGACGAAATTCATACCTCAATGCTTGCGGGGCCTTTCGCAGAAAAAGCTGCGCTCAAGTCTATGGCGTGGATTAAGGCTTATGAAACTGCAAACGTTGCAGTAGGCCTTCGTTGTGGTCTTTCTGGCAAAGCGCAGATTGGTAAGGGCATGTGGCCAATACCTGATGAAATGCAAAATATGATGACCGCGAAAATTGGTCATCCTAAAGCAGGGGCTAATACGGCGTGGGTTCCCTCTCCTACTGCAGCAACATTGCACGCGCTTCATTATCACGATGTAAATGTGTTTGACGTTCAAAAGTCCCTAGATGAAAACTTTAGTGGCCTTGCTGACATACTTACCATTCCATTGTTAGAAGATGCCTCTACACTTACGCGTGAAAGTATTAAGCGTGAAATCGACAATAACGTTCAGGGCATTTTAGGCTACGTTGTACGCTGGGTTCACCAAGGTGTAGGCTGTTCGAAAGTGCCAGACATCAATAATGTAGGCTTGATGGAAGACCGCGCGACCTTGCGTATTTCATCGCAACATATCGCTAACTGGCTAGAGCACGGCATTGTAAGTGTAGATCAGGTAAAAGAGTCTTTGGCTCGTATGGCTGTCTTGGTAGATGAGCAAAATGCGGGGGATCCTGAGTATATCCCTATGGCACCTGATTTAGACAGCTCAATTGGCTTCTTAGCCGCAAGCGATCTAATCTTCAAAGGTAAAGAGCAGCCTAGCGGTTACACAGAACCTTTACTGCACGCCCGTCGCCGCGAAATGAAGGCAAAACTTGCGGCGAGCTAGTACAAAATATGAGGGCTAAGAATTGGAATCTAATAGCTATATTCCATACTGTAAAATACCAAAGAATTAGCTAGCTAGTTTTAAGCCTCATCAGACGCATTTGAATAAGGCTCACTCTGTTAGTAAACAGCAGTGAGCCTTTTTATTTATTGCTGGTGTATTACTAATGCGTTTGCATTTATTGTCGCGACACGTGAAATCAATTCGCAAACTCACTCAAAAGCGAACTGTGTAGTGATATGGCAACACTTTAGACTAAAGATATCGCTTATCTCCCCCTTGATACTTTGCTGATAATGCATGAGTAAACTACGCTTTTATAGTGTGGGGCGCAGCGTTTGTTATTCCGTTGGAACTAGACACTTAGCGCAAAGCCTCCTTAGTTTGGAGTATGCACATGCAGATAGCCTCGGCAGCAATACCGAATAATTTATTACAGGCGAACGTCACGCAAATTGTGCCCATCTTTTCAGGTGGAGGAACAAGATTGAGCGCCCATATCGGCATCATTAAAGCGCTGCAGGACATGAACGTAGGCTTCGACACTTTAGTGGGTGTATCAGGTGGCTCGATTATCGCTTCGCTTTATGCCAAAGGTTACACAGTGGAGCAAATGCGAGAGCTCGCACTGGTTACTGATTTCAAGCAATTCACTGAATTTTCACTCGTAAGATTACTCCGGGAAGGCGGACTTTCTTCTGGCGACGTATTTCAACGATGGATTGACGAACAGTTGGAAGGCGCAGTGTTTGCCGACCTCCCACTCAATCTGCATATTCTCGCTACCGACGTAAACGGCGGCGGACCAGTTTTGTTCAACAAACAAACCTCCCCAGACATGAAGGTGTCAGAAGCAGTGCGATATTCCATGTCGATACCGCTAATCTTTTCATTTAAGCCTTTCAAAGAGCACTTGCTAGTAGACGGCGCTATATTGTCTGAAGATGCGCTGTTTGAAGATTGGCGAGGCGATGGCACGCCATCAGTATGCTTCAGACTGCAAAGCACCGAACAAAAACGCAAGGCCATTAAAAAGAACTTACTTCAACTGCCCCAATACGTCAGCATGCTTATTCGCACGTTTATGACGGCAATATCCAGGGAGTACGTCAATGCGAAGTATTGGCACAATACGGTGGTAGTGAATACCGGGGAGATTTCCGCAGTAGATTTTTCGCTTACACCTGAAATTAAGAACACACTTTTTGAGCTCGGTTATGCAACCACGAAAGAGTTTTTGCCCAAAAAGTGTGCGGGATTTATGAGAAGCAGTGCACTTTAACGGTTTCAGAAAGTAATTATAAGTCGCTAGCGCTTACACTTTATAAAAGTCACGATACCAGTCGACAAACGCTTTTACGCCTGTTTCAACATCGGTAGATGGCTGGTACCCAGTATCTTCAACGAGCGACGACACATCAGCATAGGTGTCAGGCACATCGCCCGGCTGCATAGGAAGAAGTTCTTTCTTCGCCTCAATGCCCAATGCACTCTCAAGGGTTTCAATAAACTTCAAAAGGTGCACTGGTGTTTGCGCACCAATATTGTATACCTTATAGGGCGCCTTACTCGTACTTGGATCTGGATTGCCGCCGTCCCAATTCTCGTTAGGTTTAGCCACATTATCCAATGAGCGAATTACGCCTTCAACGATATCATCGATATAAGTGAAGTCACGACGGTGGTTACCATAGTTGTAAACCTGTATTGTTTTACCTTCCAAAATAGCCTTAGTGAACTTGAAAAGCGCCATGTCTGGACGGCCCCAAGGCCCGTAAACAGTGAAAAAGCGCAGCCCCGTTGTAGGCAAGTTATACAGGTGACTATAAGTATGAGCCATTAGCTCGTTAGCTTTTTTAGAAGCCGCATACAAGCTAACTTGATGATCTACGTTATGCTGTTCTGAAAACGGCATAGTCTCATTCGCACCGTAGACTGAGCTAGATGACGCGTACACCAAATGCTCGACGTTATTATGGCGACACCCTTCTAGAATATTCACAAAGCCAACAATATTTGAGTCGACGTAAGCGTTAGGGTTTTCAAGTGAATAACGCACACCAGCTTGAGCAGCTAAATGCACCACTCTATCAAATTTGTGCTCTTCAAAAAGCGCAGCCATTTTGTCGCGCTCTTCTACCCCCATCTCGATAAATGAAAATAAATCAGCAGCAGTAGATGATTTAATCTCGTCCAGACGAGCGTGCTTTAAATTCACATCGTAATAATCGTTAATGTTGTCAATCCCGACAACTTGGTCACCACGATTGATAAGGTATTGCGATACAGCTGCACCAATGAAACC